>Ga0193728_1000312_pt1 | contig 23125 bp, 19 predicted proteins | sample U1c1metaG_FD_143037 | JGI IMG/M metagenome (GOLD analysis project Ga0193728, IMG submission 143037) | Soil microbial communities from a riparian zone of the East river system, Colorado, United States - U1c1 | ecosystem: Environmental > Terrestrial > Soil > Riparian zone | place: USA: East River...
AAGCCTTGAGAAGTGCATCGGCTGCTCGCTCTGCGCGGCCGCCTGCCCGGCGGACTGCATCCGCGTCGTCGCCGCCGAGAACACGCCCGAGCATCGCGTCTCGGCCGGCGAGCGCTATGCGGAGGTGTACGAGATCAACCTGTCGCGCTGCATCTTCTGCGGCTACTGCGAGATCGCGTGCCCGTTCGACGCGATCACGATGGGTCACGACTACGAGCTCTCCGACTACGACCGGACCGACTTGATCTTCACGAAGGAGATGCTGCTCGCCGAGCCGCTCGAGCGCACGCCGCTGAGGAACGAGGACGAGTGAGGGGCGCTTCGATTCGATGAGCCAGGTCCTGTTCTTCATCGCCGCAATCGGCGTGATTACCGGCGCCGTCGGCGTGGTCGTGCTGCGCAACCCGTTCTACGCGGTGCTCGCGCTCGTCGGACACCTGCTGTCGCTGGCGGTGCTGTTCCTGCTGCTGCGTGCGGAGTTCGTCGCGGCGATCCAGGTCGTCATCTACGCGGGCGCCGTGATGGTCCTCTACGTGTTCGTCGTCGCCTACGTCGGCGAGGAGAGCGAATCGCTCGGCGATCGGCTGCGCAACCCGGGCGCGGTCGGCTCGCAACTGCGCCTCGGCGGCGCGATCCTCGCCGGCGCGCTGCTCGTCGAGCTGTTGATCGCGCTGCTCGGCACGGGCCTCGAGGCGATCAACGGCAAGGGCGCCGGCTACAACCCGGGCCCTGAAGCGTTCGGCACGCCCGCGTACATCGGCAAGCTGCTGCTGACGCGCTTCCTGCTCGCATTCGAGGTCGCCTCGTTCCTGCTGTTGATTGCCGCCGTCGGCGGCGTTGTGCTGGCGCGCCGGCGCCATGGCGTGGAGGAGGACGACGAGCAGGACGTGCTCACGCCGATGAACCTGCTGCGGCCACGATCGACGGGGACGATGGCCGAGGGGGTCGGCAAAAGATGAGCATCGCGTGGTACCTGGCCGTGTCGGCGATCGTCTTCTCGCTCGGCGCGATCGGCGTGATCACGCGCCGCAACCCGCTCGTCGTGCTGCTCTGCCTCGAGTTGATGCTCAACGGCGGCAACCTCGCGCTGATCGCGTTCTCGCGGATGTGGGGCAACGGCGACGGGCAGATCCTCGCGATCGTCGTGATGACCGTCGCCGCCTGCGAGGTGTGCATCGGACTCGGCATGATCGTCGCGCTGTACCGGCGGCACCTGCCGATCGACGTCGACGAGCTCAGAGAGCTGCAGGGTTAGTGGGGGCGCAGGCATGACGCAGACGACGTACGGCTGGCTGGTGCTGGCATTCCCGCTGCTTGGCACGCTGACGATCGGCCTCGGCTACCGCAAGCTGCCGGGCCGCAGCGCCGGCTGGATCGGCACGGCGGCGATCTTCCTCGCGTTCCTCGCGGCGATCGGCGCGCTGCTGACGATGCAGGACCATTCCGAGAGCCACCGCCAGGCGGTCTCATCGCTGTGGAACTACGCCTCGACGGTCGGCATCGACGCGCAGATGTCGATCCTCGTCGACCCGCTGTCGGTCTTCATGATCCTGATCGTCAGCGGCGTCTCGACGCTGATCCACCTGTACTCGATCTCCTACATGACCGAAGACCGCGGCTTCGCGCGCTACTTCGCCTACCTCAACTTCTTCGTCTTCTCGATGCTGCTGCTCGTGCTCGCGGGAAACTTCATGTTGCTGATCGTCGGCTGGGCGTTCGTCGGCGCCGCGTCGTATCTCTTGATCTCGTTCTGGTACCGGCGCAAAACGGCGACGGCGGCCGGCATCAAGGCGTTTGTGATCAACGTCGTCGGCGACGTCGGCCTCGTGCTCGGGACGTACTTCATCTTCAAGCACACGGGCACGCTCGACTTCCTGCGCGCGTTCCATGCAACCCAGGCCGGCGCGTTCGGCCACGCGACGAACAACGGCGACCTCGTCGCGGGCTGCGTGCTGCTGCTCGTCGGCGCATTCGCGAAGTCGGCGCAGATCCCACTGCACACGTGGCTGCCGGACGCGATGGAAGGCCCGACGCCGGTCAGCGCGCTGATCCACGCGGCAACGATGGTCACGGCCGGCGTCTACCTGATCGCGCGCATGCACCCGCTGTTCGAACTCGCACCGGCAGCTGAGGACGTCGGCGCGATCGTCGGCGCGGCGACGCTTTTGATCGCGGGCACGATCGCGCTGACGCAGACCGACATCAAGCGCGTGATCGCCTACTCGACGATGTCGCAGATCGGCTACATGATCATGGGCGTCTCCGTCGGCGCATACGCGGCGGGGCTGTTCCACCTGATGACGCACGCGTTCTTCAAGGCGCTCCTGTTCATGGGCGCGGGCTCGATCATCGGCGCGATGGGCGGCGGGCAGTCGCTCGAGAAGATGGGCGGCTTTCGCAAGGCGCTGCCGTTCACGTACGGCTGCTTCATCGTCGGCGGCCTCGCGCTGTCGGGCATCCCGCCGTTCTCGGGCTTCTTCTCCAAGGACGACATCCTGCTCGTCACGGCCGAACGCGGCGGCTGGCACTGGGCGCTCTACGTCGTCGGCTACATCGGCGCGTTCCTCACGGCGATCTACACCTTCCGGATGATCTTCCGCGCCTTCCACGGCGAGCCGGTCGAGGAGGCGCTCGAGCTCGAGGAAGGGCACCTGCACCACGCCGAGCAGCCGACGAACCCGGCGACGGGCGAGGTCGAGGACACCGACGTGGGCTTCCCGGGACCGTTCCACACGATCGCCGAGCGCGCGCTGCCGATGCGCGTCGCGATGGGCATCCTCGCGCTAGGCGCATTTGGCGCAGGGCTCGTGCAGATCCCGAAAGTCGACTTCGTGATCGACGACTTCCTGCGCCCGAGCTTTGCGGGCTCGCCGCTGTATGCGTCGGAATCGCACACGAAAAGCAGCCTGCTCGTGGTTGGCATCGTGCTCGGCACGCTGCTCGGACTCGCGGGCATCGCGATCGCCTATCGCGTCTGGGTGAAGAAGCCCGGCACGGCCGGCGCCGTGCGCGCGCGCCTGCAGCCGCTGTATGAGCTGTTCGTCAACAAGTGGTACTTCGACGAGCTGATCGGCGCGGTCGTGCTGACGCCGTTCGCCGCGGTCGGCGGCTTCGCGCGCGGCACGTTCGAGCGCGTCTTCGTCGACGACACGCTCGTCGGCGGCACAACCGGGCTCGTGCGGATCGGCTCGGCCGCGGTGCGCGCGGCGCAGAGCGGCTTCGTGCGCTACTACGCCGCGCTGCTCGTGCTCGGCCTGGCGGGCGTCGGCTTCTACTTCCTGCTGCAGACATGAGGCGCCGGAGCCCTAGCTGATGCCACCCCTTTCGATCATTCTCTGGCTGCCGGTCGCCTGCGCGCTGCTTGGTGCGACGTTCTCGCTGCTCGGCAGGCGCACGGGCGTCGTGGAGGCGGTCGCGCTGCCGGCCGGCACGACGAGCAGCCCGGGCAATCCGCTCAAGCGCCTGAGCACCTCGGGCGGGTTCGCGCTATTTGGCGCGCTCGGCGCACTCGGGCTCGCGATCGCCTATATCGCCGATTACTCCTCGGGCTCACACGGCCTGACGCACGTCACCGACGTCGTCTGGATCTCAGAGCTCGGGATCCACTACAAGCTCGGCATCGACGGCCTGAACGTGTTCATGGTCGGGCTGACGACGCTGCTGTTCGCGGCGGCCGTGCTCGCGGCAAACCTGCGCGAGTGGGAGCGCCCGCGCTTCTTCTACTTCAACTTCATGCTCGCCGAGACGGCCGTGCTCGGCGCGCTGCTCGCACAGGACCTGGCGCTGTTCGTCGCGTTCTTCGACCTGATGCTGATCCCGTTCTACTTCCTCACGGGCGTCTGGGGCAGAGAGCCGGGGCGCGTCAAGGCGACGATCAAGCTCGTCATCTACACGCTCGTCGGCTCGCTGTTGATGCTCGCGGCGGCGGTCGCGACGGGCGTGCTCGCGGCGCAGCAGGGCGGCGGGCACATCACGTTCGTGCTCTCCTCGCTCGAACACCTGCCGCTGAGCCGCGGCTCCCAAGAGTGGATCTTCCTGTTCTTCGCCGTCGCGTTCCTGGTGAAGATGCCGGCCTTCCCGCTGCACGGCTGGATGCCCGACGGCTACAAGGCGATGCCGATCGAGGTGCTGATGGTCTTCTCGGGCGTGCTCTCGAAGATCGGCGCGTACGGGTTCCTGCGGATCGTGCTGCCGCTCTACCCGGAAGCTGCGGCGCACTTCCAGACGCTGATGCTGCTAATCGCGCTCGCGTCAATCCTGTACGGGTCGGTCGTCGCCTTCACGCAAACCGACGCGCGGCTGATCGCCGGGTACTCGTCGGTCGCGCAGCTCGGCTTCATCACGCTCGGGATCTTCTCGCTGAACCCGCAGGGCGCGCAGGGCGCGCTGCTGCAGATGGTCAACCACGGGCTAGTCGTCGCGTCGCTGCTGTTCATCGTCGGGCTGCTCGCGCAGCGTGCGGGCGGCTCGGAGGACGTGCGCGACATGGGCGGTCTCGCCTTCCGCGCTCCGGTGCTCGCGACGGTTTTCCTCGTCGTCGCGCTCGCGACGCTCGCAATCCCGGGCTCGGGCAACTTCGTCGGCGAGTTCCTGATCCTGCTCGGCGTGTTCAAAGCGAAGCTCGTGATCGCGATCATCGCCTTCACGGGCGTCGTGATGGCAAGCGTCTACGCGTTGCGCCTGTTCATCAGGGCGATGCACAACCGCATCGGCAAGAGCGACGAATCGCGCGAGCTCTCGTTCAGCGACGGCCTCGTGCTCGTGCCACTGATCGTCGTGATCGTGTTCATGGCGGTATATCCGCAGCTTGCGCTGCACCGCAGCGAAAAGTCAGTCAAGGCAACGGTCGCCTCAGCGCACGCGGCGCTCTCACCGCCGCACAGCGGATCACTCGCGAGCGTCGCCCCAGGCTCAGGCGTATCCGAATTAGGAGGCGGCGAATGAGCTCGCTGACGCTCGCGACGGCCCACCTGAAAGGCCCGCACATCGACTTCGCGGGCCTCTCCCCTCTGATCGCGCTGCTCGGCGGCGCGACGATCGCGCTGCTCGTCGGGCTGTTCCGCGCGCGTTGGGCGCGCACGCAGCTCGTCCCGGCGCTCAGCCTGGTCTCGCTCGGCGCGGCGGCGGGCCTGTCTATCTGGCAGTGGAATGAAGGCAAGTCGATCGTCTCGGGCGCGCTGCGGATCGATGACCTCTCGCTCGCGCTCAACCTGATCCTCGTCGCGGGCGCCGCGCTGACGGTGCTGCTGGCATGGCGCTCGCTGGCGTCGCGCGAAGCGGCGCACGGCGAGTTCCACGCACTGCTGTTGACGTCCGTCGCCGGCATGTCACTGCTCGCGGCGGCGCAGAACACGGTCGCGCTGTTCGTCGGGCTCGAGTTGCTCTCGATTCCGCTGTATGTCTTGTGCGCGACCGAACTGCGTCGCGAGCAGTCGCTCGAGTCGGGGCTGAAGTACTTGATCATCGGCGCCGTCGGCTCGGCGACGCTGCTCTATGGCCTCGCGATGATCTACGGCGCGACAGGCGCGACGGACTTCGGCGCGATCGCGAGCAAGCTCTCGAGCGGCGGCCTGGCGAGCGACCCGCTGACGCTGACGGGCATCGCGCTGTGCGTCGTCGGGCTCTGCTTCAAGGCTTCTGTGGCGCCATTCCACCAGTGGACGCCTGACGTCTACGAGGGTGCACCGACGCCGGTGACGGCGTTCATGGCGGTCGCGACGAAGGTCGCCGCGCTCGGCGTGTTCCTGCGCTTCTTCGACGTTGCGCTCGTCAGCACGCAGAGCACCTGGGGACCGGCGCTCGCGGTGCTCGCGACGATCACGATCCTCGTCGGCAACGTCGGCGCGCTCGGGCAGTCCTCGCTGAAGCGGATGCTCGCGTACTCGTCGGTCGCGCAGGCCGGTTACATGCTCGCAGGCGTCGTCGTCTCGACGCAGCTCGGCGTACGCGCGACGGTCTTCTACCTCGCGGTCTACGTGTTCATGAACATGGCCTCGTTCGCGGTGATCGTCGCGCGCGAGCGCGAAACGGAGTTCGGCGACTCGATCCAGGCCGTCACGGGGCTCGGCCGCGAGCGCCCTTGGCTTGCGTGGCCGATGACGATCTCGATGCTCGCGCTCGCGGGCATCCCGGCGACGGCCGGATTCACGGGGAAGTTCTATTTGATCGATGCGGCCGTCTCGGGCGGCTACACGTGGCTCGGCGTGGCGATCGTCGTCGGCTCGATGATCTCGCTCGGCTACTACCTGCCGGTGATCGCCGCGATCTGGATGCGCGAGGCGCCGGCCGGCGAAGGAAGCTTTACGCGACCGCTTGCGGCGCTCGGCGTGCCTACGCCACCGGCCGAGGGGCTGCCGGCGCTCGCGGGCGGCTCTCCGGAGCTCGATGATGCGGCGCTCGCGGCGGCCAAGGCGAGGAGACGCCCACAGCCGGAGGTGCTGCTCGTCGCGCTTCTCGCTGGCGCGGCGACGCTGTTCTTCGGGATCGTGCCGCAGCCGCTGTTCGATTTCGTGCACCACGCGGGCAGCGCGCTCGGCGGCTTGTTCTAAGCACGCGGCGACACCTGGTGCGCGCTACTAAGGTTGGGGCATGAGCTCTCCCGCAGATGGCCCATTCGGCGTCCTGCTCGACATCGACGGCGTGCTCTACGTCGGCGACGAGCCGATCGACGGCGCGCACGAGGCGCTCGGCGAGCTGCGTGAGCTGGCCGCAGGTCTGCGCTTCGTCACGAACACGACGTCGCGCTCGCGCCGGCAGGTCTGCGAGCACCTCAGCGAGCTCGGCTTCGAGATCGCCGTCGAGGAGGTGCTCACGCCTGCTGCGCTTGCTCTCAGCCATTGCGAAGAGCAGGGTCACGAGTCGGTCGAGTTGATCGTCAGCGACAGCTTGCGCGAGGATCTCCGGCAGTTCGAAGGCTCTGTGAGCGACGCGCAGGTCGACGCGGTGATCCTCGGCGACGTCGGCGCGCGGTTCGACGCGGAGCTGCTCAACCACGCCTTCCGGCTGATCATGGATGGCGCGGAGCTCATCGCGCTGCAGCACAACCGCTACTGGCGTCGTTCCGACGGGCTCGCGCTCGACGTCGGCGCGTACGCGTCGGCGCTCGAGTACGCGACGCGCCGTGAGGCGGTCGTCGTCGGCAAGCCGGCCGAGACGTTCTTCGGCGCGGCGGTCGTCGACATGGGGCTGGAGAGCGCCGTGATGGTCGGCGACGACGCCGAGGCGGACGTCGGCGGCGCGATGGCGGCAGGCTTCCCGGGGATCCTCGTGCGCACGGGCAAGTACCGCCAGGACGCGATCCCGCCTGCGAAGAGCGCGTCGTTAGTTGGTAATGGTTGCCCTACTGCGTAAGCACCGGGTCAGCGAGGATGAAGACATCTTGGCTATCCGGCTCGGACGCGCTCTTTGTCCACACGAAAAGGATGTCAGTTGCTCCCTGCAGGCCGAAGTCCATTTTATGAATCTCGCTCGGCCCGTGGAATGCTGCTCGATAAAGGACCACAGAATTGGGTGAGCTGTCGTTGTTCTTGTAGACCGTCAGCTGGTAACTCGTTTCGGCGTTGGAAATCGTCTCAAGGCCGACCGCTCTTGAAGTCAAACGGCTGAACCCCGGCGTGGGTAGCTGGAAACTAGCCGTGTTGCTGCTGCCATAGTTATTGATGCTGAACACCACCGCCTGCTGGTATGTCTTGCCTTGCAGTTCTTGCTTCGACGGTTCGTTCGACAGCGAGACGTCGCTGGCGTCGCCGTTCAGCTGTTCGGAGTTCTGACCCGCGAGGTATTCGGCGAGATACTGCTGTCCTGCTTCTGGCGAAGTTTCGCCGGAGGAGGTGCTGTCGGTGCCCGTCGTGTCAGTCGGCGTTGTCGAAGCAGTGCTCGACGATTCCGTCGGGGCGGGATTGGGGGCCGTGACGGTCGAAGAAACCGTGACTCGGACCGTCTTGGTCTTCGTCTTTCCGCCAACGGCGACGCCCACGGCCAGTCCGCATACGGCGACGAGCACCGCGCCGAAGAGACTTGCTTTCCAATTCATAGGCTCCTCCCAAGTAGATACGTCCCTGCCCAAATCGGTGAGTACGCAGCCGCGGTCAGCAGCGGCGCGCGCAGACGGTCCCAAATACGTCTCTCGCGCGAGGGGTCGACGGGCTCAAGCGCCAGCGACGCCTCATCGGCTCCTTGCTCCGAGACGCCGCGGAGAACCGGCTGTGCGGCGGCCCAACGCATCAGCGCACCAGCTGACGGGGCGCGCTTGTCAGGGTCCTTCTCGAGCGCACGCGCGACCACTACGTCCAGCGGCTCCGGCAACTGAGCGGCCTTCTCGCTGGGTACCGGCACCGGAGCATTGATATGCGCCAGCAGTGTGGCCGTGCGGGTCTCTCGCTTGTACGGTGGTTCGCCCGTGAGGCATCTGTATGCCACGCAACCAAACGAGTAGACGTCGGCGCGACGGTCGAGTTGGCCACCGTTGATCTGCTCGGGAGCCATGTAGTCCACGGTCCCCAGCATCTCTCCGGCGACGCTGTGCTCGCTCGCCTCCGCGTTGGGCTTGGCGAGCCCGAAGTCCGCGAGGAAAGCGTGCCAGCCGCGCTCGTGACGTTCGAGCAAGACGTTGGCGGGCTTCACGTCACGGTGTATGAAGCCCCGATCGTGTGCCGCGTCCAGCGCGTTACCCAGCTGAGTTAGAACCGCGACCGCGTCGGACACGTCGAGCGGCCCTTGCTCGCGGAGCAGGCTGGACAGGTCTGGGCCATCGACATAGCGCAGGGCCAAGAACAGAAGGCCGTCGGGAAGCTCGCCTGCCTCGTAGACGGGCAAGATATTCGGGTGATCGATAGCTGCCCCGGCGCGCGCCTCGCGACGAAACCTGTCGCGGAAGTGCTCCTCTGCGCCAAGCTCGCGTGCGATGAACTTAAGCGCAACTCGGCGATCGAGCGAGAGCTGGATCGCCTCGTATACGGCGCCCATACCTCCGCGACTAATAAAGCGCACGATGCGGTAGCCGGCGAGTTCATCGCCGGGGGCAAGGGTCGGATCTTGGCTCATCTCGGCCCGGACGGTGGTTGAGGTCCAACTGACGTCGACGGCGGCTCGACCGCCGGCGACTTCGGGTCGCCGGTGACCCCGGGCGGGCGCCGACGCTGCGCTTGCAGACTGATGATGCCGCCTGCGGCCCCGACAATAACTCCACCGAGCAAGAAGGTGCCAAATACGCTGCTTCCGTCCGCGCGACCGAAGAAATACTTGGTAATGAGGGCGTTGACGATGACGAGCGCAACAGCCCAGATCGGGCCCACCAGACAGCCCCAGGCTGCGGCTGTGAGCGGGGTGGACGGCTCCTGTGTCTGCGCAACCGTGAAGCCCGCGCTGAGCGCCAGCAGCAAGACACTCGCGAGGAGGAAAATCAGCAAGGGCGCAAACGTGTAGATCGGCATCGCGTGACTGAGGCCGAACAGCCGGTAGTTACCCGATTTATCGAAGCTGATCTTGCCGGCGTCTCCGACCGGGACAGGCACCGAGTCAGCGCTGACGCCGTCGCCCACGGCTCGGAACTGGGAGAGACCCGATAGCTCTGTCCAGTGTACGCCATGCTCTACTCCATACAACACCGAGTCGATCACAGCCACGGGGATTGAGCGACCTTCTCGTAGGTTGGATTTCATCAACGTCTCAACCGTCCACGTCGCGGTGCCCACGAGCGTCATCACCACGAGCAACAAGGCTAGCGGCCGCAGCGCTACGTAGATCACGCGTACGGCGGGGCGGACAACGTCCGGCATCAGGGCCGTGAGGAACCCCGGCTTCAGCGCGGTGCGCATGATGTAGTAAGTGCCGAGCAAACCGCCGGATACACCGAAGAGAACGCCGAGCAGAACTGCTCCGAGAACGTCCACCCCCCAGATCGCCCGCGCCGAGTGCTGGTACAAGCATCAGCAGCCCGAAAACTATTCCCACTCCGGCCCCGCTGAGCAACCGCGTGAGGTGGCTCAGCCCGAGCGTCCTGCGCGCCTGCGTCGCCGCCGCTACCGCGCACGCGCCAACCGGGAAGACAAGAAAGACTGCCGGGCCGAGCTTGCCGACCCCATTGCCATAGCCAGCCTGCAGGAAGTTGAGCATTTGCGCGAACGCCGAGGTGAGCAAGCCTTTGCCTTGGTCGGCCGATCCGGCCAGAGACTGGTCGGAGAGCACGATCGCGAGTACCACCCCGATCCCAAACGTCGCCGCGGCAGCGAGCGCGCCGCCGATCAGCGACATCGCCACGGTCGGAGTTTGCAACTGCGAGGCCAGCTGCGAGGCTAGATCTCCGGTGCCCGGAGCGACCGACTCCAAACGCTTCATCGCTGGCGAATCACTCGCAAGCTTCGGTATCACGGACTTCAACAGGCTCTCCCGATCTTCGCGCTCGGTACCACAGTGCTCGCAGAAGCGCGCGTCGGGAGGGAGCGACTCGCCACAAAGCCGACAGACGGACTCAGTCACGTTTGGCAGCCTTGTCGAGTGTCAGTTTTCTGCATTGCTCGCATAGAGCATCCTCTTCCTCTGTGACAGCACTGCAGATCTCGCACCCGTCGCGGCTAGTCAACGGCGCGACATCGTGCGGCTGCATCGAAGGCACTGCCCCGAGTACGGGGCCTGCAATCGACCGCTCCGAATCATACTGATATGCAGCCATAGTCATACTCTCTTCCCGAACTTGCTCGTCGGTGGACTGCGTATCCGCAGGTAGCGCGCGGCCGCATCGTGGGCAAAACCTCGCGCTCTCCGATGCGGCGGCGTCGCATGTGGGGCATTTCCGGCTCACAGATCGCGCTCCACGACGAGCCCCAGCTGAAAGGCGCATTGCACGAGCCTGAGGCGCTTTTGATTGCGTACTAGATGTGCGAGCTCAAAGCGCGCGTAGAGAACCCGTAGATGCCCCTTCACGGAATCGAGGCTGAGGTGCAACTCTCGGGCAACTTCGGCGTTGCTCGCCGGCAGCGCATATTGCTTGCCATCCTTATACGGTCGGGCTAGTGCCCTCAGGATCGCGCGCTGGGTCGCCGTCAGGCCGCCCAAATCGAAGTCGGCGGCGGCAGTAGCGGTAAGCACCGTGGAACCCGTAGCAGGACGGCGATACTCGACGCATGTGTGCCCGAAACGGATCACGTCGCCGTCGTCCAAACGCCGTCGCCCCGAGATTCGCTCGTTCTTGATGAACGTGCCGTTGCGTGAGAGCCCCTCGTCGGCGACGGCCCAGTCTCCGGCGACGGGCTCCAGTTCGGCATGCACGCGGGAGACCTCACGATCCTCCTCGAGGACGATGTCGTTGGAGGTACGCCGCCCCACGGTCAGACGACGGCCGGCCGGCAATGCGACGATGCGCTGCAGCCCACCACCGTCGCGCCATACGACGAACGAAGCGCCGGTACGTTCGACGGCGATTATGTCCTTCAGCTCGGAGGCGGAACGAGCGTGTAGAACTGGCTGGATTCCGGTGGGGACCTCTTGCTCCATCATGTCAGCGCCCACGCTGATCCTAACAGCGGGCAAGTTCGAATTACCAGGTGTGCATATCTCACACCAAAGCGCTCCCCGTAGTGGACCCGACGGGTCGAGAATCGGGGCATGCCAGCGCTGCCAGCCAAGCGAGCCGAGGACGTCAGATGGGCGGCGTGATCGCCACGGTGGCAAGCGCGATGTGGCCAGCGATCGTCGCCGCCATCGTCCTCGAGTTCGCGAAAGCGCGAAGCAACCGCCCACGACCACAGGGTGCTCGGGCTTCCACAGGGCGCCGACCCATTCGCGTGAAGGTCACGCTCCGACTACGCATCTCCCTAACGATCAGAAGTCATCACCGCAGACCGTAGGCGACGCTCGGAAAGAATCGAGCGCGGGCGCGTCGTCGAGGGCGAGAGGTGCGGAGACCGACGCGTGAACTAGTCGCCGTCGGACGTGGGCTGGGCTCGCGCGCTCCGCTCGACGAACCGATCTCAGATCGCCCGCGCCTGATAAAGGGCTTGGTCAGGTATGCGACGCACCTTCATGCGCCTAGGCGCCGAGAAGCCAGCCTCTGCGAAGAACCCAGCGAGCTCATCAGGGCTGTACAGATCCGCCCCGGACGTCAGATGGAAGAACAGCCCGAGCGCAGCCGCAGAGGCCCGCTGATGCTTCGCATCGCAGCGGAACATGTCGAGCACGGCGATAGTCCCGCCAGGCTTCATCGAAGCGCGAATACGGCGCAGAACGAGGACGATCTGCTCAGGCGAGAGGTGATGGACGATGTCGAACAGCAGCGCCCCGTCGTAAGGGCCGCCGAGCTCTGACTCAAACATGTCACCGTCGCGGTGCTCGACGCGATCGCTCATCCCAGCCTTGGCGATGATCTCGCGCCCGACGCGCGCACTGCCGGGTAGGTCGAGCACGGTCGCATGCAACGTCGCGTGACGTTTGCACAGCTCGGCAGAGAACCAACCGTGCGCGCCGGCGACATCGAGCAGCGCCGTCGGCCGATCGCCGAGCTTGATCGCCTTGGCGACTTCGCTGGCCGACAGCCGCGCGAGCTCATACTGCCCGGTGATATACAGCCGCCAGTACTCCTCGTCGTCAGCGCTCTGGCGGTGGATCTCAAAGCTGCCGCCGTCGCGGACGATCCGCTCGAGGTCGCCGTACCACTCCCAGTAGGTCGTCGTGTGCTCGATCCAGCTGCCGACGTAGCTCTCGGAGACGGGGTCGAGCCACTTGCGCGAGCGCTTCGGCAGCGAGAAGGTGTGCCCGTCTTGCTCGAGGATGCCAAGGCCGGCGAGGTTCTCGCAGAGCAGCCTCGTGCCGGGCACCTGCAGCTCGAGCTGCTCGGCGAGGCGGCCGGCGGTCGCGGGCCCTTTCAGCAGCTGCGCGAACACACCGAGGCGCTGCGCGACGCCGACGACGCGCCCGGCAACCATCCCGTACATCGCATACGCGCCGGGGAGCGGCGCGAGGTTGAGCGAGATCCCAATCCGCTCGAACAGGTCATCGGCACCGGGCTTGAGGCGCATCTCGCGAGCACCCTACAGCGCTCGCGCCGCTCGCTACAACGGCCCGGAGGCCTCTGCAGCCGCTTCGGCCTCCTGCAGCTGGCGCTCGACGAGGTCGAGCCCGGACTCCCAGAAGCCGGGGTCGGCGAGATCGATGCCCACGAGCTTGCCAAGCTCCTCGGGGCTTTTCGAGCCACCGGCGGCGAGCAGCTCGAGGTACTTCGGCACGAGCTCGGCGCCGGTCTGCTCGTAGCGCTCGTAGACGGACAGCGCGAGCAGCTGCCCATAGGCATACGCATAGACGTAGCCGGGCGAGCCGATGAAGTGCGGGATGTAGGACCACCATGAGCGGTAGCCGTCGGTCAGCTCGACGGAGTCGCCGAGCAACTCGTGCTGGCTCTCGGCCCACAGCTCGCCGAAGCGCTCGACGGACAACTCGCCCTCCTCGCGCCGTGCGGTGTGCACGAGATCCTCGAAGCGGTTCATCGCGACCTGGCGAAAGACGGTCGCGATCGTGTCCTCGAGGTTCTCGGCGAGCAGTGCGAGCCGCGAAGCGGGCGAGGAGTCCTCGGCGAGCAGCCGCTCAAAGACGATCGTCTCGCCGAACACGGAGGCCGTCTCGGCGAGCGTCAGCGGCGTCGACTGATGGAAGATGCCCTGGCGCGCGGCGAGCGAGAAGTGCACGCCGTGGCCGAGCTCGTGCGCGAGCGTCAGCACGTCGCGGCGGCGCGAGGTGTAGTTGAGCAGCACGTAGGGCTCGACGGAGGGAACGGCGGAGGCGCAGAACGCGCCGCCACGCTTGGCCGGTCGTACGGGCGCGTCGATCCGCTGCTGCTCGAAGAACGCGCGCGCGACGTCGCCGAGCTCGGGCGAGAAGGAGGAGTAGCAATCGAGCACGATCTCGCGCGCCTGCGCGAAGGGAAAGCTGACCTCGTCTTCGGTGACGGAGGCCATCCGGTCATAGTCGGCGAGCCGCTCGACGCCGAGCAGGCGCGCCTTCAGCCGGTACCAGCGGCGCGGGATCTCATAGCGCCCGCGGACGGCCTCGATCAGCGCTCGGACGGACTCGTCGCTGGCCTCGTTGGCGAGGTTGCGCGCGGCGAGCCAGTGCGGGTAGTGCCGCAAGCGGTCGTCGATGCCCTTGTCGGCGAGCAGCGTGTTGAACAGGAACGCGCGAGTGCGCAAGCCGGGAGCGAGCGCGGCGGTGACGGCCTCGGCACTCGAGCGGCGCAGCTCGCGGTCGCCTTGCTGCAAGTTGCTAAGCGCGACATCGAGCGCGACGGGCTCGGTGCTGTCGCCGCCGAGCTCGACCTTGATCGCGGAGGTCAGCTCATCGAACAGCCGCGTCCAGGCGCCGGCGCCGGTCAGTGACTTCTCGGAGAGGATCTTCTCCTCTGGCTCGGAGAGCAGGTGCTCGCGGTAGCGGCGCGCGTTGCGCAGGTAGTGCGCGCAGAAGTCGAGGCCGTCGCCTGAGAGCAGCTGCTCGGCGCGCGCATCGTCGAGCTCGGCCCACTCGAGCTCGAAGAACAGCAGCGTCGTCTCGATCGCGGTGCCGCGCTCCTGGGCGAGCTGCAGCAAGGCGCCAACCGCGGGGTCAGCGGTGTCGGTGGAGAAACGCAGCGACGCGTAGGCTCCGGCGCGTCCGACGAGGTCGTAGATCGCGGCGAGCCCGGCCATCGCCTCGCGCAGCCCACTCGAGTCGAGCTCGCGGAGCTTCCCTGCGTAGCGCCCGGCAAAGGCCTGCGCGCGCTCGAGCGCAGTGGCAAGCCGGCGCTCTACACCGTCAGGCCCATCGCCTTCGACGAGCGGTTCGAGATCCCAGGCGGTCGCCTCGAGCTCGGGATCGGTCGACTCTGGGGCGGTGGCTGCCATCGCCCCTGGCAGCTTAGCCGCGCCGAGCAATGCTCGTGGCTACTCGGAGGTGACTGCGGCGAGGAAGTCAAGGCGCGCGGCGCGGCGCGCGGGCAGCTGTGCGGCGATCACGCCGGCGATCGCGGCGACGACGAGCAGCACGATCAGCGTTCCGATCGGGATCGCGATCACATAGCCCGATCCGGAGAGCGCGAGCGTGGCGACGAGCAGCGCGCCGACGACGCCGATCACGAGGCCGAGCACGCCGCCGATCAACGAGGTGATGATCGACTCGTAGCGGATCATCTGGCGCACCTGTCGGCGGGAGGTGCCAATCGCGCGCATCATCCCGAGCTCGCGCGTGCGCTCGAAGATCGAGAGGATCAGCGTGTTGACGATGCCGAACAGCGAGACGATCACCGACAGCGCGAGCAGCACGTAGATCAGCGCGAGCAGCGTGTTGACCTGCTTGGCCTGTTCGTCCTTGAACTCCTGCGCGGTGCGTGAGCGAGCCTGCGGGAACTGGCCGGCGAGCAGCTTGTCGATCGCGGGCTGCACGGTCGCGTTGTCGGCGCCGGGCGTGTACGCGACGAAGTCGAATGCGTCTTCGCGCAGGCCGAAGGCCGAGCGCGCGAGCGGGAGCGCGATCGTCAGGTCCTGCAGGACGCCGAATTCTTCTTTGACGACGCCGAGCAGCTTCAGCGCGACGTGCTGATTGGCGGGCGTCAGCACGGAGATCGTCTGCCCTACGCGCAGGTGATGGGCCTTGGCGTATTTCTTGCTTGCAATCGTGCCACCGCCCTGCAGGCCGGCGAGCGTCGCGTCGGAGCCCTGGCGCCATTCGATCCGGTAGACGCGGGCGAACGTGCTCGGGTCGATCGCGGTGATCGTCGCGTTGTCCTTGCTGCCGCGCTGTCGGCCGACGGTGAACGCGACGGGCGTCACGCGGGCGACTCCGGGAACGCGTTCGACGGCGGGCGCGAGCGCGGCGGGAATCCCCTGCTGTTCGCCGCCGCCCTGCGAGTTCTCGACGATCAGGTTGCCGGCGAAGGAGCGGCTGATCGTTTGATCGATCGTCGCCTTCAGGCCGTCGGCGAAGACGGCGACGAAGGCGACGAGCGCGATCCCGACGGTCAGTGCGGCGGCGGTGATCATCGTGCGTCCGGGCTGGCGAATCGAGTTCTCCTTGGCGAGCCTGCCGGTGATCCCGCGCCACGCGACGAGCGCGCCGATCGTCCGTGCGAGCGCGGGGATGATGCGGTAGCGGGGCGGGCGGCTGCCGCGGCGCAAGCGCACGATGAGACGAATTGCGCGCAGGACGGCGAAGATCACGACGATCGTGAGCACGGCCTTCTGGTCGATCGCTGCGACGATCGCGACGAACACCAGATACAGGCCGAACACGATCAGCAGCCTGCGCCTCGTGACGACGCGCGGCGGGATCTCGAGTCCCTCGCGCATCGCGGCGAGCGGCGAGACGCGCGTCGCACGCAGCGCAGGCGCGAGCCCGGCGAGCACGGTGATGACGATGCCGACGAGCAGCGAGACGACGATCGTGCGCGTCTCGAGCACGGTGCCGCTGTCGGGCAGGTCGGCGCCGAACGCCTTGAACAGCTGATCGAGCGCGGGCGCGAGCCCGATCCCGGCGAACAGCCCGAGCACGGCGCCGACGACCCCGAGCAGCAGGCCTTCAGCGACAACCTCGCGCATGATCTGCCCGCGCGAGGCGCCGAGCGTGCGCAGCAATCCGAACTCGCGCGCGCGCTGGGCGACGGTGATCGAGAACGTGTTGAAGATGATGAACGCGCCGACGACGAGCGATACGTAGGCGAAGACGAGCAGGAAGGTCCGCAGGAAGCTGAGGTTTTCTTCGAGGTCGGAGGTGTTCTTGGCGGCCTGCTGCGCGCCGGTGCGCACGTCGACGGTGCGCGGCAGGACGGCGCGGATGCTCGCTCGCAGCTGAGCCGGAGTCACACCGGGCGCGGCGGCGACGTCGATCTGGTCGAAACGGCCGGTTTCGCCGACGACGCGCTGCGCCTCCGCGGAGGTAAGCACGGCAGCACCGGCGCCGCCAAACGATTCGCCGCCGCCGAACTTGACGATGCCGACGATCGTGTAGCGCTTGGCGGGCGCGCGGCCGGCTACGAGCATCGCGCCGCCGACCTTCAGGTCGGAGCGTTCGGAGGTCGCTTGATCGATCGCTACTTCATTCGGGCCTTGCGGGTAGCGGCCTTCGATCGGCTTGAAGGACTCAAACGGCGCCGGCACGAGCCCGGCGACGAACGCGGGTGCACCGCCGTTGGTGAGCCGTTTGTGCTTCACGTCGAGGAACGTCGCGGTCGTGAAGATCCCACCGGCGGCCTTGGCGACGCCGGGCACGCCGCGCACGCGCGCGAGCATCTGCTCGGTGATCGGCGAAGTCTGCGAGCGCGTCTGGTTGCCGAGTGTCTCGGTCGGCGTGACGACGACGGAGTCGCCCTTTGCGGCGGTCTTGAAGATCCCGGCGAAAGACTGGTTGATCGTGTCGGTGAGGATGTAGGTACCGGCCATCAGCGCGACGCCGAGCGCGATCGCGATGCCGGTGAGCGCAACGCGGAGCTTGCGTTGCAAAAAGCCGCGGAGGATCAGCCGCGCCATCAGATGCTCCGCGTGACGGCGAGTCCCCCGCGAGCCGGCTCGGCGCTACGTGCTCTGAGGCGAGCGTTCGTCATCCGATCGCCTTCATCAAATCGAGCGCCTCGTCGGTCGTAACGGACGGGCTGTCGTGCACGATCCGCCCGTCGGCGAGCACGAGCAGCCGATCGGCATAGGAGGCGGCATGCGCATCGTGCGTGACCATCACGACGGTCTGCTCGAAATCGTCGACGGCGTGGCGCAGCAAGTCGAGCACGTCGCCGGACGCTTTCGAGTCGAGGTTGCCGGTCGGCTCGTCGGCGAACACGACGGCCGGGCGCGAGACGAGCGCGCGCGCGATTGCGACGCGTTGCTGCTGGCCACCGGAGAGCTCGGCGGGCCGGTGCTTGAGGCGATCGCCGATCGCGACGGTCTCGACGAGCCGGTCGAGCCATGCACGGTCGGGCTGGCGCCCGGCGATCGAGAGCGGCAGCAGAATGTTCTCTTCGGCGTTGAGCACGGGCAGCAGATTGAAGGTCTGGAAGATGAAGCCGATCTTGTCGCGGCGCAGGTTCGTCAGGCGCTTGTCGTCGAGGCTCGTGAGATCGACGTCGTCGAGCAGCACGGTGCCGGAGGTCGGGCGGTCGAGCCCGGCGAGGATGTGCATCAGCGTCGACTTGCCGGAGCCGGACGGACCCATGATCGCGGCGAAACGCGAAGTCGGAAAGCTGACGGTCACGTCGGCAAGGGCGTTTACGGCGGCCTCGCCCTCGCCATAGCGGCGGCTCAGGTTCTGTGCCTCAACGAGCGTCGGCGAGCTGTTTTGCGTGGCGGAGAAGTCCACTTGCCGGGAGTCTAGGAGAAGATCCGGCTGCCCTGCACGAACGTCGTAGTTTGGCTCGGCGCAAGGAGGGCACACGCCCGGAGCTACGTCCGGATCGCGCCCTAAAGTCGTCCGCCCGATGCATGAGACGATCCCGCAGATCTTCCTGATCGCACGCCCTTCGATCGACATCGAGGGCATGCGCGGCTACCTGCAGGACGTCGGCGGCGAGTCGTGGCTCGAGCGCCGCCTCGGCGAGGCCGACGGGGAGCCGAACGGCGGCGAGTTGATCGTCGAGTTCGGCGGACGCGCGTGCTACCGCAGCTGGGAGCCGGGGCTGAACCCAAACGTGACGAAGGTGCGCACGGACCAGCGCGAGTACTTCGCGAACATCCTGCGCTCGGCGCACGGCAGCGTGATGGAGCACGCGAACTACTCTTTCGCTATTCGGAATTGCTCAAGAGTATTTACTCATGAGCTTGTTAGGCATCGCGCGGGCTCGGCGTTCAGCCAGGAGAGCCTGCGCTACGTGCGCCTCTCGGATATCGGCTTCCGCGTCCCACCGGCGCTCGAGCCGGTTCGCGAGCAGGTGCTGGCGATCGTCGAGCAGCTCGAGGAGTTCCAGATCAGCGCGGCGGCAGAGCTCGGAATCGACGAGGAGGGCGTGCCGTTCCACGTCAAGAAGGAGGTCACCTCAGCGCTGCGCCGTCTCGCACCGATCGGCCTGAGCACGGACATCGTCTGGACGGCAAACGTCCGCACGCTGCGCCACGTAATCGAGATGCGCACGGCGCCTGGCGCGGAGGAGGAGCTGCGGATCGTCTTCGACACGATCGCGCAGATCATGCAGGCCGAGGCGCCGGGGCTGTTCCAGGACTTCGCGAAGGATGGCGAAGGCTCTTGGGTGCCCGAGTACCGCAAGGTCTGAACTCCTACCGGAACGTGATCGTCTCTTTCGCTTTGTCCCCGGCCTTGTTGTATTCGGTCGTAACCATCCCCCGGGCGCCTTTGTAGGCCCCCGTTCCACCGGTCACGGTCAGGCGGTTCTTGTCGCCGCCAGAGTTCGGGATCATGCCAGCAAACCGCAGCGTCCCATGGGTCAGATCGTAGGAACCAACGCAGTGAAAGGCACCGTTGGACGTGGGTGTGCAGCGAGATGAGTCTTCACCGACAGGCTTCGTGCCCTGCGAGACAACCTCCTCGGAGTAGATGACCCCGCCCTTGCTCTCATGTACGTCGTAGACGGCAGCGCTCAGATGAAGTGTTGCGGGGACGGCGGAGGCCGCCGCGGGGAGCGCAAGCAAACTCGCGAGGAGTAGTGATGAGACAGCCGCGCGCACGTCAGTCCTCCTGCCCCTGCATCTCCTTCACCTTTGCCTCTAGCTGCTCGGTCACGGCAGGGTCGCGCAGCGTCGTCACATCGCCGAGCGCGCGGCCCTCGGCGATGTCGCGCAACAGCCGGCGCATGATCTTCCCGGAGCGCGTCTTCGGCAGGTCATCGGCCCAGATGATCCGCTTCGGGCGGGCGAACTTGCCGATCCGCTCGGCGACGGTAGCGCGGATGCCCTCGACGGTCTGCTCGTCGCCGGCGAGGTCTCCTTGCAGCGTGACGAAGGCGACGATCGCCTGGCCGCTGTCCTCGTCGTGCTGGCCGATCACAGCGGCCTCGGCGACGTCGGCGTGCGCGACGATCGCCGACTCGACCTCGGCTGTGGAGAGGCGATGTCCGGAGACGTTGACGACATCGTCGATCCGCCCGATCACCCACAGGTAGCCGTCCGAGTCGCGGCGCGCGGCGTCGCCGACGAGATAGGTCTCGTTGCCGAAGCGCTTGAAGTACGTGTCGATGAAGCGCTCGGGCTCCTTGTAGAGCGTGCGGAGCATCGACGGCCACGGCTGCGTGAGCACGAGCAGGCCCTGGCCCTCCTCGATCGGCTCGCCGGTCGTCTCGTCGCGCACCTCGGCAAAGACGCCCGGGAAGGGGTGCGTCGCGGAGCCGGGCTTTGTCGAGGTGATCCCAGGCAGCGGCGTGATCATCATCCCGCCGGTCTCGGTCTGCCACCACGTGTCGACGATCGGGCAGCGTTCTGAGCCGATCACCTTGTAGTACCAGAGCCACGCCTTCGGGTTGATCGGCTCGCCGACGGAGCCGAGCAGGCGCAGGCTGCTCAGATCGCGCTTGCCGGGCCACTGGGCGCCCCACTTGATGCAGGCGCGGATCGCCGTCGGCGCGCAGTAGAGGATGCTCACGCGGTAGCGCTCGACGATCTCCCACCAGATGCCCTTGTCGGGGTAGTCGGGCGCGCCCTCCCACATGACCGACGTCGCGCCGTTGCAGAGCGGGCCGTAGACGATGTAGGAGTGCCCGGTGACCCAGCCGACATCAGCAGCGCACCAGTAGACGTCGGACTCGGGCTTCAAGTCGAACACGTAGCGGTGGGTCGCGGAGACTCCAGTCAGGTAGCCACCTGTCGTGTGCAGGATGCCCTTCGGCTTGGCGGTCGAGCCGGAGGTGTAGAGGATGAACAGCGGGTGCTCGGCGTCGAGTGGCTCCGGTGGGCAGTTCGGATCGGCGGCGGCGCAGATCTCGTCGTAGAAGACGTCGCGCCCGTCTTGCATCTGACAGGCGGTGCCGGAACTGCGCACGACGACGATCTTCTCGAGCGTCGCCAAGTCGCCCATCACCTCGTCGACACGGTCCTTGACGGGCGCTGTCTTGCCCTTGCGCGCGGCGCCATCAACGGTGATCAAGAGCTTTGCTTCGGAGAACTCCATCCGCTCGCGCACGGCCTCGGCGGAGAAGCCGCCGAAGACGACGTTGTGCGGCGCGCCGATCCGCGCGCACGCGAGCATCGCAACGACGACCTCGGGGATCATCGGCAGGTATATGCCAACGACGTCGCCCTTCTGCACGCCCTGCCCCTTCAGCGCGTTGGCGAAGCGCTCGACGTCGGCGAGCAGCTCGGCATAGGTAATGTCGCGCTCTTGGCCCTCCTCGCCGCGCCAGTGGAAAGCGATGCGCTCTCCCTTGCCGGCGATCACGTGGCGGTCGAGGCAGTTATATGAGACGTTCAGCGAGCCGCCAGTGAACCACTTGTAGAACGGCGGCTCGTCGTCATCGAGCACGCGCGTCCACTTCTGAAACCAGTCGAGCTCTTCGGCCTGTGCAGCCCACCACCCTTGCGGATCGGCTGCGGCCTGCTCGTAGACGGCAGGGTCGTTGAGCAGCGCGTGCTCACGAAACTCTGCGGGCGGGTCGAACGTCTCGACGTCGAGCAGCGTCGCGAGCTCGCCGTCGAGCACCTCTGTCGTGCTTGCAGTATCGGGTTCGGTCGACATCGCTCTCGCTCCTCTCGCTCGAAGTCAGGGACTTCCGGCGGCATTCTCCCACCGGCGCGCCGTCTGCGGACGCGCCGATGGCCTGTCCTAAGGGCGGATCGTTGCTGTCAGGTCCTCGCCAGCGGGAAGACCGGCAGCACGGTTCGCCCGAACGTCGAGTTGGTCACGGCGGCGAACGACGCGTACCAAGCGGCCGCAGCGGTCGCCAGACCGAGGTAGCCACCCCAATGCGTGACCGTTTCGTGCGCGCCGGAAGCGCCGATTGCCAACAGCACGAACGTGACGGTCAGCAACACGAATACGAGCAACACAGCTCCGCTCGTGCGCATCGCGGCGACGGTCATGTAAGCGGTGAAGACCGCCCATGCCCAGAGATACACGCCAACGGCGTGCCCGGCGTTGCCGCCGATCTGCTTGGCGTAGAAGACCTCGAGCGCCCAGAAGGAGATCCAGAAGCCTCCGAACGAGCAGAACGCTACGGCGCCGAAAGTGTTGCCCGTGCGGAACTCCCACATGCCGGCGAGCAGTTGCACGATGCCGCCGTAGGCGAGCGCCAAGCCGAGGACGACCGGGATTCCCTTGGCATCGACGAGATTCGAATTGAACATCGAAAGCACGAACGTCGTCATCGCGAATGCGGCCAAGCCGAGCGGACCCGGGTCGGCCGGTTTCCACCCGGTCGTGGTGGGCTCGCGCTCGGTCCGCGTCGGATCCTCACGCCTGATTGTCGCTGCCTCCATGGAAGCCTCCTTCCCCTCGCCCGATCGGGCGAAGCGGCTATGTACCCGTCTGGTGAGCGCCGAGGGAGCCGCAGTTGCGCGCGCTCCGGGGTCGCCCTGTAGAGCAGGTATTCCCGTTGGCGCGGCAGGCTAATCATCGAGGCTCGACGCAGACCTTCGCGGCCCAGCCGGGACGGTCAGTCAGTCGCCGGCGCCGCGCTTGCGCCGGCGCTTGCGCGAGGTGCCGGCCTGGACGGGCTTGGCCGCAGCTGGAGCGACGTCGCCGGCACCAGTGGCGAGCGCGGGCTGCGCCGCGGGGCCGGTCGCCGCTTCGCGCATCTGCGCACGCGAGGGCCACGGGCGAGCCTCGCCATCCTCCCACGCCGGCGGCTGCCCGTTCGGCCATTTGCCGATGTAGAGAATGCCCATCGCGACGAGCCAGAAGGCCGGCACGACCTCGAGCGTCGCGCCGCCGATCGGCAGGAAGATGAGGATGCCGGTGAGCATCCCGAGCACGCCCATCCAGCGCGTGACGAGCCCGACGCGCATCGCGTTGACCATCGCGATGATCATGCCAACGGCGACGGAGAGGCCGGCGAGCAGGTCGATGTAGTCGATCACGACGTTCGCGGTGCCCTTCGTCAGCGCATTGTCGACAGCGTGGTTTGAGAAGTCGTGCCCGACGGCAAAGCTGTGCGTCTCGATCGCCGTGACCGCCTGGTGTCCGACGCTGACAATGGCGAGCGTGATGCCGCCGAACAGCACGAGCGGGCGCAGCGGAGCCCACGTCT
>Ga0193728_1000313_pt1 | contig 23083 bp, 17 predicted proteins | sample U1c1metaG_FD_143037 | JGI IMG/M metagenome (GOLD analysis project Ga0193728, IMG submission 143037) | Soil microbial communities from a riparian zone of the East river system, Colorado, United States - U1c1 | ecosystem: Environmental > Terrestrial > Soil > Riparian zone | place: USA: East River...
GTGCCCGCGGGGCGGGTGCCCGCCGGGCGGGTGCCCGCCGGGGAGGTGCCCGCCGGATGGCGATGAGACCGACGTGTCGAACCGGGCGGGGGCGGGCCGGGCCGGGGCGGAGGTGCGGGTCCGCTCCAGCTCGTCGAGGCCCGGGCGGCCGGGGGAGCGCCCGTTCTGGCCGGCGCCGGTATCCGGGCCGGCCCATTCGCTGCTGAACGGGTCATCCCGGCGCCCGCCATTGCGCGACGGCAGGTCGCCCCCGGTGCCGCGCGGCGGCCCGGACGCGGGAAGGCTGCCCGGCCGCCCGGAATCGTTGCGGACGGGCCGGGCGTCGTCGGCGGCGCCAGGGACGCGGGGCAGGAGACCGGAGGCGTCGGGATCGCCATAACCGCGCGAGCCGTTGCGGGCGGGCAGCGGGCCGGCGCCGGGGACGCGGGGCAGGAGGCCGGACGCCTCGGGGTCGTCATAAGGGCGCGTGTCGTTGCGAGCGGGCAGCGGCTCGGCGGTGGCCCCGACGCGGGGCATCAGGCCGGGTGCCCCGCGGTCGTCTGGCCCGCGGGACCCGTTACGCGCGGGCCGGGGGTCGCCCGCGGCGGCGGGTATGCGGGGCATGACGCTGGATGTATCGGCATCGTCCTGGCTACGGAAGCCCCCGGCGGGAGCCAGCGGATCGCCCCCGGCGGGAGCCAGCGGTTCGCCGCCGGCGGGAGCCAGCGGATCGCCGCCGGCCACCCGGGGCATGAGGCCGGACGCGGCCAGATCGTCGGGGTCGCGCGCGCCGCTGCGCGACGGTCGCGCGCCGGCGTACTCGTCCGGGTCGTCGCGGTCGCTGCCGTGCCCGTTCCGGCCGTTTCCGTTCAGGCCAGTGCGGCTCAGGCTGGGCTCGTACCGGTCGGGCTCGCCCTGGTCGGGCCGGCCGTTCCCGTACTGGCCAGTGCGGTACCGCCCGTTCCGGTGCTGGCTGCTCTCGTACTGGTCCGGCTCATCCGCGCCGACATCGCCTAGCTCGGGATTGGCTAGCTCGGGATTAACTAGCTCGGGATTAACTAGCTCGGGATCGGCTAGGTCGCGATCGGCTAGGTCGGGATCGATCAGGGCGGGCTCGTCCGGGCTGAAGCCGCCGTCGTCGCCGTAGGCGGGCCGGCTGAACCCGTTCTGGCGGGCCTCGGCGTGGCCCCGGCCGGCCGCGCCGGGATCGCCGGCGAGCCCGGCGGCCGGGCGGAAGCTGGGCATGCTGACCGGAGCGGGACTCGCCGCCCGCGGCGCCGGTGCGCCGTTGCGGTCGTCGGCGGCGTGAGTCAGCAGGCTGCTGCGGGTCGGGTGCTCGTCCTCATCGGCGAGCGGCAGCTCAAGCTGGCGCAGCTGCTCCGGTGCGGGCCGGCGCGCGCCGGTCTCGTCGTAGGGGGACGACGGGTGCCCGGCCGGCAGGCGCTCCAGCCGCAGGCGCAACTCGGCCAGTGAGCCCTTCGCGGGGCGATCGGCAGGCATGCTCGCGCCGTCGGCCGGCCCGCGCCTGCGGTCCATCGCCCGGTGCTCCTGCCCTGAGGTGTAGCCCTGGCTGCTGAGGTACTCCCCGCCCCGGCTCCGAGGTGCTGGCGCGGGGTCATCGCGCACGGCGAATTCGCCGTCGGCGGCCGACGGCGGCTCGGCCGCCCGCGGGTCGCTCACAACGTAATCCTGCCGGGCGGTCCCGGAGTTCGCATGCGATTGGGAAACGTCCGGCACATAGGGAGGGGCGGGCTCACTCCGGGAAACGGTCGGCTCACTCACGGGAGCGCCCGCGTCGCTCCCGGCACCGGCCAGCCCACTCCGGGCAGCGGGGGGCTCGCCGCGGGAACTGGAGGGCTCGCTCCCGCCCGGGGATGGCCGGGCCGCCAGCGCCTGGAGCTCGCGGATCCGCTCGGCCAGCTCCGTCAGCACTGGATCAGGCGCGGCCGCCTGCGGCTGGCTCGCCGGGTCCGGGTCCGGGTCCCGGGCCGGCCGGCGGGGGGCCGAGTGGCGCGAGGACCGGTCCGATGGCGCGGGGCGGGACAGTTCCGGCTGAGAAGGGCCGGTCGGCCAGGACCCCGTTTCGTCCCATGGTCCTGTTTGGGGGCTTGCTGACGGGTCCAGCCAGGGCTCGGTGGGACGGCGGCCGCCTGGGGCTGGGGGGCGCCGGGGCGCGGCGCGGTACGGCGCGGCGGACTCGCGGGGCGGGACCGGGTCGGGTGATTCGGGGTAGTTTGTCAGGCGCGGAAGGTCGACCGTACTCTCGCGGGAATCCTCAGGCTGGTCCTGATCCCATCGAGCCGACCCTGGCATCGCGCACAACTCCCCGAACGCTGGCGATTCACTCATGGTAGTGCCAGCACCGCGGCCGTCGCCTGGTTGCGGGAAAGGCGCCTGGTCACGAGCGGCCATTAGCTAATGGGCGGCAGCTCCTGGTCACAGTCGAGCAGCGCCCGGAACGGGTCGCCCCGCCGGGCCAGCCGGTCGATGGCGGTCCGAATCGTGACCGAGTCCGGGCGCAGGCCCGGGTCATCCAGGTCGTCCCACTCGAGCGGGGCCGAGATCGGGGCGCCGGCCGCGGCCCGGGGGCTGTACGGCGCGACGAGGGTCTTGTGGCTGACGTTCTGGGTGTAGTCCAGGCGGGCGCGGCCGCCCCGCTCGCTGACGTCCCATTTCCAGCTCACCAGCTCGGGCACCACGGAGCCGATGGAGCGGGACAGCTCCTCGACCCAGGCGCGGGTGCCGTCGGAGCCCGGGCCGGGCGCGATCGGGATCCAGACCTGGATGCCCCGGCGGCCGGTCAGCTTCGGGCGGCCGAGCACCCCGAGGTGATCCAGGGCGGCCCGGTGCAGCCGGGCCAGGACGAGGACCTCGTCCCAGGAGGTACCGGTTCCGGGGTCGATGTCGATCAGCGCGTACGTGGGGCGGCTCGGGTCGGCGGCCCGCGCGGTCCAGGCGTGCCACTCCAGCGCGCCGAAGTTCGCGGCCCAGATCAGGGCGGCGGGCTCGTCGACCACCAGGTAGGTGTGCGCCTTGCCGCGGTCGGCCTCCGGGTTGTCCCACCGGCCGATCCAGCCGGGCGCGTGCTCGGGCAGCGCCTTTTGCCAGAAGCCGGCCGTCTGCGCGCCGCCGGGGAAGCGGTGCATGTTGAGGGGGCGGCCGGCGAGATAGGGCAGGACGACGGGCGCGACCTGGATGGTGTACCGGATCAGCTCGCGCTTGGTCACCGGCTCCTCGCCGGGGCGGGCCGGGAAGAGGACCTTGTCGAGGTTGGTCAGGCGCACGCGGCGGCCGAAGACGTCGAGGCTGCCGGCCGGGCCGAGCCCGTCGAGCTTGCTGAGCTCGTCGGGGCGGCGGTCGATGGTGACCGGCTTCGCGGCCTTCCCGGATGCGCGCTTCCGGGCGCGGGCGGGCGGCGGCTCGACCGGCACCGAGGCCTCCGCCGCCGGGAGGTCGGACCGCCACATCCGGTCGGGGTGGGCCTTGACCTCGTCGCTGGTCCGGCCGCTGAGGACCGACTCGGGGTGGTCCTCGGGGTTCCAGCCGGGGACGGCGTCCGCGTCGTGCTTGTGCAGGAGCAGCCACTGCTCTTGGCCCGCCCCACCCGCCCCGCCGGTCCCATTGGCGGGGCCGCTGCGGACCAGGATCAGCCGCCCGCGCAGCTTCTCGCCGGTGACGTCGACGTGCAGCTCGCCGTCGGCGACCGCCTGGACCGGGTCGTCGGTCTCGTGCGGCGCCCAGGTCCCGCGGTCCCAGACGATCACGTCGCCGCCGCCGTAGCCGCCCGCCGGGATCACGCCCTCGAAGTTGAGGTACTCGATGGGGTGGTCCTCGACGTGGATGGCGATCCGCTTGACGTCCGGGTCGAGGGTCGGGCCCTTGGGCACGGCCCAGCTGACCAGCACTCCGTCCATCTCGAACCGCAGGTCGTAGTGCAGTCGCCGCGCCCGGTGGCGCTGCACCACGAACCGCGGCCCGTCCTCGGGCGCGGACCCGGGCGCGGACCTGGGCGCGGACCCGGGCGCGGGCTGGTCCCCGGCGGGCTCGGGCGTCCGGCCGAAGTCCCGCTTGCGCTGGTATGCGGCCAGGCGGCCGTGGTCCGAGCTCGCGGTCATGGCTGCCTCCCCGTCCGCCTGGCTCCCTCCGCCTGACTCCCTTAGCCTGCACCGGGCCGCGCCATCGCGCCACCGGCCGGGCTAGCGGCCGAGGGCCTCGCGGAGGTCGATGACGTGATCCTGGGTCTGGGTGAGCAGGGGGCGCAGGGCCTCGGCGACGTCGGGCAGGCCCAGCTGGGCGGCCTGGGTGACGCGGACGCGGTAGCGGTCCAGCTGGCGTTCCTCCAGGTCCAGGTCAGCCTTGAGCGCGGCGGCGCCGTCCGGGCAGTCGGGGATCGGCGGCACGACCCCGCTGGGCGTGCCGCCGAGGAAGTCGATCTGGGCGGCGAGGGTCTTGGCGTGCTCGAGTTCCTGGCTGAGGTGCTGGGCCAGCTCCGTGACGATCGCCCCGTACTTGGCGCCCTTGACGGTCGCGGAGTGCTGCACGTACTGGACGATCGACTGGAACTCGCTGCTCAGGTCGCCGTTGAGTTGGTCGATGAAGTCGCTCTTGTCCACGCGGGTGCTTCCTCCCAGGTCAGCTGGCAACTTGCCGCCTTCCCGGCTACCGCTACCCGGCATCGGCCACCGGAATCACCGGGACCACCGGAACCACCGGGACCACCGCCTGAGCGCAGCGGCGCAGCCCGCGCCGAGGCCGGCGGACCGGCGGGCGCTGACTGCGCCGCTGCGCTGACAGCGATATTCAGGTCAGCTCAGGCTGAGCTCACCAGCTTTGATCCCGGCAGCGAATGATCGCCACTGCCGGAACGTGAAGCTCAGAGCGGGACCGCGTCGGTCCTTAGAGTCGCGCACGGCGATCACGTCGCAGGACTCCGCCGCAGCTGAGCCCGCGCCAGGCACCGGCGCGACCTCGACACAGCTGCCATTACCGCTGTGACTGCTTTTCCGCCATTTGGCGTGGGAAAGGTCAGGATTAGTCATCCTGGCCCTCCTTCCGTCCCTTAACACAGCTCCCCAGCCATTGCCTGCAGCATAGCCGCCGATTGCGCCGGGCTGAGGGCAACCGCACGCAGCTGATCGAAGACGGTGGTGAACAGTCTTACCTCTTCGGGCTTATCGACATAAAGGTTCCCGCCGACCGTCTCCATGTAGACGACCTCGGGCTCGGTGAGCTCCGCGAAGCCCAGGATGATGAACGGGCCGGCCTGGCCCGGGTGGGGCCCGGCGCTGAAAGGCAGCACCTGGACGGTGATCTTGCCCTGGATCGCCGTGTCGGCCAGGTGCAGCAGCTGGGCTTGCATGACCGCCTTCCCGCCGACCACCCGGTGGATCGCGGCCTCGTCGAGGATGGCCCACAGGTGCGGGGCGTCCTCGCGGGCCAGGATCTGCTGCCGGGCCATCCGCAGCTCGACCCACCGCTCGATCTCGGCGGCGTCGAAGCTCATCAGGCCGCGCATCAGCTCCCGGGCGTAGTCGCTGGTCTGCAGCAGGCCGGGGATCATGGTCAGCTCGAAGTCGCGGATCGTGTCGGCCTCGGACTCCAGCCCCAGGAACAGCTCGAACCGGCTGATCAGCACGTCCTTGTAGGAGTACCACCAGCCGCGCTGGCGCGCGTCCTTGGCCAGCTTCAGCAGGCCGGTCAGGACGTCGTTGTCGGTCACCCCGTACAGCCCGAGCATGACCCGGACGTCATTGGGGTGCGGGGCGGTGCGGCCGGTCTCGATGCGCATGATCTTCGTCGGGTGCCAGTCCAGCTGGCCGGCGACGTCCTCCTGGGTCATTCCGGTCGCCTCGCGGAGTCGCTTCAGCTCGGTCATGAGCTGGCGCCTGCGGACTGCCGGCCCAGCGCCTGTGGCCATGTCCCCTCCGGGATCTTTGCGGACCAATGCGTCTTACGTGGGACGAACGCCTAGCGGCACAGTGCAGTATTGCCCGTGCAGCTATGCATATCGTGCTATGCAATGACCGTACGGTTATGAAGCATGCCAGCCCCGAACCGGAGCTGGTGGCCGAAACGCGGACAGGCCGGTGGTGGGCATGAATCCGGGCACGCGCCCTGCTAGATCATCTCGCTTTGACCGCAGTCCCGACAATGGCCAGAGCGACGGGGGCGGGGCGCCCCAGCCGGACCATCCCGACATTCCCCCGCGTTTCCGGCAGGCGTTCGCGGGCCATCCCGACCAGGTCGCGCAGGCGCGCCGGTTTGTCGAAGGGGCGCTCGCCGGCTGCCCCGCGCTGGCCGACGTGGTCCTGCTCACCAGCGAGTTAGCCACTAACGCGGTCCAGCACTCCGCCACCGGGCGGGGCGGCGCCTTCGTCGTCGCCATCTCCCACGGGCCGGGCCGGGTCAAGGTCACGGTCGCCGACGGCGGGTCGGCCACCCGCCCGGCCGTGGCCCCCGAGGCCGCGGAACTGGCCGTCTCCGGCCGGGGCCTGCTCCTGGTGGACGTCCTGGCCGACCGCTGGGGCTACGCCAGCGATCTGGACCACCGCGCCCTGGGGGCGTGCGGGGCCGTCTGGTTCGAGCTGGCCTGCGGCCCGGCCTACTGAACCGTCTCGACGATGGCCGGCAGGACCTGCCCGCGGGCCTCGCCCAGGCTGATGCGGGTCCCGCCCGGCCCCGGCGCCGTGGCCGTAATGCTGACCTCGTCGCCGTCGGCCAGCCAGGCCCGGGCCGACCCGTCGGCCAGTGCCACCGGCTCGGTGCCGTTCCGGCTCAGCTCCAGCAGGCTGCCGCGCTCGCCCGGCCCCGGCCCGCTCACCGTGCCCGAGGCGTACAGGTCGCCGGTGCGCAGCGCCGCGCCGCTGGCCGTCAGGTGGGCCAGCAGCTGCGCCGGGCTCCAGTGGATGGCCGCGTACGGCGGCCGGGACACCAGCTGCCGGTTGATCCGCACCTCGAGGCAGATGTCCAGCCCCCAGTCCGCCGACTCGGTCAGGTACGGCGCCAGGGCGGTGTCCCGCGACGGCGGCCGGACCCGGGCGTGCTCCAGCGCGGCCAGCGGCAAGATCCAGGGCGACACCGTGGTGCCGAACGACTTCCCGAGGAACGGCCCGAGGGGGACCGACTCGAACGCCTGGATATCGCGGGCGGACCAGTCGTTGACCAGGCACACCCCGAACACGTGCTCGGCGAAGCGGCTCACCGCGACGGGCTCGCCCAGCACCGTCTGCACCCCGACGACGAAGCCGACCTCGGCCTCGAAGTCCAGCCGCGCGGTCGGCCCGAACGCCGGCGCGCCGCCCGGGCTGGAACCCCAGCCCTGTCCGCACGGCCGCCGGATGGCCGTGCCCGACAGCACCACGCTGCCCGCCCGGCCGTGGTACCCGGCGGGCTGGTGCAGCCAGCTGGGCGGCAGCGGGTCGGCGTCCGGCCGGAAGATGGCGCCGACGGTGGTCACGTGCTCGCGCGAGGCGTAGAAGTCCACGAAGTCCGCGACCGTGAACGGCAGCCGCAGCTCGGCGTCGGCCACCGGGACCAGCAGGTCCTCGACGGCCTCCCGGAAGCGCTCCTCGCTGAGCCAGGCCGTGATCTCCGCCCGGACGTCCGCCCACGCGCCGTGGCCCTCGGCCAGGAACGGGTCGAGCATGCCGTCGCGGAACAGCACCGCCCGGCCGGGCAGCAGCCGGTCGGTGGCCGTGGTCAGGTCCAGGACCCGGTCGCCGACCCGCACCCCGACCCGGTGAAAGGCCGCGTGCTGATGGGTGCTGAACGAGCCGTACGGCAGGGCCGCGAGGCCGAACGGATGGCCCGGATCGAGGTCAAGCCAGGCTGCGGCGGCCACAGGCATGGGGCGACGCTACCAGCCCGCGGCCGGCGCCGGGCGGCGGCGCCGCGCCATGTAGCTTGACGTCAAGATAAGTGAGTCATTAAGCTAGGCCCGACAGATAGCTTGATGTCAAGATAATTCGAACGGGGCCGCGCAGCGCCCGGCCGGCTCTCAGCCGGCCGCCGCAGCGGGAGGCGCGCGACGGATGCGCCCTCCGGCTGCGGGAAGATGCGTATGTGGCGGGTTGCGATGGAGCCCCGCCGGACGCCCAGGAGGCGAGCACCCATGACCGCGAACAGCTTCGGCAGCAAAGCCGCTCTCGACGTGGCCGGGACCAGCTACGAGATACACCGGCTGGCGGCCGTGCCCGGCGCGGGCACCCTGCCGTTCAGCCTCAAGATCCTGCTCGAGAACCTGCTGCGGGCCGAGGACGGCGTGAACGTCACCCAGGCGCACATCCGCGCCCTGGGGGAGTGGGACCCGGCGGCCGACCCGGACATCGAGATCCCGTTCAGCCCGGCCCGGGTCATCATGCAGGACCTGACCGGCGTCCCGGCGGTCGTGGACCTGGCCGCGATGCGCGAGGCCATGGCGGCCCTGGGCGGCGACGCCGGCAGGATCAATCCCCTGGTCCCGGCCGAGCTGGTGATCGACCACTCGGTGGTCGCTGACGTGTTCGGCCGGCCCGACGCCTTCGACCGGAACGTGGCCCTGGAGTTCCAGCGCAACCGGGAGCGGTTCGCCTTCCTGCGCTGGGGCCAGGAGGCGCTGCGCCAGTTCAAGGTCGTCCCGCCGGGGACCGGCATCGTGCACCAGGTCAACATCGAGTTCCTGGCCCGCATCGTGATGACGCAGGCTGCGGGCGGGGTCACGGCCGCCTTCCCCGATACCTGCGTGGGCACCGACTCCCACACCACCATGCAGAACGGCCTCGGCGTGCTCGGCTGGGGCGTCGGCGGGATCGAGGCCGAGGCGGCCATGCTCGGCCAGCCGGTGTCGATGCTCATCCCGCGGGTGGTCGGGTTCAAGCTGACCGGCGAGCTGCCCGCCGGGACGACCGCCACCGACCTGGTCCTGACCATCACCGAGCTGCTGCGCCGCCGCGGCGTGGTCGGCAAGTTCGTCGAGTTCCACGGTGACGGCGTGGCCGCCGTCCCGGTCGCGAACCGGGCCACCATCGGCAACATGAGCCCCGAGTTCGGCTCCACCTGCGCGATCTTCCCGGTCGACGGCGAGACCCTGACCTACCTGCGGCTGACCGGCCGCCCCGCGGACCAGGTCGCGCTGGTCGAGGCCTATGCCAAGGAGCAGGGCCTGTGGCACGACCCGGCCCGGCCGGCCCGCTACTCCGAGGAGCTCGAGCTCGACCTGTCCACCGTCGTGCCATCGCTGGCCGGCCCCAAGCGGCCCCAGGACCGGGTGGCGCTGTCCGACGCCAAGAGCTCGTTCCGCTCCGCGCTCGGCGCCTACGTGCAGCTGGACGACCTGGACGCCGGCCTGGCCGGCACCTTCCCGGCGTCCGACCCGGTGGCCGCGGAGAGCGGCCAGGGCGAGGACCCGGCCGCCGCCGCGCCGGCGCCCGAGCCCGTCGCGGCCGCCCCCCGGCCGTCGCAGCCCACCACGGTCACCCTTGACGACGGCACGCAGACCGAGGTCGACCACGGCTCGGTCGTCATCGCGGCCATCACCTCCTGCACCAACACCTCCAACCCGTCGGTCATGATCGGCGCGGCGCTGCTGGCCCGCAAGGCGGTCGAGGCCGGCCTGGAGCGCAAGCCGTGGGTGAAGACCACCCTGGCGCCGGGCTCGAAGGTCGTCATGGACTACTACGAGCGCGCCGGCCTGACCCCCTACCTGGAGAAGCTCGGCTTCAACCTGGTCGGCTACGGCTGCACGACCTGCATCGGGAACTCCGGCCCGCTGCCTGCGGGGGTCAGCGCCGCCGTCGCCGAGAACGACCTCGCGGTCGTCTCGGTGCTGTCCGGCAACCGGAACTTCGAGGGCCGGATCAACCCCGACGTTAAGATGAACTACCTGGCCTCGCCGCCGCTGGTGGTTGCCTACGCGCTGGCCGGCACGATGGACCTCGACCTCACCACCGAGCCGATCGGGACCGGCTCGGACGGGCAGCCGGTGTACCTGCGCGACCTGTGGCCGACCTCGGCCGAGGTCGACGAGGTGGTCCGGACCGCCGTCGCGGCCGAGATGTTCACCCGCGACTACGCCAGCGTCTTCGCCGGCGACGACAACTGGCAGGAGCTCGACGTGCCCGGCGGCGACACCTTCGCCTGGGCGCCGGACTCCACCTACGTCCGGCGGCCCCCGTACTTCGACGGGATGCCCGCCAAGCCCGAGCCGGTGACCGACGTGCACGGCGCCCGGGTGCTGGCCGTGCTCGGCGACTCGGTGACCACCGACCACATCTCGCCGGCCGGCGCGATCAAGGGCGACAGCCCGGCCGGGAAGTACCTCACCGAGCACGGCGTGGAGCGGCGCGACTTCAACAGCTACGGCTCGCGGCGCGGCAACCACGAGGTCATGATCCGCGGCACGTTCGCCAACATCCGGCTGCGCAACCAGCTCGCGCCCGGCACCGAGGGCGGCTTCACCACCAAGCTGCCCGAGGGCACCCCGACCACGATCTACGACGCGTCCCGGGCGTACATCGAGGCCGGCACCCCGCTGGTCATCCTCGGCGGCAAGGAGTACGGCTCCGGCTCGTCGCGGGACTGGGCCGCCAAGGGCACCGCCCTGCTCGGCGTGCGGGCCGTGCTCGTGGAGTCCTTCGAGCGGATCCACCGGTCCAACCTCATCGGGATGGGCGTCCTGCCCCTGCAGTACCTTCCCGGCCAGAACGCGGAGTCCCTGGGGCTCACCGGCCATGAGGTCTACGACATCACCGGGATCGAGGCCATGAACACCGGGGACGTGCCCCGCGAGGTCACGGTGAAGGCGGACGACCGCGAGTTCCGGGCCGTCGTCCGGATCGACACGCCCGGCGAGGCCGATTACTACCGGCACGGCGGGATCATGCAGTTCGTGCTGCGGTCGCTCAAGGAGCGCGGGTAGCGCGGCGACGCAGGGGCCGGCGGCCGGTGCCGCCGGCCGGGTGCCGCCGGCCGGGTGCCGCCGGTTTAGCGCGGCGGGCTGCCTAACGCGGCGCGCTGATGGCCGCGTAAGGGCGCGGCGCCCGCGTCAGCCACTGCCAGAACGTCCGCCGCGGCGGGCGCGCGGTGATGTTGCCGCTGCGCACCCGCCCGGCCAGCTCGATGCGCAGGAGCTCGGGTCCCCCGGTGCCCCACGGGGCGCGGACCTTCACGTTGCCGCTGCCGATGGTCACGTCGTCGGCGTCGACCACGATGCCCGGCTTGGTGATCAGGGTCAGGTTGCCGCTGCGGACCTCGGCGTCGATCCGCACGTTCCGGCCGGTCAGCACCGCGTCGGTGAAGTCGAGCTTGATGTTCCCGCTGGTCACCGTGCACTCCATGCGCTGGGGCACCACCCAGCGGCCGTCGCGATGGGCGTTCCCGCTGGTCACCTTCATCCGGATCAGCTCGCGCGGCTCCGGCGGGGCGACGGCCGCCGCCAGCGGGCCCGCGCCCGGCGCGGCGGGCAGGTCGGCGGTCAGCGCCGCCAGCTCGCTGTAAGTCCGGGCGGTCAGCGCCAGCTCCAGCCGCCCGTCCAGCTCGTCCGCCGTCAGCCGCCCGTCGCCGGCGGCGACCCGGAGCAGCTCGACGACCGCGTCCCGGTCGGTGTGCGAGGCGCGCAGCTCGCCGCGGCCGACGGGACCCGCCGGGACCCCTGAGGAGCCGGGCGGGCCGGCCGGGGACACTTCACCTGTCATGGCCCCATACTTTAAGGCCCCTTCGGACCGGGACCTAGACTTCGTCCAGTGCGTGCGCAAATGGGCAGGTCATCCTCCAGCCAGCCGGGTCCCCCCGGCGCTGGCCGCGGCGTCGGCAAGATCGCCGCGGGGGCTGGGGCCGGCCTGCTGCTGACCGGCATCCTGGCCCTAGCCGCCAACATGCGGGCGGCGATCACCAGCCTGCCGCCGGTCTTCCCGCAACTGCACGGCACGCTGCACCTGTCCACGGCCGGGCAGGCCGTGCTGGCCGCCATCCCGGTCCTGTGCTTCGGCGTCTTCTCCGGGTCCGGCGCCCCGCTGGCCCGCCGCTTCGGCGAGGAACGCGTGCTCGGGGCGGCGCTGGTTGCGCTGGCCGCCGGCCTGCTGGTCCGGGCCGCCGCGCCCGCTGCCCTGCTGTTCCCCGGCACGATCATCGCGGGCGGCTCGATCGCGCTGCTGAACGTGCTGACGCCCAGCCTGGTCAAGCGCCGCCAGCCCGAGCGGGCCGGCCTGCTCATCGGCCTGTACCTGCTGTCGCTGGCGGCCGGGGCCGTGGTGGCCTCGGAGATCGCGGTGCCGATATTCCAGGCCGCCGGCGGCGGCGCCGGCTCGATCCGGCTCACCCTCGGCCTGTGGGCCGTTCCCGCCCTGCTCGCGGCCGCCCTGTGGAGCCCGCAGCTGCGCTTCCGGACGCTGCCCGGCCCGCCCGCGGCACCCGGCCCGCCCGCGGCACCCGGCCCGCCCGCGGCGCCCGGGCCGGCCGCGGCGCCCGGGCCGGCCGGCCCGGCCGACGCAGGCGTGCCGCCGGGCCGCGCGCCCGCCGCCCTGCGGCGCAGCGCCCTGGCCTGGCAGGTGACGGCCTTCATGGGCCTGCAGAGCCTCAGCTTCTACGCCACGTTGTCCTGGTTCCCGACGCTGTTCCAGGACCGCGGGGCCAGCGCCGTGCACGCCGGCACGCTGCTGGCCATCATGGGCGCGGGCAACGCGGTGACCGCGCTCGCCGTGCCGGCCCTCGCGCACCGCCTCAAGGACCAGCGGCTGCTGTCCGCCGTCTGGATGGTCGTGACCGCCGTCGGGCTGGCCGGCTCGGCGTTCGCACCGCTCGGGGCGGCGGCCGCGTTCATGCTCCTGCTCGGCTTCGGGCAGGGGGCGTCGCTGGGACTGGGGATCTTCTACACCGTGGCCCGGGCGCCCGACCCGATCACCTCGGCGTCGCTGTCGGGCTTCGCGCAGAGCCTCGGCTACCTGGTGGCCAGCACCGGGCCGCTGCTGCTGGGCTTCCTGCACACCGCGACCGGGGGCTGGGATATCCCGGTCTGGGTGCTTCTGGGCGTCGTCGCGCTGCAGCTGGTCAGCGGCTGGCTGGCCGGGCGGGACGCCGTGGTGCCCCCCGTCGCCCGGGCCGGCTGACGCGGCACTGGCTGACGCGGTACCGGCTGACGCTGGGCCTGCTCCTGCAAAGTGTCAGGTCAGCCGGGTCAGGTGACGCGGGGGTCAGGGTGCGCGTCGCGTCCGGCGCCGGTCCCGAAATACACTCGACGAGTTCCGCCTGCCGACCACGAGGGAGCGCCAGGTGACACTGCTGGAGAACATCCGCGGCCCGCGGGACCTGAAGGATCTGCGGGCGGAGGACCTGCCGAGGCTGTCAGCCGAGATCCGGGACGTCCTGATCCAGACCGTGTCGCGGACGGGCGGCCACCTGGGACCGAACCTGGGCGTCGTCGAGCTGACCATGGCGCTGCACCGGGTCTTCGACTCGCCGGCCGACCGGATCGTGTTCGATACCGGTCACCAGTCCTACGTGCACAAGCTCCTGACCGGCCGGTACGGCCAGTTCGACACGCTGCGCCAGCGGGGCGGGCTCTCTGGCTACCCCAGTCGCGCCGAGTCCGAGCACGACGTGATCGAGAACTCGCACGCCTCGACCAGCCTGTCCTACGCCGACGGGCTGGCCAAGGCTTACCAGATCCGCGGCGAGACCGACCGCTGCGTCGTGGCCGTCATCGGGGACGGCGCGCTGACCGGCGGGATGGCCTGGGAGGCCCTGAACAACATCGCCGGGGCCAAGGACCGCCGGGTGGTCATCGTCGTGAACGACAACGGCCGCTCCTACCAGCCGACCATCGGCGGGCTGGCCGACCACCTGGCCACGGTGCGGACGTCGCAGCGCTACGAGCAGGTGCTCGACTACATCAAGACCACGCTGACCCACGCGCCGCTGTTCGGGCCGCCGCTGTTCGAGACGCTCCACGGCATCAAGAAGGGCATCAAGGACGTCCTGCAGCCGCAGGTCATGTTCGAGGACCTCGGGCTGAAGTACCTCGGCCCGATCGACGGCCACGACGAGCAGGCCGTGGAGTACGTCCTGGCCCGGGCCCGCGACTTCGGCGGGCCGGTCCTGGTGCACGTGATCACCCGCAAGGGCTTCGGCTACCCGCTGGCCGAGCAGAACGACGAGGACTGCCTGCACCAGGTCGGCCCGGCGGCCAAGCCGGCCGCGACGCCGGCCCCGGCCGCCGCGGTCCCGGCCCGGCCGTGGACGCGGATCTTCGCCACCGAGCTGGCCGCGATCGGCGTGGCCCGGCCCGACGTGGTCGCCGTCACCGCGGCCATGCTGCACCCGACGGGCCTGGACGCGTTCGCGGCCGCCTGCCCGGCGCGCGTGTTCGACGTCGGCATCGCCGAGCAGCACGCCGTGACCAGCGCCGCGGGCCTGGCCATGGGCGGCCTGCACCCGGTCGTGGCGATCTACTCCACGTTCCTGAACCGGGCCTTCGACCAGGTCGTGATGGACGTCGCCATGCACAAGCTGCCGGTCACGTTCGTCCTGGACCGGGCCGGGGTGACCGGGCCCGACGGCGCCAGCCACCACGGCATGTGGGACCTGTCGCTGCTCCAGCTGGTGCCGGGCATGCGGGTCGCCGTGCCGCGCGACGGCACCCGGCTCACCGAGCTGCTGCGCGAGGCGCTGGCCGTCACCGGCGGCCCGACCGCGCTGCGCTTCCCCCGCGGCAACGCCCCGGCGGACCTGCCGGCCGTGGGCCAGCTGGGCTCGATGGACGTGCTCCGCGCGGCCGCGGGCGACGCCCGCGACGTGCTGCTGGTCGGGGTCGGGTCGATGGCCGGCGTGTGCGCCGAGGTCGCGGACCGGCTGGCCGACCAGGGCATCGGGGTGACCGTGCTCGACCCCCGCTGGGTCCAGCCGCTCGACCCCGAGCTGGCCGCCGAGGCCGCCCGCTGGAAGCTCGTCGTCACCGTCGAGGACAGCGGCGAGCGCGGGGGAGCGGGCGACGCGGTGGCCCGGCTGCTGCGCGACCACGACGTGGAGACGCCGGTGCGGACCTTCGGCATCGCCCAGCAGTTCCTGGAGCACGGCGAGCGCGCCGAGCTGCTGGACGAGCTGGGGCTCACGCCGCAGCAGCTGGCCCGGGTCATCACCGAGACGGTCGCCCGCCGCACGCCCGAGCTGGAGCCGGAGCGGCAGGCCTGACCCCCGCACCGGGGTCAGTGGGGCAGAATCGGCATTATGCAGACTCTTGACGTAGCGGTCGTCGGCTCCGGTCCCGCGGGTCTCTACACCGCTGAGGCGCTGATCAAGCAGGCCGCCGCGCTCGACGTCCCGTTCGGTGTCCACGTGGACGTGCTCGACCGGCTGCCGACGCCCTACGGCCTGGTCCGGTACGGCGTCGCCCCGGACCACAAGTCGATCAAGTCGATCGCCGAGTACCTGCGCGGCGTGCTGGAGCACGACCGGGTCCACTTCATCGGCGGCGTGCACCTGGGCGACGACGTCACCCGCGAGGACCTGCTCGACAGCTACGACGCCGTGGTCTACGCGACCGGGGCGATGCGCGACCGGCAGCTCGGCGTGCCCGGCGAGGACCTGCCCGGCAGCGTTGCCGCCACCGACTTCGTCAACTGGTACTGCGGCCACCCGGATGTCGACCCGGTCGCCTTCAGCCTGGACGCGGAGTCCGTCGCCGTGATCGGCGTCGGCAACGTCGCGGTGGACGTGGCCCGGATCCTGGTCCGCCCCCCCGAGGACCTGCGCGAGACCGACGTCTCGCAGCCCGTGCTGGACGCGCTGAGCGCCAGCAAGGTCCGCGAGGTGCACATGATCGGCAGGCGCGGGCCCGCGCAGGCCAAGTTCACCACCAAGGAGCTGCGCGAGCTCGGCGAGCTCGCCGACGTGGACGTGGTCGTCGGGGACGGCGAGGCCGACCTGGACGCCTTCGACCCGACCGGCGAGAGCGCCCGGCTGGCCACCAGCGACCGGCACGTGCGCGGCAACTACACGGTCATCTCCGGCTGGGCCCGCCGCCCGCCCGCCGGCGCCAGCCGCCGGCTGACCATCCGGTTCTGGCTGCGGCCCACCGAGCTGCTCGGGACCGACAAGGTCACCGGCCTGACCCTGGAGCGGACCCGCCTCGACGAGTCCGGCCGCATGGTCGGCACCGGCGAGCTGGAGACCCTCGACGCCCAGCTCGTGCTGCGCAGCGTCGGCTACCAGAGCGTCCCGCTGGCCGGCTTGCCGTTCGACACGCAATCGCACACGGTGCCCAACGCGGCGGGCCGGGTGCTGGGCGCCGACGGCCAGCCGCTGCCCGGCGAGTACGTCGCGGGCTGGCTCAAGCGCGGCCCGACCGGCGTGATCGGCACTAACAAGTCGGACGCCGCCGAGACCGTCCGCTCGCTGCTGGCCGACCTGGCCGGCGGCCCCGGCCCCGGCGACGTCCAGCTGCCCCGGGCCGGCCTGCTCCGCCTCCCGCCCCGTTCCGCCGCCAGCGCGCCCGCCGCCTCCGCCGCCAAGGGCGCCTCCGCCGCCGAGGCCTCTGCCGCCGAGGCCGCCGCCGCCGAGGGCGCCTCCGCCGCCGAGCCCGCCACGGCCGGTCCCGGCCCGGAGCTGGGGCGCCTGCGCACCCTGCTCACCCAGCGCGGCCTGGCCCACGTCAGCTACGCCGACTGGCTGCGCATCGAGCTGGCCGAGAAGGAACTCGCCGCCGCCCTCGGCCGCGGCGCCCGCGTCAAGCTCGGCAGCCGCGCCGAGCTCCACCGCGCCTGCGGCCTCCTCCCCCCCGACCCCGAGTAACCCGCCAGGCCCGCCGCGCCCCGAGCAGCCCGCCCGGCCCACTCCCGCCCGCCTGCGCCCCCGGCCGGCCGCGGCGCCGTGCCGCCCTGCCCGCCGCGGCGGCTGATTTGCCATGATCACGACCGTTTGCTCCCGGTTTTTGCCCGGGAAACGGTCGTGATCATGACTCGGGGGACCTCGCGGGCAGGTTGGGGCGGACTGGCCGGGTCGGCGCTGAGGCGGGCGGGGCCGGTGAGGCGGGCGGGTGTGTCGGGAGTGGGGTCGGTGGCCGGGCCGGGGCACCTTCGGGGCGCTGGCCGGTCCGAACGACATGAACGTGCAGGCGCTGCTGATATAGCAGCAGTAACTGCACGTTCATGTCGTTTCCGCCTGCTGGTTTGGGGGCGGGACGCCGGGATTGGCGCCGGCGGTGCCGGCGGCGCGAGTGCGGCGGGCCGCTAGCCAGGTCCCCGTGGGACTGGTGGGACCGATGTGGCGGGAGGCGCGACGGCGGGCGGGTCGGCCGGGCTGGCTGGGGTCGCGGGGTCGGCGGCGGCCGAGCTCGTCGCCGGGTCGGTGGCGTGAGTGAGGCGGGCGGCCAGTTCTTGGGCGCGGGTGATGAGCTCGGGGGGCTCCGGGATGGTGATGGGGGCGTCGAGGCGGGCCAGGTGGAAGGCCATGAGGTCGAGGGAGTCCGCGCCCGTGACCAGGAGGCAGCGGTCCGGGCCGTCGGCGGTCAGCATCCCGGTCGTGGGCGGGACCTGCTCGGCGACGAACTGGATCGGCGCGTGGACCAGGACCCGCGCGCGGAACCCGGGCCAGCTCCGGGCCGGCCCAGTCCGGCCGGGCCTGCAGCAGCGAGAGCAGCCGCAGCAGCCGCGCCGAGGTTTCCCGCATAACTTCGCAGTGTGCCAGCAATTGCGGACCGTCGTTGTCCGCAATCCCGGCTAGCGTCAGGGTATGGACCTGGACTGGAATTTCATGCTGGTGGATCAGCTCGACTGGCTCTGGCGGAACCAGACGCGCCCCCGGCTGGCCGGGCTGACCGACGCCGAGTACTTCGCCGAGCCCGTGCCGGGCTGCTGGAGCGTCCGGCCGAAGGGCATCAGCGCCGCGCCGATCGCGGTCGGGGGCGGCGACTACGTCCTGGAGTTCGCCATCCCGGCGCCGGAGCCGCCGCCGGTCACCACCATCGCCTGGCGGCTGGCGCACGTCATCGTCGGCGTTTTCGGCTCCCGGGTGGCGTCGCACTTCGGCGGCCCGCCCGTGGCCTGGGATACCTTCGACTACGCCGGGACGGCCGACGGCGCGCTGGCCCAGCTGGACGCGGGCTACGCGGCCTGGACGGGCGGGGTGCGCGCCCTCGGCGCGGACGGCCTGGCCCGGCGCTGCGGCCCGGCTGAGGGCCCGTGGGCGGAGGCGTCCCTGGCCGGCCTGATCCTGCACGTCAACAGGGAAGTCATCCATCACCTGGCCGAGGTCAGCCTGCTGCGCGACCTGTACCGGGGCAGGGGTGAGCGGCATGCCGATTGACTTTCAGGTCACCGTGGACGCGGCCCGGCCGCACGACCTGGCCGACTGGTGGGCCGAGGCCCTCGGGTGGGAGGTCGAGCCGGTCGACGAGAGTTTCGTCCGGAAAATGATCGCCCAGGGGTATGCCACCGAGGACGAAACGCTGGTGCATCACGGCGCCCTCGTCTGGGCCGCCGGGGCCGCCATCGTGCACCCCGACGGCCCGGCCAGCGGCCGCAGCCGCGTGCTCTTCCAGCTCGTTTCCGAGGCCAAGACGGTCAAGAACCGGGTGCACCTGGACCTGCGGCCCGGCCCGGAGGGCGCCGAGGCCGTGGTGGCCCGGCTGGCCGCCCGCGGCGCGACCGAGCTGCACCGGGGCCGGCAGGGACCGCTTCAGTGGGTGACGATGGCCGACCCCGAGGGCAACGAGTTCTGCGTGGGCTGAGCGCTGCTACCCGGTGGCGGCACCGGCCAGCGACGTGAGCAGGGCGCGGGTGCGCGGCCGGTCGGCGCCCTGGGCGAACTCGACGGCCACGAAGTCGGTCACCCCGGCGTCGGCCAGGGCCGCGATCTGGGCCGCGACCGCGTCCTCGGAGCCGGCGACGGCCACGTCGCCGGGGCCGTCGGCGCCCTCCCGGTCCAGCATGGCCCGGTAGGACGGCAGCTGCCCGTACAGGGCGAGGAGCTCGTTCGCGGCGGCCCGCGCGGCGGGCGCGTCGTCGGTGACGCACACCGGGAGCTGGCAGACGACCCGCGGGCTCGGCCGGCCCGCCTCCCGCGCGGCGGCCGTGATGGCGGGCACGATGTAGTCCCGCACGGTGGCGGGGCCGGTCATCCACAAGATGGTCCCGTCGGCCCGCTGGCCGGCCAGCCCGAGCATCCGCGGGGCCATGGCGGCCAGCAGCACCGGCGGCCGTCCGGCCCGCGGCGTGGACAGTCCCACGTGGGCGCGGACCGTCTCCCCGTCGAAGGAGGCGGTCTCCCCGGAAAGGAGCGGCAGCAGCACCGACAGGTACTCGCTCATGTGCTGGGCCGGGCGGTCGAAGCTGTAGCCGAACATGTCCTCGATGACGATCTTGTGCGACAGCCCGATCCCCAGGGCCAGGCGGCCCTCCAGGGCCAGCGCCACGGTGAGCGCCTGCTGGGCCAGGGCGGCCGGGTGCCGCGGGTAGGTCGGGACGACCGCCGTGCCCAGCTCGATGCCGCCGGTCCCGCGCCCGGCGACGGCGAGGGCGGTCAGCGCGTCCAGCCCGAAGATGTTCAGCAGCCAGGCGGAGGCGAACCCGTCGTCGGCGGCCCGCCGGATCTCGTCACCCAGCTGGTTCAGCGCGCCGGAGCCCGACGGCTCGCCTAGTGAGATGCCGATCCGCATGGCGCGGCCCCGTTTCGCCTGGTCGTCGTTCACCTGATCACCGGACAGTTTGTCCTCCTGGGGAGGGTTTCGCCTAGCTGATCATGGGAATTCATCCGGCCGTCACCAACTGCGGGCCTGGCCGGCGTCTTTGCGCGCCCATATCGGTGGGGACAATAAGGACATGGAACCTGGGCGTAACGGAAGCGGACGAGAAGCGGGCGCCACGGCGCGCCGGCCGCGGGACAGCGAGCGCGCTGCGGCCGAGCAGGAAGCCGCGGAGCGCGCCCGGCAGCACGCCCAGGCCGCGACCCGGGCGCGGGCCCGGGCGGCGGAGCGGGACCGGCGGAAGGCCGAGCGCCCGGCCGCGACGGCGACCGCCGTGGCGCAGCGGGACGGCAGCGCCCGGACCGGGGCGCCCGATGCCCCGGAGGCGGCGGGCGAGCTGCCGCCCGGCCGGTACCTGGACCGCGAGGAAAGCTGGCTGCGGTTCGACCAGCGGGTGCTGGAGCTGGCCGAGGACCCTGACATCCCGCTGCTGGAGCGGGTCCGGTTCGAGTCGATCTTCGCCAGCGGCATGGACGAGTTCTTCATGGTCCGGGTGGCCGGCCGGATCCGGCGGATGGCCACCGGCCTGCCCGTCGAGCACGCCAGCGGCCGGCCGTCGGACCAGGTCCTGCAGATCACCTTCGACATGGCCCGGGACCTCATGGCGCGGCACGCGCGGTGCTACGCCGAGATGCTGCAGCCCGCCCTGGCCGAGGCCGGGATCGAGATCCTGCGCTGGAAGGAGCTGACCGACCCCGAGCAGGCCAGCATCCACCGGCTGTTCCGGGAGCGGATCTACCCGGTGCTGACCCCGCTCGTGGTCGACCCCTCCCACCCGTTCCCGTACATCTCCAACCTGTCGCTCAGCCTGGCGGTGATGATCGCCGATCCCGCCACCGGGGCGACCCTGTTCGCCCGGGTGAAGGTGCCGCCGCTGCTGCCCCGGTTCCTGCGGGTCGCGCCGAACCGGTTCGTGCCGCTGGAGGACGTGATCGCCGCCCACCTCGGCGACCTGTTCGTCGGGATGGACGTGCTGGAGCACCACGCGTTCCGGATCACCCGGATCCGCGACCTGGAGATCGACGAGGACGTTACCGAGAACCTGCTCCAGTCCCTGGAGAAGGAGCTGATGCGGCGCCGGTTCGAGCCGGCCGTCCGGATCGAGGTCGAGGAGTCCATGTCGGAGGACGTGCTCGACCGGCTGGTCACCGAGCTCGGGCTGGACGAGCGCGCCGTCTACCGGCTGCCCGGGCCGCTGGACCTGTCCGGCCTGTCCGCCATCGCCGACCTGGACATGCGCAACCTGAAGTACCCGACGTTCGTCCCGTCCGAGAGCGCGCTGCCGCACGATCGCAGCGTGTTCGCCGCCATGCGCGAGCACGACATCCTGGTGCACCATCCCTACGACTCGTTCACCGCCAGCACGCAGCGCCTGGTCGTGTCGGCCGCCGCGGACCCCACCGTGCTGGCCATCAAGCAGACCCTGTACCGCACCAGCGGCGACTCGGAGATCGTCGACGCGCTCATCGACGCGGCCGAGGCGGGCAAGCAGGTCGTGGTGGTCGTCGAGATCAAGGCCCGCGGCGACGAGCGGGCCAACATCGCCTGGGCGCGCAAGCTGGAGGAAGCCGGCTGCCACGTCGTGTACGGCTTCGTCGGGCTGAAGACGCACTGCAAGATGGCCCTGGTCGTCCGCGAGCAGCCCGACGGGTCGCTGCGCCGGTACTGCCACATCGGGACCGGCAATTACCATCCCAAGACCGCCCGGCTGTATGAGGATTTCGGGCTGCTGACCGCTGACCCGACGGTGGGCGAGGACATCACCGACCTGTTCAACCACCTCACCGGCTACAGCCGGCCGCCTGACTACCGGCGGCTGCTGGTCGCCCCGGCCGGGGTGCGCGCGGGCCTGGTCGAGCAGATCGAGGCCCAGGCCGAGCTGGCCCGGGCGGGCCAGCCCGCGCGGATCCAGTTCAAGTGCAACGCGCTGATCGACGAGGCCATGATGGACGCGCTCTACCGCGCGTCGAACGACGGCGTGCCGATTGACCTGTTTGTCCGCGGGATCTGCGCGCTGCGGCCCGGCGTGAGGGGCATGTCGGAGAACATCCGGCTCCGCAGCATCGTCGGCCGGTTCCTGGAGCACTCGCGGATCTACGCGTTCGGCACCGGCGAGCCCGGCGCGCCCGGGGACGTCTGGATCGGCAGCGCCGACCTGATGCACCGGAACCTGGACCGGCGGGTGGAGCTGCTGATCCGGGTCACCGACCCGGGCCAGCGGGCCGAGCTGCGCGGCCTGATCGACCTGGCCATGGACCCCGGCACCGCGTCCTGGTGGCTGGACGGCGACGGCACCTACACCCGGCACCACCTCGACGCCGACGGCCACCCGCTCAACGACCTGCAGGACATCCTGATCCGTTCCCGGCAGGGCCGAGCGGCCGATGGCTGACCGCCTGGGCGGCGACGAGATCCGCGCCGCCGGCGCCGTGGTGTGGCGGGACGGGCCCGGCGGGATCCAGATCGCGGTGGTGCACCGGCCCAAGTACGACGACTGGACGCTGCCCAAGGGCAAGTGCGAGCTCGGCGAGCACGTCCTGCTGACGGCCGTCCGGGAGGTGGAGGAGGAGACCGGCCAGCTGGTCACGCTCGGGCGGCGGCTCTGCCCGTCGTACTACAAGGTCGACGGGCGGCTCAAGCGGGTCGACTACTGGGCGGGGCGCGCGGTGGACCCGCTGGCCCCGTTCGTGCCCGGCCACGAGGTCGATGACCTGGCCTGGCTGCCGATGGCGACGGCTGCGGCGCGGCTGACCTACGACCGCGACGTGGCGCTGGTGGAGGAGTTCGCCGGCGGTCCGGCGCTGACCGTGCCGGTGATCCTGCTCCGGCACGCCTCGGCCGGGAGCCGGTCGAGCTGGGGCGGCGCGGACCTGGCCCGCCCGCTGGACGCCCGCGGCGCCGCGGACGCCGACCTGCTGGCCCGGCTGCTGGCCTGCTTCGGCGTCGGCGCGCTGATCAGCTCGGCCGCCGAGCGGTGCGTGGCGACCGTCCGCCCGTTCGCGGCGCTGGCCGGAGCGAAGATCGAGATCGAGCCGCTGTTCACGGTCGGCGTCCAGGCCGCCCCGGAGACGGTCACGCTGCGCGCGGCGGAGCTGGCGACGGAGGACGGCCCGGTGGTGGTCTGCGCTCACCGGGAGAACCTGCCGCTGCTGCTGGCCGCGGTCTGCGTCCGGCTGGGCACCCGGCCGCCGGGCGGGCGGGCGCTGCGGAAGGGCCGGTTCTGGGTGCTGCACGTGGCCGAAGGGGGAGTCCTGGCCGGCGCCGAGCGCCACCACCCGGCCGTTGCGTGAGGTCGGCGGGGCGGTGCTGGTGGGTTGGCTGGGGCCTGGGGTTGGCTGGGGCCGGCTCAGTCGGTGGGCGGCTCAGTCGGTGGGCGGCTCAGTCGGTGGGCGGGCT
>Ga0193728_1000314_pt1 | contig 23063 bp, 21 predicted proteins | sample U1c1metaG_FD_143037 | JGI IMG/M metagenome (GOLD analysis project Ga0193728, IMG submission 143037) | Soil microbial communities from a riparian zone of the East river system, Colorado, United States - U1c1 | ecosystem: Environmental > Terrestrial > Soil > Riparian zone | place: USA: East River...
CCTGCCGCCGGAGGGTCGCTGGCGACGTACAAGGCGAGCACCGGCGTCGATCCGACGGCCGCCGTGCAGAAGGTCACGGGACCCGATGGCCAGGCCTACCCGGTTTTCACGTACATCGTGCTCCTCCAGACGTCGGGTGCGGGATACACGGGCGGCTACGTGAAGCGGGTGACGGTCGTCGTCCGCAACCCCCGCGTGCCGACCCAGAGCCTGGCCCGCACGTCGTCGATCTTCGACCCATTCGTCGCGCCCTAGCTGCCGCAAGGCGGCCGGGCCGCCCGCCACTCAGGACTCCGTCCACTCAGGACACGGCCCGGGGTCTGACCTCATGCTGGTCGGGCGCTGGTCGGGCACCCCTCCGACACCGCCCGGGGGTCTGACCCCCGGAGGTGCTGGTGAAGCGCGCTGGGTAGCTCCGGCCGCCGGCGCGGCCGGAGCTACTGGAGGATGATCAGCCGCCCGGGGTCGACGGGACGACCGGCGTGGCCGGCGTCGCGGTGCCCGAAGCGCTCGAGCTGCTTGCACCGGTCGGCGCAACCGTGCCCTGCGGGTTGAGCACGATGGTGTACCGCGTGCCGTCGGCCGTGTTTGCGAGCGTGACCGCCTTGTTCACGTGCAGCGTGATCGTCTGCGAGCCGCTCGCGTAGGAGCCGCCGACGATCGAGACCGTCGCGGTGGTCGCGGTGAGCGACCGGAGGTTGAAGAGCCCGTTCGCCGACGGATTCGGATCCGCGATCGGGAAGTTCCCGCCGGCCTGCACCGACTCGGAGCGCGAATTCACCGAAATGACGGCTGACGTGGGCGGCGGCGACGGAGGCGCGGGAATTGCAGGCGGCGCGCCAGAGCCCGACGATCCGCCGGAGGATCCGCTCCCCGCGCCGGAGCCGGCGCTCGCGGGCGCCGTTGGCGTGCCCCCGGCGAACGGATCCTTGCCGTCGAACAGTGAGAAGGATTCGAGCTGACCGGGGTCGGCCGGCGGCTTCACGGCCGCGATGAGCTTCGACGAGTCCGTCGGGGCGGGGGTCGCGCTGGCCGTCGCGAGCGAGCCGCTCAGGACGGGTGCCGCGAGCGGCGCCGTCGGGGTTACGGGGGCGACAGTCGTGCCGCTCGAAGCGGTCGTGGAGACCACGGCAGGAAGCGCAGCCGTCGGCTTCGCTCCACCTCCGGCGTTCAACGACATCATCGTGTTGACGGCATAGGCCATTGCGAGCGCGAGCACGCATCCGAGCCCGATGACGATCTTCTTCTGCTTCGCCGCCTTGGCCTTTGCCGCGTCGGCTGGTTTCTGTCGTGCCATGTGAGCTCCTTTCGTGCCGACTAGGGTCCAGGCGCGACGTCAGCCGCCGGCGCCGAAGTGGTGGTGGTCGAGGTGGAGGTCGTGTCGGTGCTTCCGGTCGTCGCTGCGGGCACGACGGGCGCAGCCGCCACGACTCCGGGGACGTTCGTCCCATAGATGTAGGCCGTCACGCCGACAGTCGCGGACAGGTCGGAGGCGGAACCGGAACCCGTACTGCCTGCCGGCGTGAGAGAGACCGAATCGACCGAGAAGAGCCGACCAGACGTGTCGAGCGCGCCGTTTCGCACGCTGACGAGCGTTCGGAGGCGGTAGAGCAGATCGGTGAGCGAGTAGAAGTCGCCCGTCACCGTCAGGGAGATCGGGAACGTGCTGTAGGTGGACAGCGGCGTCACCGTGCCGGGCGAGATCGTGGAGAGGGTCACGCCCGCCGCCCTGCCGACCTGGTCGAGCTCGAGCAGGAGCGTCGGCACATCGAGCGTCGACGGCATCGCCTTCGCGAGGCTGTAGATGTCAGCCGTTTTGATCTCGGGCTGCCGCGGAACGGCCGTGTGCGCCGGCCGGACGGGCTTCGCGGCCTCCACGAGCTGCGCGGCCGTCACGGCCGTCGCGCGAGCGATGCTCGCGGCGGTCGAGCGCTCGGGTGCGATCACCATGAACCAACCAATGGTCAGCAGCAGGAGATCGCCCGCGATGATCAGCGCGACTGCACCCTTGCGCGAAAGCTTCGAGGTCTTCACGAGGTCGCTCCGGTCGTTGTCGTGTCAGTTCCGATGGTGGTTATCGTCGGCACGACCGGCGGAGCGGGAGCACCCTTCACGGTGGCGGTGACGCTGAACGTCACGAGCGCGGGAGTCGTCGGGGTTGCCGGAGAAGCGCTGCTGCCGGAGAGGGTCACGTTGGCCAGCGACCGCGTCGTAGGAGTACGTCGTGCCGGAGAGCTGAAGGTCGTGCGTCACGGCTCCGGGCGTTATGACGGCCAACGGGGCTGTGAGGGAGAGGGACGCGAGCGTCACGTCGCTCGGGAGGACGAGCGAGAACTCCCGCAGGATCCTGTCCCACGCGATGCGCGTCGACATCGCGCTCGAGAGTGCGTCGAGGCGGGGCTGCTGCTCGCTCATGACGGTGGGCATCGGAACGATCGGCTGCACATACGCCGGCTTCGAGAGCGTCGGCGGGATCGCCTGCTTGTGCTCCGAGAGCTTCGCGAGCTGGGTGCGCACCGCAGCGAGCTGCGCGTTGTTCGCAGAGACCTTCGAATGCACGTTGAGGAAGCCCGCGGCAAGGGCGATCAGAACGACCGCGCCGAGCGCCGAGCCGACGACGACGGCCGGGTCCTCCTTGAGGAAGCTCTTGCGCTGCGCAGCGTCAGCCGGGAGCAGGTTGACGGCGCGCATCAGTCCTCGATCCCCAGGCCGATGGCAACGGCATACGAGCCGACTTGCTCAGTGTCTCGAAGCCGCTTCGAGATCTTGAGCCGAGCGAGTGGATCGCCGACGCGCACGTGCACGCCGATGAGTCGCTCCAGCTCCTCCGCGAGGCCCGGAAGGCCGGTAGTGCCGCCTGTGAGCACGATCTCGCCGATACCCAGGCTGCCCGGCTGGTTCTGGTAGAACTGAAGCGAGGAGACGAGCTCTCGTGCGAACGACTGCACCTGGCGCTTCACTGCGTCGAGCGCCTGCGCTGTCTGCTCCTCGGTCAGCCCCGAAGGAAGCGCCGTCCCGTCCAGGGTGAGGCTGCGCTTGATGGCCTCGACTTCCGACGGAGTGCTGTCAAACACACGGGCGAGCGCGACGTTGATCGACCAGCCGCCCCACTCGAGCACGCGGGTGAACTCGCAGACGCGACCATCAGATACCGCGAATGTCGAGCGGTCGTGGCCGATCGCCACGGCAACGAGCGCTGCCGTTCCGCGATCGGCGGGTACAGCGAGCGCACGCAGGACCGCGAAAGCCTCGAGGTCGATGCCCGCGAGTGTGATGCCTGCTTTGCGACAGGCGCTGACGTACCTGTCGACGAGCTCGCGGTATGCGACGACGAGCAGGATGCGCTTGACTGTCTGCCCTTCGTCGTCGATGGACTCGTCGAGCACGCGGTAGTCGAGCACCGCCTCGTCGAGCGGGATCGGGAGCGTCTCCTGCGCGCGAAAGTGCACGGCGTTCGTGAGCTGCTTCTCCTGATCGACACCGACGATGTCGAAGATGCGGACACCGATCCGGTTGCTTGCGATGCCGAGCCGTACGCCCTTGCGCGGAAGCTTGTTCTTCGCGAAGAACGCCTTGAGCGCCTCGCCGAGCGCATCCGGATCGCGCAGCTCTCCACCCACGACGATGCCTGCCGCGAGCGGCTCGCGCGCCATCTGCTGCAGCTCGGCCACGCCGTTGTTCGAGATCTGCGCGGCAGCGATCTGCGACGCCCCGATCTTGAGCCCAACGAGCTTCTTCGCCGCATGGCCGCCGGAGCGCCCACCGCCGGACGATCGCCTCGGAAGCGAGAGCGACGGCTTCGAGAACGACAACTGCTTCTTCCAGAACGGGCCCGAGGCCGGCTTGGCGATGACCTCGGTCGGCGCTTCCAGTGCGTCCGGAGCCTCCTGCCCGGCGCGCGACTTGCGGCCGAGGGAGAGCTCCTTCTTCCAGAACGGACCCGATGCCGGGCTCTCGGCGCGCTCGGACTTCGAGGGCTTGGGAGCCTTCGCAGCCTTTGGCGTCTTCGCCTTGCCGGAGAGCGAGAGCTCCTTCTTCCAAAACGGTGTCTTCGGCTCGGCCGCGAGAGGCGGCAGCTCCGCCGCCGGGACGGGCGGCTGGATGAGCACGGCGGGAGCACCCTCCGCCGCGGACGGCAGCTCAGGCTCGGCGAGCCAGGTCTCGACCGGCTCGGGCTCGGCGACCGGCTCGACCCAGGTCTCGGCGACCGGCTCGGCCAGGGCAGGCTCGTACAGGGCAGGCTCGTACGGAGGAGGCTCGTAGGCGACGGGCTCGGCCGGCGGCGGCACCTCGGCGTGAACGGCGTCGGCAGCCGCGACCGGCTCCAACTCGACGGGAACGTAGGCAACGGGATGAAGCACGACCGCCTCGAGATCGGGAACCGCTGCGAGAGCAGCGGGGTCGGAAATCGGCGCGGCGGGCTGCTCGACATGGAGCTCGACGGGCTCCTCGAGGGCGGGATGCTCGACGAAGGACGGAGCGGCCACGGTGGGCTCGGCCACCACGGTGGGCTCGACGACCATGGGCGCTTCCCCAACCGGCGGCACCATGACCGGCGGCACCATGACCGGCGGCACCTCGACCCCCGGCGTGGGCTTCGCGGCCTCGACCATCGCCGCAACGGCCGCCTCGGCGAGCGCGGTCGGGAGGGTCTCGGCGGTTGCGCCGTCGGTAGGAGCGAAGGACGACGAGACCGTCTGCTCCGCTTCGTGCACGAGGCGCTCGACCTCGCGGTCGCGCTTCTTGCGCGAGAACGAGATCTCCTTCTTCAACAGCGAGCTCGACGCCGGCTTCGGCGCCTTCTCCAGCTTCGGCTCCTTCGGCTTGCGCCCGAACGAGATCTCCTTCTTCAAGAGCGAGCTCGACGCCGGCTTCGGCGCCTTCTCCTGCTTCGGCTCCTTCGGCTTGCGCCCGAACGAGATCTCCTTCTTCAGGAGCGACTGCTTCGGCGCCTCGACCGGGGCTGCGACCTCGACGGGGGCAGCGTCTGCTTCCGCCTTCGGCTTGCGCTTGAACGAGATCTCCTTCTTCCACATCGAGTCGCTCATGCTCAGCTCCCCGCCATTCGGAGGGCAGGGGCGGCCGCGTCAGGGTGCTGGAGAACCATGGGCGCGGCGTGCTGCGGCTCCTGCTGCGGCTTTGAGCCTTCCACGGCCGCGAGTGCGCCCGCGACATCGAAGCCGGAGCGCTCGAGCGTGCCCATGAGCTGGTCCGGCCGGCTCGACTGGGAGACCGCGTCGTCGATGTTGACGACGCGACGCATAATGAGGTCGGCAAGCGCGTGCTCCATCGTCTGCATGCCGCCGGACGTCTTGGTCTGCATCACGGAGTAGACCTGCTCGATCTTCGCCTGGCGGATGAGGTTGCGGACGGCGTCATCGGGCAGCAGAATCTCGAGCGCGGCGACGCGACCGACGCCGTCGGCGGTCGGCAGCAGCGTCTGCGTGACGACGGCCTGGAGCGAGTTGGCGATCATGATGCGCACCTGCTCCTGCTGCTCCGGCGCGAAGACGTCGATGATGCGGTCGATCGTGGAGGGCGCGCTCTGCGTATGCAGCGTGCCGAAGACGAGGTGGCCCGTCTCTGCGGCGGTGAGCGCGGTCGAGATCGTCTCGAGGTCGCGCATCTCGCCGACGAGAATCACGTCAGGGTCCTGGCGGAGCGCAGCCTTCAGGGCCTCCGCGAAGCTCGAGGCGTCAGGGCCAATCTCGCGCTGATTGACGATGCACCGCTTGTGCCTGTGCACGAACTCGATCGGATCCTCGACCGTGAGGATGTGCTCCGAGCGCGTGCGGTTGATCTCATCGATGATCGCCGCGAGCGTCGTCGACTTACCCGAGCCCGTCGGGCCGGTGACGAGCACGAGCCCACGCGGATAGCTTGCGAGACTGTGCAGGATCGGCGGGAGCGAGAGCTCTTCGAGCGTCTTGATCTCCTGCGGAATGAGGCGGAACGCCGCGCTGACAGCTTCACGCTGGTAATAGACATTGACGCGGAAGCGCGCGAGGCCCGGCATCGAGTACGCAAAGTCGAGCTGGCGCTTGAGCTCGAAGTGCTTCTGCTGCTCGCTCGAGAGAACGCGGTAGAGGAGCGTGCGCGTGTCGTCCGCTGTAAGGGGCTCATACCCCTCGGCGCGCACGATGTGGCCGCGCACGCGGAACGCAGGTGGGCTCCCGACCGTGACATGCAGGTCGGAGGCGCGATGCTGCACCATCTGCTCGAGCAGATCGTCGATTGAAGTTAGCGGCGGCATAGTCCCTCGTCCGGGCTATCGGCACGACACCGCGACTGCTTGAGCGCCCATCGGTCCCCCGACGTGAGGGATGCGAATCCCCCAAATGGGGCTAACTCGATTGCGCGCTGGCGGCCGATACACGGCGGGCCATCCGCCATCTACCTCCGTTGGAAGGAGCTGCACGTCACATGATTAATCGCCTCAAGACGCGCCTCGGCTCGGAACAGGGCTTCACCCTGATCGAGCTCTTGGTCGTCATCATCATCCTCGGCATCCTGCTGGCCATCGCGGTGCCGTCGTACCTCAGCTTCAAGGATCGCGCCAACAAGTCCGCCGCACAGGCGAACATCCGCGCGATCGTGCCGGACATCGAGTCGTACAACGCGGACAACGTCGTCGGCGCACTCACTGCCGACGACCCGGACAGCGCCACGTACGGCGGCACCGACACCGGCACCGACCAGGGCTACACGGGCATCACGCCCGCCGAGCTCAAGGCGAAGTACGACCAGTCGATCAACTCTGGGAACTACTCGTTCGCGACGACCGCCACCAACACCAACTACTGCGTCACCACGTCACTCGGCGGTTGGACGGCCTTCAAGGCCGGCCCCTCGGGCGTCATCAGCGTGAAGCCGTCCAGCGGCACGGGGGCTTTCGTCGCCGCGACCGACTGCACGTAAGCACTACCGCTCCAATCGATCCGAGAGGGGGCGCGGGCGACCGCGCCCCCTCTTTTCTTCACCACACCACTCAAGGTCACGCCCCTCCCTCCCGATAAGGACAGTGAGATGCTCCGTCGCCGGATCCGCACAGTTCTCTCGCACCTCCAGCGCCGCCTCGAGGGCGAGGAGGGGTTCACCCTCGTCGAGCTGTTGATGGTCCTCTTCATCCTCGGCATCCTCCTCTCGATGGCCGTGCCGAGCTATCTCTCCTTTCAGGACAAGGCGAGCAAGACCGCAGCGAAGACGAACGTTTCGCACGCCCTTCGCTCCATCGAGGCCTACGCCAACGACAACTTTCCGAACAGTCGGACCGATCCGGATGCCGCGACGAGCACATCGGACAGCGGGTACGCCAACATCAGCCTCGGCGCTCTCGCGACCAATTACGACTCCTCGATCTCGCCCGTTCCCGGAGCGCCGTACGTCATCGACCCGGCGAACTGGAACGGCAACGCCACGTCGGCCGCGAACTTCTGCGTGACCGCGGTGGTCGGACGCTGGATTGCGGCCACCGATCGCACCGGAAACATCACGGTCGGCATGAACTTCACGCCCGGTACCTGTATCTCCTCGTGAGCGAATCGCCCGGACGCGCCGCGCCATGAATCTCACCCTCAGCCCACAGATCAGGATCATCGCGCTGGTGGGCCTCGTCGCGGTCCTCGCGCTCGGGGGCGCCACAGTGTTTCTCGGACGCGCGCATACCCCGGCAGTGACACACGAGCACGTGCGCCACGGGACTGTGCCGGCGACATCTGGGCACGCAACAACGGTGCCGAAGACGCCGCCCGCACACACCACGACCGGCGCGACGCTCACACCGGCGAAGCACGCCGCGCCCGCGCTTCCCGCGAAGACGACGACACCGACGAGGACGAAGCCCCAAGCCGCAGCGAAGACCGCTGCGAAGCGCGCTGTCCCGGTGCGCCGCGGCAATCTCGTCTATTCGGACCTTCCGAAGCCGCTCCAGTGGCAGCTCGCGCAGCACAAGGTCGTCGTCGTCAGCCTGTACGACCCCCGGGCCGAGGCAGACGGGATCTCGGTCGCCGAGGCGCACGCCGGCGCGCTGGATGCGAACGCCGGTTTCCTGCTCGTGAGCGTGCTCGACAACAAGGTCGCCGGGATCCTCACCGCCCTGCTCCCCGGTGGAGGGCTCCTGCCGGTTCCGGGCATTCTCGTCTATCGCGCCCCGGGCAACCTCGCGCTCCGGATCGACGGCTTCGCCGATCGGCAGTCGGTCGCCCAGGCGGCGACGAATGTCCTCGCCGGCCAAGCGACGACGATCGCACGTTGAGCGACTTCGCCGTCGACGGTCCGGGACGGGAGCTCTTCGTCCGTCATGCGAAGAAGGACGGACGCTCCGTGACGATCCTGCGGGCAGTCGACTACGGCTCGTCGTGCGTTGTCGAGGCGGAGGTCTTCCCCACCGGCTCGAGCGACACCGTCCACCCGGGCCCGTACACGTTCGCGAACGCGCCGCAGGCCACGGCATTCGTCACCGAAGCGGTCGAGAGCCTCATGTATCTCGGCTGCGACGTCTACGCCGAATAGCTCCGTCCCTGAGGCTCATTAGCCTTCGGGTCATGGAACCGAAGCGCATGCTCACGGGGAGATGTCGCTGCGGAGCCGTTCGCTACGAGGTCGCAGACGCGTTCGCGTACGCGGCGAACTGCCACTGCTCGGGGTGCCGCGCGGCGACCGGGTCGGCGTTCAAGCCGTTTGCCGGGATCCAGCGGGACAAGCTGGCGATCACGGACGGCCTGGAGAGCCTCGCCGTCTTCGGGGAGGATGACCTGAACGACACGCGCTGCGCTGCCTGCGGGTCGTTTCTCTTCTCCGTCGTACGCGAAGGAGCATGGGTGCACGTTGCGATGGGCTCGTTGGTGGATGCCCCGACCATTCGTCCGACGGGGCACATCTTCGTCGGCTCCAAGGCGGACTCGTTCGAGATCACCGACGACCTGCCGCAGTTCGACGAGTACGCGACCTAAAACCGCCGGCGCGTGAAGCGGGCGCCGCTCAGATGGTGACGCGCGCGAGCTCTTCGATCGACGTGAGACCGGCGGCGACCTTTGCGATGCCGTCGTCCCACAACGTCCGCGTTCCGCTGGCGAGGGCAGCGCGCTCGATCTCCTCGCGCGAGGCGTGCTTCGCGGCGAGCGATGCGAGATCCTCGGTCATCTCGAGGAGCTGGAAGATGCCGACGCGGCCCTTGTACCCGGTCTGGTTGCACCGCGGGCAGCCGCGCTTGCGATAGAACGACATGCCATCGCTCGCGGCGGCGACGTCAGGCGACACACGCGCGGCGATCATCTCGTCTGCCGACGGCTGGTACATCTCGCAGCAGCTCGAGCAAAGCTTGCGCGCAAGACGCTGCGCGAGCACGCCGCTGATCGCTGCGCCGGTGAGGAACGGCTCGACGCCCATCTCGTTCAGTCGCGTCAACGCACTCGGTGCGTCGTTCGTGTGCAGCGTCGAGAGCACAAGGTGACCGGTGAGGGCCGCCTCAATCGAGATCTTTGCGGTCTCGCCGTCTCGAATCTCGCCGACCATCACCACGTCCGGGTCGGAACGAAGGATCGAGCGCAGCGCCGCCGCGAACGTGAGCCCGGCGCGCTGGTTGATCTGCACCTGGTTGATGCCGGGCAGCCGGTACTCCACCGGATCCTCGACGGTGATGATGTTGATCTCGGGCCGGTTGATCTGCGCGAGGCAGGCGAAGAGCGTCGTCGACTTACCGGAACCGGTCGGCCCCGTCACGAGCAGCGCGCCGGTCGGACGGGCGACGATCTCGGCGATCCGGTCGCGCATCGCGTCGGCCATGCCGAGCTCCTGAAGCGTCGGGGGCTTCTTCGACTTGTCGAGAAGGCGCATGACGATCGACTCGCCCTCGACCGTCGGCAAGGTCGCGACGCGAACGTCGAGCGTTCGGCCCGCCGCGGCGGCGTTGAGCGAGATGCGGCCGTCCTGCGGCTTGCGCCGCTCGGCGATGTCGAGCTTCGCGAGCACCTTCAGGCGCGTCGTGACGCCGGGCGCCATGCGCTTCGGGATGCGCTGCATCTCCTGGAGCACCCCGTCGATGCGGAAGCGCACGACGAGTGCGTCCTCCTGCGGCACGAAATGGATGTCGGAGGCGCCGTCCTCGGCAGCCTGGAAGAGCACGGAGTTGACGAGCCGGACGAGCGGCACGTCGGAGACGCCGTCGTCGGCCTCGAGATCGGTGACCTCTTCCTCGCCGGCTTCGTAGTCGTCGATCTCGTCCTGAACCGCGGCACGTGCACCGAATGCCTCGGACGCACGGGCGAGCTTGCGGATCTCCGCGATGATCTCCTCGCGCGACCCGACTCCGAGATCGAGCGGGTAGCGGGTCGCGAGCCGCAACTCGTCGATGCCGTGCAGGTTCGCGGGGTCCGCGACGGCGATCCGCAGGACGTCGTTCTCGAGGGCGTACGGGATCGCACCGACACGCTCGAGCACGTGCAGCTGAATGCTCTTCGCAGCGACCACGTCGACACCCGTGAATGCAAGGTCGACGAGCGGCAGGCGGTGGCGCGCAGCGAGGATCCGGGCGATCCCCTCGCTGGAGGCGACGCCTTCCTCGACGAGCGCGGCGGAGAGTGAGCCGGTCTGCTGAGCGCGGCCGCGCGCGAGCGCGAGCTTGTCGGCGGGGACGAGCTTCGTCGCGGCGAGCAGGTCGACCACGAGCTCGACCGTCTCGTCGACGCTGCCCCCCGTGGAGAGCGGCACGCCGGAGCGCACGGGCTGGGAGCCCGTGGTTCGGAGCGACGGGGTGTCGGATTCCCGGTCGCTCATCGGCCGGACGGCGGGTAGGGGGAGGTTGCTGACGTCACGATCTATCCCTCGAACGAGTTATCGGCAGTGGAAGCCGAAAGCCTTAGGACAGTGTTCATTCGCCGGAACCCCGTTCGAGCCTCCGAGAATCACTCGATCGAGGCCGCAAAACGGCATCGATAGGGCGCTACGGGTCTTCTAGGTGAAGAGGGACCAGTACTGATGCAGCAGCCACGGCCCCGCGAAGAGTGCGACGATCGAACCGAGCGCCAGGAACGGCCCGAACGGGATGCGCATCTTGCGCGCCGCGCTGCCGTGGCGGGCCAGGAGATACAGACCCGGCACGAGAGCCGAGATCATGCCGATCATCATCGCCACCGACACGGACTTGCCGAGCGCGGCGCCCATCAGCAGCGCGAGCTTCACGTCGCCCATCCCCATCCCCCTGGGGTAGGCGAGCGCGGCGGCGAAGAGGAAGCCGGCAGCACCGAGCGCTGCAAGCGCCCACACCGGGCTCAGGTGCAGCGCGGTGTTCACCGCGAGCACGATCGCCGCGGCCGGCAGGACGATCCGGTTGGGGATGATCCGGTGCTCGATGTCCGTCGCGGAGACGGTGACGAGCACGAGGCAGAAGAACACCGCCACCGCTGCGTCGCCGGTGAGCCCGAACTTCCACACGCTCCCCGCGACGAGGAGTGCCGAGACGAGCTCGACGGCCGGATAGCGCGCTGCGATGTGCGCGCCGCACGAGCGGCAGCGGCCGCGCAGCACGAGCCACGAGACGAGCGGGATGTTGTCGTACCAGGCGAGCTCGTTGCCACAGCTCATGCACGCGGAGGCCGGGCTCACGATCGAGCGCTTCAGCGGCACGCGCGCAGCGACGACGTTCAGGAAGCTACCGACGGCAAGGCCGGGCGCGAGCGCGAGGGCGGCGATGATCAGGTTCGGCACGGGTCGTGGGTCGGTTTGCGGCGGTCGAGCCGCGCGGCGAAGGCTACTTCGTCGTGACGAGCGGGCCGACCGACGCGCTCGTGTTCGGCGGGACGGGGGCGCCGACGGGCATGTTCTTGATGATCGGCAGCGGCTTGAAGGTCGCGTTGTTCGTGCCCGAGCCGAAGCCGCCGATGCTGATCGGGCCTTCGACGGTTGCGCCGTTCCCGGCGAACGACATCCCCGAGCTGGGCTGCGTCCAGATCGATCCCTGGAAGGTCTGGTTCTGGCCGTTGAGGTAAATCGCGGCGGTGTTGCTCGAGGCAAGCGTCGCGAGGGTGAGCATCGAGTTGTTCCCGCTCGAGCCCTGCCAGTTCGTGAAGCTGCACGGATTCGTGGCGCAGAGCGTCGTGCTGTTGTTGGCGAAAGTGATCGTGCCCGCCACCTCGATGATCCCGGTGCCGGTGTAGGTCGCGGACCGGGAGATAGTGAGGTTGCCGTCGATGAAGATCGAGCCGTTGACCGTCAGCGTCCCGCACCCGCACGAGCCGACGCTGCCGGGGGTCCACAAGAGCTGGCCGACGCCCGAGCCGTTCTTCGAGACGCACGAGTAGGCGGTGGTCGGCACCAGCTCGAACGCTGCGCCCGAGTTGTTCGGCTCTGTACCAAGCTGGCTGGCCGTGTCGTTGTCGAACGCGGAGTCGGGGAGGGCGGCGTTCGGATTGTTCCCGGCCAAGCACGTGTGATTCGGGCCAGGGTCGAACGTCTTCCAGTCGTTCAGCATGTCGGCCGTCGTCTGGCTCGGCGCGTTGTTCTGGACGAAGGTGTCGAGTATGCCCGCCTTGTACTGGTAGCCCCCGGTCACACACGACCCCGTGGCCGATGTGACGGATACCGCGGTGCAGCCGCCGACGACCACGCCGCTCGTGATCGGGACGTTGGGGCTCGTCCCGAAGTCACCGACCGACGTGCCGGAGCCGCTCAGCACGAGCTTGCCGCCGACCTGGAGATCGATCGCCTGGCCGCCCACGGTCTCCTTGATGTGCACGTTCTGCCCCGTCAGGCAGAGATTGCCGATCACGTACATCGGGCTCGTCAAGTCCGTGTTGTTGCCGGCGAAGGTGGCTGAGCACGTCTGGGGATTGGCCGCGGGATCGTACGGCGCCGTGATGAAGATGTGGTTCCACACCGACGCGACACCGCCGCTCGAGAGCGGCGTGATCTTCACGGTCGCGGTCGCGGTCTTACTCGTGACCTTGCCCGAGTTGCGGGCATATCCACTCGAGATCAGCACCCAAGTGCCCGACGGAACGCTCTTGCCCTGGAACGTCTGCACATTCGTACCGCTGTAGTAGCCGTAGACGCTCGCGCTTCCGTCCTGTCCAGCCGTGCAGTTCGTGGTGAAGCAGACGAGCATCGGCGTCGGCGTCGTGCAGTTCGACGGTCCGTTGATGTCGTTGGCTCCGGTCAGGCCGTTGCAGCCTAGGAGGTTCGCCCTACTCGGGTTGCCGCCAACGACCGAGAGCTGGTACTGGATCGTGGAGTAGGCGACGTTCAGGCCCGACTCCGCAAACTGGGTCGCGCGCACGCCGCCGGCGCTCAACCGCGAGGCGGTCTGGCCCGAGCTCGTGTAGCTGATCGTTGCGACGGTCGAGATCGTGAGGACGAGCATGATTCCGAGCGCCATCAGCAGCGCGATGCCGTCCTCCTGCCGCAGGAGCCGCCTCATGGGACGCTCAGGATCGCGCAGGTGGACGTCACGCTGTCCCAGCCGCCTGCAGTGCTTCCGCAGCGCGTCGAGTTGCGGGCGACGAGCGAGTCGGTCAGCTTGTAGAGGTCGATCGTGTTGCTCGTCGCGCTACCGCCGACCCTGAAGTCGACCGCGACGGCCTGAAGCCCGTTGAGCGGCGTCGCGCTCGTCGTGAACGCAGCCGAGTTGACGAGATTGGACGCGATCTTGACACGCGACGCATCGGTCGACGTGCAGGTCGACGTCGTCGGCGCGGCGGTCGACTGCGTGCGCCAGAGGTCGTAGCGCACCGGGGTGGTCGACGCGCTGACCGCGCACCAGTAGTCGTACGTGGTCGTGGTGTTGCAGCTCGTCACGTCGATGCGGAGCGCCTGGTAGGTGTTGATCGTCGCCGCCGAGGCCTTCGACGCGCAGTGCACGTCGCCGCGGATCCGATCGAGCGCGGCACGGACCCCCTGCTGGGCCCGGAAGCGGTTGTTCAGATGCGCCTCGGCGCTCGAGCCGCTGACGAAGACCGTGGAGATGCCCGCCAGGACGACGCCGAGGATCGCCATCACGATGACCATCTCGACGAGCGAATAGCCGTTCTCCCCGCTCCGGATGACGTGTTCGAGCCTGCGGATCACTTCGAGCGCGCCCGCACGTCGCTCAGCGCCTGCTGGGCGAGACCGGCGCTCTTCGCGCCGATGCCCCAGAGGGACTGCGTGTGTCGATCGACGGCGATCAGGGTCTGGAGTGCCTCTGCCCCGCGCCACCAGCCGAGCTTCGCGCCGGTGACGATCCACTCGTTCTGATAGAGCCAGTACTTCGCGGCGGAGGGAGACGTCGTCGGGTGCGCGTCGAGCCAGCGCGCAAGCGCTTTCGCACGGTCGAGCAGGGGCATCTCGTCGAGGGGTTCCTTCCGGCCACCCGGCACGGCGAATGCCGCAGGGCGGCTCTGCGGCGAGGCCGGGGCCTTCGTGGCAGGCGTCGCGGTCTTCGGGGTCGCGGGTGCAGCGGACGTCTTGGGCGCCGAGGCGGTCGCCGGCTTCGCGGTCTTCGCGGTCTTTGCGGTCGTTGCGGTCTTCAAGGGCGTCGCGGCCTTCGGTGTCGCCGCCGGGGCGGCGGGGCCGATCGGATTACCGGCGAGATCTGCAGGTTGCGGGGCGGTCGCCGCATACGGGGAGATGTCCTCGGGCTCACCCGTCTGCGCGTACGAGCCCCGCTGCAGCACGAGTGTGATCCGCGGCGTGCCTGCGTCGACGACCGGCGTGCCGGCCGCCGGCGACTGCGAGACGACGACATTCGCCGAGTAGCCGCGCACCGAGCCGCTGACGAACCACGCGAAGCCCGCCTCTTCCAGCATGCCCTTCGCGAAGACGAATGCCTGGTTGCGGACGTCGGGCACGAGCAGGGGCGGCGCGACCGTCGTGGTGACGGTGGGCACGGCGGGCGGCGTCGCGAGCTGGCTTCCCGCGGCGTAGGTCAGGCCGGCGGTGGCGCCGAGCGCGACGAGCACGAGGACCGCGATGCGGACCAGGAGGGATTGAGTCAGAAAGGAGGGCAGCCTGTCGGCCATCTCTTTCCTTGTCGGCAGAAACCCGCCGGAACCTAAGACCCAGACCGTCTAAAGTAGACGACCCCGGTCGCGGGACCGGGCTCCGCAACCACTTGGAAGACGGGCGCCTGGGCTGCCGCGGGGGCCGGGACGGCGGCAATCGCCCTGACGGCGCCGGGGGCGTCGTTCGCGCCCGTGTCAGACCAGGTGAAGGCCTTGCCTGCGAAGGACGCGAACCACTCCTCCTGCTGGGGCCAGGCGACGGGCGGCTGGAGCTGGAGGTGCAGGTGAGGGCCGCTGGCGTCACCCGTGTCCCCGACGAGGCCGACCTCCTGCCCCGCGGCGAGGGACGCGCCCGGGACGACGTTCGCATCGAGCACCGAGAGATGGCAGTACGTCCAGATCTGCCCGTCGAAGGCGCGGAGCGTCAGACCGATGCCGCACCGGGGGTCCGGGGTGCTCCAGGAGCGCACGACGACGGAGTCGGCGAGGGCATAAAGAGGCGAGCCCATCGGCGCGGCGATGTCGACCGCCGGGTAGTCGTGATGGGTGTGCGAGGCGAACACGACGCCGGGGCCGCCGCCGACGGGGAACACGTAGCCCGACGAGTAGCTCGGCGCAGCGAGCAACTGGGAGGCGGCGGGTGCAAAGGACGCTGCGGCCGACTGCTTCTGCGCACGCGCGAGCGTCGAGCGGGCGTCGTCGAGCGCCCGCTGCCTCGTCGCAATCGTGGCTGCGAGCGGCGCGCCCGAGGCCGCGAGCTCGCCGGCGCGCTGGTCGAGCGCGAGACGGTCGGAGAGGAGCGTCGCGCGAGCCGCACGTGCATGCCAGCGGGAGACGGCGCGCGTGAGGGTGCGCAGGGACGTCTGGGCAGCGACGAGCCGCTCGTTCGCCGCGACGACAGCGAGGCGCGCGCCGTCGAGCGACTGCTGGAGGCGGTCGAGCGAGAACGCGACCGTGCCGTCGGCGCCGTAGAGGTTCGCGAGGCCGAGCACCTCCTGCACGTACCAGTCGGCGTGGTTGTACGCGTAGACCGCGCGGTAGATGTCGCTGCTTCCGCCCGCCGCGGCGAGGTAGCGCGCGGCGGAGTAGATCGCATCGTCCGGATTCCACGGATCGGCGACGCCGTCGCCGTTCGCGTCGGTGCCCCAGCGCAGCCACGTATCCGGCATGAACTGCATCCAGCCGACCGCACCCGCCGAGCTCGGGCCCATGTTACGGCCGAAGTTCGACTCCACCTTGTTGATCGAGGCGAGCACCTGCCACGGGATGCCGTACACCGAGCCGGCGCGCTGCCAGATGCCGAGCAGCTCGGTGTACGAGAGCTGGGCAGGCGCGGACGGTGCGGCCGAGAGGTCGAACGGCAGCGCAACGGTGCCCGCCAGGTTCGGCGTGAGCGCCGGCAAGCTGGCCGAGAGCCCGGTGGCGGCCGCCGGAACGACGGCGAAGGTGTCTGCGTGCGCCGTTCCGGCGAGCAGCGCGACACCGAGGACGAGCACGAGCGGCGCGAGGCGGCGCATCGCGCTATCCGGTCGGCGCGATTCGCAGGCCGAATCCTTCGGCCGGCTGTGGCGGCTGGAGCAGCTGTGACTCGGGGCTCGGCGCGGCTTGTGCGGCGGCCTGCACCTCGACGGCAGCCGCAGCGTTCGCCGCGGACTCGGCCTCGGCTGCCTGCTCCGCGCGCTGGCGCTTCGCCGCCTGCTCGAGCGAGACGAGAAAGTCATGGCGGTTCGTCGCTGCGTTCGCCGCGATCTCCGCGTCGACCTTGCCCGAGAGAACGTGCTCGATCAGTGCCTGCGTAAAGGTCTGCATCTGGAAGAAGTCGCCTTCGGCGACCGCGTCGGTGATCTCGTCGGCGCGTCCTTCGCGAATCAAGTCGGCGATGCGCGCGTTCATGACCATCACCTCGACCGCAGCGACGCGGCCTCCGTCGATCTTCGGCAGAAGCCGCTGGCTGACGACGCCGCGCAGCACGCCGGCGAGGATGGCGCGGATGACTTCCTGCTTCTCGGGCGGGAAGAACTCGATCATGCGTGCGACCGTCTCTGCCGCGTCGATCGTGTGCAGCGTCGACATCACGAGGTGACCCGATTCCGCGGCCTGCAGCGCAGTCTGCGCGGTCTCGGCGTCGCGGAGCTCGCCGATGAGGATCGTGTCGGGATCCTGCCGCAACGCGCGGCGGAGCGCCTGGCCGAAGGACTCGGTGTCGAGCCCGACCTCGCGCTGGTTGACGATCGAGTTGTGGTCCGGATGGAGGATCTCGATCGGGTCCTCGATCGTGATGATGTGCTGCTTCCGGCTGCGGTTCATGTAGTCGATCATGGCCGCGAGCGTCGTCGTCTTTCCCGAGCCGGTAGCGCCGGTGACGAGCACGAGCCCGCGATGCTCCTCGGCGAGCTTTCTCACGCCGGGGGGCAGGTTCAGCTGCTCGAAGTTCGGCACGGTCTTCGGGATGACGCGGAAGGCGAAGGAGATGTCGCCGCGCTGCTTGTACGCGTTGACGCGGAACCGGGGCAGGTCCTCGTCCTGGTATGCGATGTCGAGGTCGCCCGCGTCCTCGAAGTGCTGGAGCTTCTCGGGCGCGCGGCCGGCAACGCGCTGAAGGATCGCCTCGAGGGCAGGTGCATCAAGCTTCGGCGAATCCTCCATCGGGTTGAGATCGCCGTCGCATCGGAGGATCGGCGGCTGGCCGACCTTCAAGTGGATGTCGCTGGCGCCGAGCTCTACGGCGCGCCTGAGTAGACCGTTGAGTTCCATGCGGCTCGAACGAGGGATCGGCCGCAGGAGCGATTTGCTTTAGCGCGAGCCTGACGCGCGGCGGGGCTACAATGCCGCGTTCTCCCGGGGGTGTGCCCGAGCGGCCAAAGGGAACGGGCTGTAAACCCGTCGGCTCAGCCTACGGAGGTTCGAATCCTCCCGCCCCCATTGCCAGCGAGTCCGCGAACTGCTCCCCTTGCCAGGAGCGCTCGCGGGCTCAACAGCGGAGCCACTGGAGCTACTGGGACGAACGAGACGTCGCGCCGGGGTTCCGACGCTTGGTCGTCGCGCCTACTCGAGGGGCTCGGCCCGTCGACTCACGCAACATCATCTCGGCCGGCGGAACTTCAACGTCGGCGACGCCGAGCTCGTTGATTTGGTCGAGAAGCAGCTGGGCAGCCTCAGCGCCGATTACGCGGGGCGACGTCTTGAGACTCGTCAGCGTCGGACGGATGTAGCCGCCGAGCTCGATCCCGTCGTATCCGGCGACCGATATGTCGCCGGGTACCGTCAACCCGAGATCTTGCACGCGTGCCATGAAACCGATCGCGGTGAGGTCGTTCGCGCAGATCACTGCCGTTGGCCGGCGCGCCGTGCCGAGAAGCTCGTCGGCGACACGCCGACCACCTTCGTACGTGAAGTCGCCCTCTACGACGGGGCCGGGCTCGAGACCCGCTGCCTCCAGGGTCGCGCGCCATGCGTCTTCGCGCTGTCGTGAATGAATGAGATGTCCCGGCCCGCTCACATGCGCAATCCGAGTGTGCCCTACACCGATCAGATAGTTGATGAGGCTTGCCATCCCCGCCTCATGGTCTTGACGAACCGATACGAACGGGAAGCCCTGAGGGTCGGCGTTGATTCCGACCGTCGGCATTCGAAGGTCCTTGAGAACGTCGATCCGGGCATCGTCGACTTGAATGTCGAGAAGGAAGACGCCGTCGACGCGACGATCGGCCGCGAGCTGTCGGTATCGCGGGAGGACGTTCGCGGACTCTGAGACCATCTGCAGGACGAGTGCATAGCCTCTTGTCTCGAGGACAGACTCGACCCCGCCGATGAACGCGGCAAAGAATGGGTCGGACTCCATCACCGTCGTGTCGCGCTGAACGACAAGACCGAGAGCAAACGCGCGCTTCGCGGACAGGCTCTTTCCACGCAGCGACGGGACGAAGCCCAGTTCATCGGCGATGTCGCGAATTCGGCGGCGCGTCGACTCCGACACGCCCGGCCGATCGTTCAGAGCCGCCGAGACGGAGCTGATCGCGACGCCGGCACGCGTCGCCACGTCGACGATTGTTACCCGTTGCTCGGCCATCCGGCTGTTCTCGCTCATCGTATCGGCGTCACTTTTCGGGATCGCGCTCCGGCCGCGACACCTCGCGGTTGACACGTCTCACTCAGTTGCTAGGTTGGTGCGCGCCGAAGCGTTTCGGCAATGGCCACGCTACCACGTCGGGACCAGATGGCAGAACACACCCCGCAGCGATACCTCTTCATCGGCGACAGCATCACCGATTGCGACCGCCTAACGACGCCAGACGGCCTGGGTGCCGGTTACGTTCGCCACCTAAGCGAGCGGCTCGTTACGGACGGCCGACCGGTGAGCGTCTTCAACCGCGGGGTTTCCGGCAATCGCGTCAGCGATCTTCGGGCGCGTTGGCAAGAAGACTGCCTCGATCTTCAACCGACCCTCGTGTCGATCCTCGTCGGCATCAACGACACGTGGAGGCGTTATGACAGTGGCGAGGCCGTCAGTCCGGAGGCGTTTGGGCGTGACTATCGATCGCTCCTCGAGCCGCTCGCAGACCTCGAGCTGGTTCTCGTCGAGCCGTTCCTACTCCCGATTTCCGGGGAGCAGCAGGAATGGCGCGATGACCTCGACCCAAAAATCGAGATCGTCCGAAATCTCGCGTCTGAGTTTTCCGCGACGCTCGTGCCGGCGGACGTTCGCCTCAACTCATACGCAGCCGAACTCGGAGTACAGGCGCTCGCCCCCGACGGCGTCCACCCGACGCCACGGGGACACGAGCTTCTCGCCTCCGAGTGGCAGGCAGCAATCCGAACTCAGCGATAGGAGGTCTCACCGTATGGCCGCAGTCAGTTACGTCAACGCGACGTGTGTGTATCCGGATAACCCCGTGCCTGCGGTTGACGGCCTGACCCTTGATATCGACGACGGCGAGTTCATGGTCCTTGTTGGCCCGTCGGGATCCGGCAAGTCCACCGCGCTGCGCATGCTCGCCGGGCTCGAGCGCGTAACGAGCGGCGACATCATGATCGGCGGAGAAGAGGTGTCGACGAAGCCGCCGAAAGACCGAGACATCGCCATGGTCTTTCAGAACTACGCGCTGTATCCGCATATGTCTGTCGCCGAGAACATGGGGTTCGCGTTGCGGTTGAAAGGCACGAGCAAAGAACAACGTTCAGCGAGGGTGCTGGAGGCGGCGAGAATTCTTGACCTAGAGCCGTACCTCGAGCGTCGGCCGAAGGCGCTCTCCGGCGGACAACGACAGCGAGTCGCCATGGGGCGCGCGATCGTGCGCGAGCCGAGTGTCTTCTTGATGGATGAGCCGTTGTCCAATCTCGACGCCAAGTTGCGCGTCGAAACGCGCGCCAACATCGCTGCCCTGCAGGCTCGACTGGGCACCACCACCGTGTACGTCACGCACGATCAGGTCGAAGCGATGACGATGGGACACCGCGTCGCCGTGCTCAAGGACGGCGTACTTCAACAAGTCGACACTCCACGCAATCTCTACGACCGTCCCGCGAACGCGTTCGTCGCGGGATTCATCGGCTCGCCGGCGATGAACCTCCGCGAGGTCGAGCTCGTGACCGGCGGAGCGTGCCTCAGCAACACCCTCGTGTCGCTGGCCGAGACGACGCTCGAGACGGCCCGCGCTGCCGGTCTTAGTACCGTCATCCTCGGCCTTCGTCCCGAGTCGCTCTTCCTGACTGAAGACGGCGACGGGCTCGACCTCGAGGTGATGCTCTCCGAGGAGCTTGGAGCGGACGCCTATGTGTACGGGCGCCTGCCCGGCGACGCATCCACACAGGGACATTTCGTCGTCCGCCACGAAGGTCGAACGGCGCCTTCGATAGGCGACGCGATCCGCGTTCGCATCCGGCCTGGCGACGAGCACATCTTCGATCCGGAGAGCGGCGTGCGCATCGTCTGACGCAGTGAGAAGCAAGGCGGCCTTGACCCTGGATCGTGAATCGTGTTAAGTACCCGATTGCCGAAACGTTTCGGCTCAATCGACTTGGAGGTGGGATCTACATGGCAATGCGGAAATTCGGAGGTCGTCGAAGCGCGCTGGCCGCGCTCGCGACGCTCGCGATTCTTGCCGCCTGGGCAGGCAGCAGTGGTGCCGCAAGGAACCCGGCGGCTCCGTCCGGAACGCTTCACTTCATCACGAGCAGCGCCCCAGGGTCGGACGCAGGCTTTGCAGCCGTGAATGCGGCCTTCGCAAAGGCGTACCCGAAGGTCAAGATCGCGTACCAGAGCATCCCGAACCAGAATTACGCCGCGGCCGAAGCCGCTCGCCTGACCGCACACAACGTCGACCTTCTGGTGGCTGCTCCAGTGCAGGTCCCCTCGTACGCGAAGGGAGCGGAGTCGAGTGACTCACTGTTCGCCGATGGCGGCGGCTTCCTGGATCTGTCAAGGCAACCGTTCATGCAGCGCTACACACCGAGTCTTCTCGCGGCTCTCAAGTACAAAGGCAAGAGTCTGATGGTGCCGACCGGCCTCAGTTACGTGACCGGCGTCTATTACAACAAGTCGATCTTTCAGAAGTACGGGCTCTCAGTGCCCACAACTTGGGCGACGTTCGTCAAGGTCGCAAATACGCTCAAGACGAACGGCGTCACGCCCCTCGGCATTGGCGGTAAGGACAGCTGGCCCGCAGGCTTGACCATGATCGCGGCCGTCCAGGGGCAGTACCCGACCAGCGCTGCGATGACCGCTCTGGCTAAGGGTCTTTGGCAGAGGCAGGTGAAGCTCACCGACCCCAAGCCACAGGCCGTTCTGGATGTCGTGCAGCAGATCTACGGATTTGCCGACCCGAACTTCGCCGGCGTCGGTTACAACGACATTCCCGCGGGCTTCGCGAGCGGGCAATATGCAATGACCCCGGACGGGACGTGGAACAACACAACGATCGCGGCTGCGGTCGGCTCTAATTTCAAGTTCGGATACTTCCCGTTCCCGACGAGCAACATCAGGAAGAACAACGCCTATCTCGCGGGAAAGAACGAACTGACGCTCGCAGTTCCAAGCGCCGCGAAGAACAAGACTGCCGCACTAGCGTGGCTCAATTTCTTCTCGCAGCCGAAGCATTACAAGCTCTTCCTCGACCATGCCGGCTTCGCGCCGTCGGAGCCCAATATTCCGGCGAGCCCGTTCATGAAGTCGATCGCGCAGTACACCAAGGTCTATCTACCTGTGTGGCCGCTCTTCTGGAATCCCAACCCGAAGGCAGGCACCGCGGCGATCTTCCCCTTCGATTACACGGACCTCTCACCTCTCGGCACGCTGTCGCCTCAGCAAGCTGCTTCGGCAGCCGAGAACGCTTGGGAAGCAGGCTTCTAGCCTGACGATCCTGGGGGCACGGTTGGCACGTCCGGCTGCCAGCCGTACCCCCGTTCTTTTCTCGTGAAGCACACGCGGTGACAACCCTCTTCCCCTTCCCGCGCCGTTTCTCGATGCGAGTGACCTTTGCAGCCGGCGTCGCGATGCTGACAGCGTTCGGGCTCGTCCCTGCGTTTGGTGTCTTCGCGATCTCGTTCACCGACATCCGAGGACTCCCTGGCATCCCGATTCACTGGGTCGGGGTTGCGAATTACACCGATCTCTTCTCATCCGCGCATCTAACCGACAACATCAATGCGCTGAAACACACGCTGCTTTTCGCAGGCGCGAGCACGCTGGTTGAGATCGTGGTGGCTTTCGGCATTGCGCTTCTGCTGAACCAGAAGTTGCGTGGTCGCAACCTCTATCGCGCAATCGTGTTCATGCCGACCGTTCTCGGCGTCACGGTGATCGGGTTTATCTGGTCGCTGGTGTTCGCGCCAAACAACGGGCCTGCGGCGACGGTCCTGTCGTCGTTCGGACGTACCTCAGCCTTCTTCGGTGATCCGAGAATCACCCTATGGCTAGTCATCTTCGTGCAGATCTGGTTGGCGATCGGCGTGACACTGGTGATTTTTCTCGCGGGGCTGCAGGCGATCCCCGAGGAGCTGTACGAGGTGGCGAATATCGACGGCGCGAACGCCTGGCAACGCATGCGACACGTCACCGTTCCGATGCTCGCGCCGTCGCTGACAGCCCACGTT
>Ga0193728_1000315_pt1 | contig 22994 bp, 25 predicted proteins | sample U1c1metaG_FD_143037 | JGI IMG/M metagenome (GOLD analysis project Ga0193728, IMG submission 143037) | Soil microbial communities from a riparian zone of the East river system, Colorado, United States - U1c1 | ecosystem: Environmental > Terrestrial > Soil > Riparian zone | place: USA: East River...
CAAAGAAGTTGATCACCACCGGCTTCCCGCGCAGCGACCTGAGCGCAACCGTGCCGCCGCCGTCGAGTCGGCTCGCGACGAAGTTCGGTGCGGGGCCGCCGACCGTCGGCGGCTTCGGGCGGTGTGTCAATCGCCACGCGAGCAGGCCCAACAGCCCTGCGACCGCCGCGAGAGCGACGACCTGGCCGGTGAGCTTCAAACCGCGCATCTAACCCGCGACGATATACACCGGCGTGCCGACCTCGACGTGGTCGAACAGCCATTCCGCCTGCGGAATGTGCATGCGGACGCAGCCGTGGGACAGCGAGTAGCCGATCGAGGCGTCCTGAGGTGTCCCGTGGATGCCCACGCCAGGCGAGCTGATGCCCATCCAGCGCGTGCCGAGCGGATTGCCCGGCCCCGGCGGCGTCGGCTTCTCACCCTTCGCCCAGGGCGAGTTCGGCGGGTACCACCACGGGTTCTTCCACTTGACGACGATCTGGAAGCGGCCGAGGGGCGTCGGGTACACCGTCTGGCCCGTCGCGACCGCGAATTGCCGCACGACCTTCATGCCGTTGTAGAGCGTGAGCAGATTCGAAGCCCGGCGGATCACGACGACGGGGCCGACCGTCGCCTCTGCCACCTTCGGCTTCAAGGTCGTCGCGGGAAGCGTGATCGTCGCGCGCGTGCCTTGGGCGAGCTGGCCGGCGACGAGGTTCACGGTGGCGGTGACGTTCACCCGACGGCCGGTGACCGATGGCGTCACGACCGGCTTGAACTTCCGGAAGAGCAAACGCGAGTCGACCGGCTTGCGGTCGAAGCGTCCGGCGATGCGCTTCACGAACGCCTGCACGAGCGGCCGGTTGACGGCGGCGCGCAGGCCGAGCGTCGTGTTCGGCGGGACGGTCAGTGCCTTTGCGACGGCGGTGTCGGCAGACACCGTGGTGCCGAGCAGATCGGGAGTGACGCTGATCTTGGTCTTCTCGAGCTGCAGGACGACGGGGCGGCTGAAGGATGCGAACACGGCCTGCACCGCGAGGTCGGACGTGAGGCCTCCGACCTGCACTCCGCCGACCGTGACGCCGTCGGCGATCACTGTCGCCGGAGCGGTGGTCGTTCCCGTCGTCGTCGTGTCCGTGGTGGTCGTCGTCGGCGGCGGCGTGTCCGCGAGGACGGACGCAGCAAGTACGCCCGCAGCAAGGCAGGCCAGCACCAGCGAAATTGTGGCGGTTACGCGTCGCTTCATCGTTCTAGGAGTGCGGGGAGAGGATCCGGGGATCGTCCATGATGATACCGTCGATACCGCTTGCGACCAGGGTTGTTGCGAGCGCAGGATCGTTCACCGTCCAGACGTATACCGCGCATCCGGCCGCGTGACACGCAGCGACCGCGGCGGGTGTGACGACGGCCCAGTTGAGCGTCGCGGCCTGCGCCCCGACGCGCTCGAGCCAGCCCGGCAGCCGCCGCGGCAGGCGCGCCCTTAGGACCGCAAGCCCTGAACGGACCGCGGGGCGGAGCAGCCGGCGCTCCGACACGCCGAGCCGGTCCTCCGGATACGTCAGCGACCGCGGCAGCTCCGGCAGAGCGGCGGCGAACGCCTGCAGGATCGGCACCGAGAAGGAGCTCACGAACGCGCGCTCCTCGAGCCCGTGTGCGCGGAGCGCGGCGGCGACGTGCGCCTCCGTCCCGTCCACCTTCACGTCGAGCTGCACGGCGATGCCGAGGCGTGCGACGAGCTCGAGCCCTTCGTCGAGCGTCGGCGCGTCAGGCGGGATCGCCGGGCCGTGCGCGAGGACGACCGTGCCGTCCGCGCGCCACAGCAGGTCGAGCTCGACGATGTCGACACCGGCGGACGCCCCCGCCTCGATCGCGGCGAGGCTGTTCTCCGGTGCGAGCGCCGCTGCACCGCGATGGCCGACACGCACGACTCTCGTTGCGCTGCGGCGCAGTTCGAGCGACGTCACGGAACGCGGCGGATGACGACGACAGCGACGTCGTCTCCGAGCTCGCCGCCGGCGAACGTGCGGCAGCTCTCCGTCACGGCGATCGCGAGATCGCGCGGCGCGAGATCGCGGTGCTGGGCGAGCAGCGCGTCGAGGCGCTCGACGCCGTACAGCTCACCGTCGCTTCGCGCCTCGATGACGCCGTCCGTGTAGACGACGAGCACCGCGCCGAGCGGCAGGTCGTCCTGCACCGCTTCGTACTCCTGCCCGGCGTCGATGCCTAGCACGAGCCCGGATGCCTCGAGGCCGCGCACCGTGCCGTCGGGAAGCACGAGCCGCGGCGGGGGATGACCAGCGCTCGCGCACGACACCGTGCCGTTCATGCCGTCGACGGCGAGGTAGGCCATGGTGATGAACTTGCCGGATGCGATCTCGTCGACGACGACGTCGTTCGCATGCGCGAGGAAATCGCCCGGCTCGGGATGCTCCCGCGCGAGCGAGCGGAACACGAACTTCGCCATCGCCATGTCGGCCGTCGCCTCGACGCCGTGCCCTGTCACGTCGCCGAGCACGACTGCGAGTCGGCCGTCGTCGAGGGTCATGAAGTCGTAGATGTCGCCGCCGACGTCGACGCGCGCCGACGATTCGTACACCTCGCCGACCTCGAGCCCCGCGACGTCGGGCTGCGCGCGCGGCAACAGCGAGCGCTGCATCGTGTCCGCGAACTCCTTCTGCTGTTGGTACAGGCGCGCGTTGTCAATCGCGAGCGCGGCGTGGCCGGCGATGGCGAGCGCAGCGTCGATCGTCTCGGCCGTGATCGGACTTCCCGGCCGGAACGAGAAGATGCTGAGCGACGCGATCACCTCTGCGGGCGTGCCGACGGGGATGACGGCGCCGGTCCAGCCCTTCTCGAGGAACGGCCCGAGCAGGTCGTGGTCCTTACCGACCCGGTACGGCTTCGCGTCGCGGAACAGATGCTGCGTGTCCGCGGCGCCGAACGGCTGCGAGCGGAAGAGGATCGTCCGCGCGGCGTTCGTTAGGAGGTCGTCCTTGATGTGAATCGCGCGCGGCAGGAGCAGCTCGCGCCGCTCGTCGGGCATGCGCAGCACCGCAGCGTCGACGTCGAGCACGTCGACCGCCGTCTCCGCCAGGGCATCGAGCGTCGTGTCGAGCGAGAGGCTCTGGGCGAACGACTGTGAGATCTCGTAGAGCGCCTTCAGGCGCTTCGCGGCCGCTCGCTCGGACGCGAGTGCGTTTTCGCGCTGCGTGATCTTGTCGGCGATGTCCTCGTGCAGCTGAGCGTTCTGCACCGCGACGGCGAGCTGACCTGCGAGCGCCGCGAGCAGCGACGCCTCGTTCTCGGTCGGCCGGCGGCCGCGCTGCGGGTACACGGCGAGCAGCCCGATCACCTCGTCACGCACCATCAACGGCACCGCGAGGGCGGCGTCGATGCCCGACTCGCGCGCCGCGTCGCGCGCCTCGCGGAGCCGCGAGTCGTGCCAGGCGTCGGTGACCTCGACGACAGGCCGGCCACGGCTCGTGCCGAGCGCGATCTCGAGCAGCCGCTCCGCGACGCGAGCGTGCGGGCCGGCGAGCCCGCGGCCGGCTGCCGGCGTGAGGCGGTCCTCGCCCGCGCGGAGGTACACCGCGACGTGCTCGACCGCGAACAGCTCGCCGAGCCGCTCGACCGCAGTCTCGAGCGTGTGGGCGAGCGACAGCTGCGCGGTCGCCTGGCCGACAACGGCGAGCAGTGCGCGCGTGCGGTCGAGCTCCACGCCGAGCGTTCGTGCGCGCGCGCTCGAGCGAAGCGCGTGCGCAACGCGCACGCCAAAGGTCGTCAGACGCGCGAGTTGCTCGGCATCGGGCGCGTCCGACGGTGCGAAGAGCAGCTGGAGCAGGCCGACGGCGGGCTGGCCCAGCGGAAGCGTGGTCGAGATGCCGCACGCCCTGGGCAGGCGCTCGGCGACGACGGAGCGCAGCGGGCCGGGCTCGTCGAGCGACGCGGACGCGAGCTCGCGGGCCGGGGTGAGGTCGGTCGCGCCGTCGAGCCCGTAGGACGCGGTGAGCTGCAGCACGCCGTCGTCGCCGTGCTCCCAGAGGAGGCCGACAGGTGCTCCGACGATCGTCGCCGCGACGCGGACGAGCTCGCCCGCGGTGTGCGACTCGTCGAGCGCGGCCGCGAGCGCCTCGCCCGCGAGCTCGAGAGCGGGACGTGCGAGCGACTCGACGGCGCGGGCCGCGCCACCGGCGAACGCGCGCAGCACCAGCGCGGCGTACGCGGCTGCGAGCTCGACGCCGAGTCGTTCCGGCTCGGTGAAGGTGCCCCCTGCGCGATACAGCTCGATCGTCGCCGCAACGCCGTCGACCTGGACGGGGACGAGAAGGATCGACCTCGCGCCGGCTCGCGCAGCGGCCCTCCGGACGGCTTCGGGCGCCGCGTCGAGCGCGTCGAGCGCAGCGGCCGGCATCTCCCCGGCCGGGACGAATGTCCCCTCGAGCTCGGCGGCGAGCGTTGAAGGCCCGGACACGGCGATAGCCTCGAAGCGGTCGGCGCCGGCGGCCCGGATCCGGACCAGGGCGAGCTCGGCGCCCGAAACCGCCCGGGCGGCCTCGACGAGCTCGTCGAGTGCCCCGGTGAGCTCCGTGGCCCGCGCGGCGGCTCCCACGGCCTGGGCCAGGGCCGAGAGCGCGCCGACCGGAACGTCGGAGACGCCGCTTCGAATGTCGTGGCCGGTCTGGACGATCATGGTCGAGAGCCCTGAAGTATCACGACAAGCTGCGTCACGACAGGTGGGCGCGCCATACAATTTCGCCGTGGCCCGGCCGATGCCCACCGAGCCCCTACCAGGGGAGGATGCTCCGGCACCACCGGATCCGGACGCGATCGAGCTCCGCTACCGGTATCACCGGGCCAGGCGGAACGCGCGGGTGCGCCAGAAGCAGGAGAGCCGCCTCGCCCGCTACCGCTTCTACATCGTGATGCTCGTCCTGATCGCGCTCGCCGTGGCGTTCGTGATCGGCAGCTGGCACGAGATCCAGCGGCTCTTCGGGCTGTAGGAGGGTCTCGCGCTACCGGAGGCGCTGGAGCGGCCGCCGGGCGCCGGGCTCCCAGACCGTGCCGCTGCACATGGGACACCGCGGCAGCACGCTCTGCACGACTACGCCGTACCCGCAGGCACTGCAGTGGTATTCGCCCGTCCCGGCCTCCCCCGCCGCACCGAACTCGACGAAGTCGCCGGACCTCGGCTCGACGTTCTTACCCGACCCCTCAGGCATCTGTGACCCTCCTCATTGCACGACGCCCGGTGAATTTGCCCATACTGCGACCTGTGCAAACGCCTGAGCCGATGCTGCCGCCGGATCTGCAGGGCGACCCGCTCTCCCCGCGGCACGGATCGCGGAGCGTGACCCCCGGCTACTGGGGCGAGCGGCTTGCCTGGATCGCCGGGCTCGTGCTGGCTGTCTCGGCATTCACCGACTGGTACGCGGGAAGCCAGGCCGACGGATTGACACTCGCCGTCACCGGGTGGCACACGGGCGCGCTCGGCAAGCTCGTCTTCTTCATCGGGCTCGCCACGCTGATCCTCGAGGCGCTGCGCGAAGCGGGCATCGAATTGCCGGCGACCGTGCCGGAGAGCCTCGTGCTGATCGCGTTCGGCTCGCTCGCGACGATCTTCACGCTGATCCGTGTGCTCTCGATTCCCGACACGTTCTTCGACACCGCGAACCGCGGCATCGGGATCTTCATCAGCCTCATCGCGGCCGTCGCGCTGATAATCGCCGGCCTGCTCCGCGCCGCAGAAGAGCTGTAACCGCGAGCCCCACGACGACGCCGAGCACGATGCCGCCGACCACGTCGAGCGGCCAGTGGACGCCTACGTAGATGCGCGAGAAGCCGATCGCGAGCGCGAGCACGTAGAACGCGGGCGCGGCGCGCGGCACGAAGAAGCTCAACACGGTCGCGCACGCGAAGCTCGTCGACGTGTGGCCCGAGGGGAACGACGAGCCGCTCGGCAGCGCGACGAGCGCATCGGGATGCGCGTAGCGGAGCGGCGGACGTTCGATCGACGTCGCGGCCTTGAGCGCGGAAGCGAGGCTGTTCGCGGCGAGGTCGGCGAGCGCGACTGCGATGAAGACGGAGGAGCGGCGCCACACGACCGCGAGGGCGAGCGCGATCAGCAGCCAGATCGCGCCCCAGGTACCGATGTCCGTCAGCCAGACGAAGAGCTGGTCGATCGGGTGCCACCGGTGGTGGACGATCCAGCGTTCCCAGTGCCGGTCGAACCCAGTCAGGTCGTGCTCGATTTCAGACTGGAACGATCTGCTTCGTCTGGTCGATCAGGTGCTGCAGGTCGAACGGCTTGCCGACGAACGCCTGCGCGCCGCTCGATGCGGCGAGCGCCTTCGCCTGCTCGTCGACCTTGCCGCTGAACATCACGACCGGGATCACGCCGGCGCCGTACTGCTCCTGCACGCGGCGCAGCATCTCCCAGCCGTCGATGTGCGGCATCATCACGTCCAGGAGGATGAGGTCGGGCTTCGCCTCGTCGATCGCAGCGAGCCCCTCGTCGGCGCTCCCGGCCTCACGGACGATGTAGCCCTCGAACTCGAGGTTGACGCGGACGAGCTCGCGCACCTTCTCGTCGTCGTCGACGATCAGCACGAGCGGGCCAGACTTCGGCTTGCCCCCCGGACCGGAGCGGGCGAGGAACGCCTCGAGGTCGGCGCGGCGGTACCGGCGGTGGCCGCCGGGGGTGTAGAACGCCGGCACGCGGCCCTGGTCGGACCACTTGCGGATCGTGCTCTGCGCTACCCCGAGGAAGCGTGCCGCCTGCCCCAGGGTCAGCCATTCACTGTCGTCTCGGTGTGCCATCCCGGGGAATACTGTCCAAAGCTGACGCTTTGTACACGCAGGATGTGTCAGGGATGCAGCGTTCGCAGCGACGTAGAGGTGATTCCGGGCTTCGGATTGTCGTGCAGGGCCTCTCCAACCGCGACCCCGAGGCCGAAGAGGATGAGGGCCGCGGCGGCCGCCAGAAGCCACCGGAACGGCGTGGCGCGGCGCTGGGGGCGCTGGCGGGCGGGGCGGGTCATCGCTGGAGGTAGTCGAGAGCGCCGCGCTGGTAGGCATGGAACGCCGCCGCGAGCACGAGCGACAGGTCGCGCGGCCATCCGGGAGACGGTGCGCGCTCCTCGACGGTCGCACGGGCCCAGCGGTCGGCGTCGCGGTAGGCATCCACGAGCTGTGCGAGCGTGAAGGTCTGCCCGACCTGCTTGCGCAGCTCGTCGGTGATCAGCTCGAGCTGGGAGACGAGCGTCCGGTAGCGGCGGGGGTCGCCGCGCTCGGCCTCGAGGCGGCGGTCGCCGTCGGCCCATTCCTGTCGGATGAGCGCTAGTGGATCGATGGTCACCGGCGGCGACTCTAGCGAGGGTCGTCGAGGCAGCAGCGGTCCGGCCAGAGCGGCTCGAGCTCTTCGACAATGCGACGGCCGAGCTCGTAGCCGGGGTGCGCGAGCGCGAAGCCGACGTGGGCGTGCAGACACTTCAGCGAGCCGGAGCTGCGCCCTGCGCCCCCGACGCCAAGGTCGAGCGAGGCGCCGCCGTCGCGGCCCGTCTCGTCGCCGGCCAGCCCGCGGCGCACGACGCGGGACTGCTCGTGCGCAGCAGAGAGGCTGTCCGCGAGCACCGGATCCTCGCGTGCGGCGTTGCTCCAGCGCTCGACGCCGCCTGCTGCCTCGAGCCGCGAGATCGCAGCGACGAGATGGCGGCAGGTCACGTAGTACGTCGTCGGGAAGGGCTCACCCATCGGGTCGTACGGGCTCTGCTCGGTGACCGCCGGGCGGCCGAACGGGCAGCGCACGAGGACGCGTCGGAATGCGCGCGGCTCACGGCCGATCTGGCGGGCGACGTCGGCCCGGTCATGTGCCGGCTCTGCGGCGGGGTCTACGTCAGTGTCCACGCGGCGCCATCATGCTGGCCCGCTCGCGCTTGCGCCACTGCTGGATGCCCTTGACGATGAAGAGGTGCTCGTGCGGCCGCACGTAACCGAGCGCGCGCGCCTCACGCGAAAGCGTCGCGAGCGATGTCGACGAGCCGAGCCGCTGCTGAAGCCGCGACTTCTCGGATTTGAGCGTGTGCACGACCTGGCTGCGATGCCCGAGCTCGGAGCGCGCGTCCATGTACGCCTTCATGGGGCGGTAATAGAGCAGCGCGAAGAGCACGAGCGCCCCCACCGCGAGCCAGCGGCGGAACACGATCGAGCGCGCGGGACGGCGGGCCTTCTTCGGCATCCGGGCGATCTTCGTGCCGGGAAGCCGTGACCCTTCTACGCAGCGCGATTCCGCTCGATCAAGCCCTTCGCCTGGAACCCGTACGACTCTCGTAACGGGGACTGTCCCCGTTACGGAATCCGTACGTCTTTCCGGCGATGGTGCCGGTGCGGGTCAGGCGATGTCGACTTTGATGACGTTCGTCGACCCGGGGATGTTCACGGCGGTGCCTGCGGTGATCACGACGCGGTCGCCGACCTTCAGGAAGCCCGCCTCGCGCGCGGCCTGGATCGAGGCGTCCCACAGCGTCTCGACGTCGGGCGCCTCATCGATCAGCAGTGGCGTCACACCCCACTCGAGCGCGAGCTGGCGCATCGCCCAGTTCTTGTGCGTCAGGGCCACGATCGGCCTCCGCGGGCGCAGGCGCGCGACGGCAGACGCCGTCTTGCCGGAGAACGTCGGCACCAGGATCGCGGCCGCGCGGAGCGCCTCGGCGACGTCGCATGCGGCGTTCGACATCGCGCCGCCGATCGTCGGATTCTGCTCCGCCTCGGGAATCTCGTGGCGATACCCCATGCTCGGCTCGATCGCTTGCGCGATGCGATGCATGTACGCGACCGCCTCGACCGGGTACTCGCCCATCGCCGTCTCGCCGGAGAGCATCAACGCCGATGTTCCGTCGAGGATCGCATTCGCGACGTCGCTTGCCTCTGCGCGCGTCGGCTCCGGCGAGTGGATCATGGTCTCGAGCATCTGCGTCGCCGTGATCACGGGCTTCCCGCGCTCGAGCGCCTTGAGGATGATGCGCTTCTGCAGCAGCGGGACGAGCGCCGGGCCGATCTCGACGCCGAGATCGCCGCGCGCCACCATCACCGCGTCGGTCTCGGCGAGCACGTCGTCGAGCACGTCGATCGCTTCGGACTTCTCGATCTTCGCGATGACATGCGCGTGCGAGTTCGCCTGCTCGATGAGCGCCTTGAGATCGCGAACGTCCGCCGCGGAGCGAACGAACGACAGCGCCACATAGTCGACACCGAGCTCCAGCGCGAACTCGAGGTCGGCAATGTCCTTGCGCGTCAGCGATGGAATCGGCAGTGGCACGCCGGGCAGGTTGACGCCCTTGTGCGACGTGATCCTCCCGCCGACGACGACAGCGCACCGCGCACGGCCGCGCTCGACGGCCTCGACGCGCAGGCGGACGAGCCCGTCGTCGATCAGCACGTCGTGCCCGGCCTTCAGCACATCGCCGATCACGGCGGGCGCGACCGGCAGCTCGCCGTTCGTCGCCAGCTCCTCCGCGCAGATCGTCACTTCCTCGCCGCGCGTGAGCATGATCGGCTCCTTCAACGCACCGACGCGGAGCTTCGGGCCCTGCAGGTCGGCGATCAACGCGATCGGCCTGCCGACCTCCGCCTCGACCTCGCGCACGCGGCGCGCGCGCTCGGCGTGATCCGCGTGTGTTCCGTGCGAGAGATTGAGCCGCGCCGCGTCCATGCCGGCGGCGATGAGAGCCCGCAGCTGTTCGGGCGAATCCGAAGCGGGCCCGAGCGTCGCGACGATCTTCGTTCTGCGTTCCGGGGCTCCGGCCATCACACTCAGGTTAGCCGCGGGCCCGCGGGAAAGCAGACCAGCCGGGGTACGTTGCACGCTTTCCGAGCTCTTCCTCGATACGCAGCAGCTGGTTGTACTTCGCAACCCGGTCGGAACGTGCCGGCGCGCCGGTCTTGATCTGCCCCGTGCCGAGCGCGACGGCGAGATCCGCGATCGTCGAGTCTTCGGTCTCACCCGAGCGGTGCGACATGACGGCGGTGTAGCCGTTCGCCTGCGCGAGCCGCACGGCCTCGATCGTCTCGGTCAGCGTCCCGATCTGGTTCACCTTGACGAGGATCGAGTTGCCGACGCCGCGCTCGATGCCCTGCTGAAGGCGAACCGGATTGGTGACGAAGAGATCGTCGCCGACGAGCTGCACGGTCGAGCCGAGCTCGCTCGTCAGCGCCTTCCATGCGTCCCAGTCGTCCTCCGCGAGGCCGTCCTCGATCGAGACGACGGGGTAGCGCTCGACGATGCCGCGCCAGAAGGCGGGCATCTCGGCCGACGAAAGATCCCGGCCTTCGAAGCGGTACCGGCCGTCCTCGTAGACCTCGCTCGTCGCCGGATCGAGCGCGATCGCGATCGCGTCGCCGTGGCCGGCGCGCTCGGCCGCTTCGAGCACGGCCTCGATCGCCGCCTCGCTCGACTCGAGATCGGGAGCGAACCCGCCTTCGTCGCCGATGCCCGTCGCGAGGCCTCGGTCGCCGAGCACCTGCTTCAGCGCGTGGTAGACCTCGGTGCCGATCCGAAGCGCCTCGGCGAAGGACTCCGCGCCCGCCGGCACGACCATGAACTCCTGAAGGTCGATCGAGTTCGCAGCGTGTGCGCCGCCGTTGATCACGTTCATCATCGGGACGGGCAGCGTCGCGCCCTCGTCCTCGGAAAGAAAACGGAAGAGCGACACACCGGCGTCGTTGGCCGCGGCCTTCGCCGTCGCCAGCGAGACGCCGAGAATCGCATTCGCGCCGAGGCGGCCCTTGTTCGGCGTGCCGTCGAGCTCGATCAGCGTGCGATCGACCGCCGCCTGATCGGCGGGATCGAGGCCGTGGACTGCCGTGGCGATCTCGCCGTTGACGTTGCCGACCGCCTGCGTCACGCCCTTCCCGCCGTAGGCGTCACCGCCGTCGCGTAGCTCGACGGCCTCGTGCACACCGGTCGACGCGCCGGACGGAACGGCTGCACGACCGAACGCGCCCGAGTCGAGGAGCACGTCCACCTCGATCGTGGGGTTGCCCCGGGAGTCGAGGATCTGACGGGCGTGGACTCGGGCGATCTGGCTCATTCGGTCTCCTTGGCAAGGTCGAAGTAGCGGTCTTGCTGCTCCAGCGGCAGCTCCGTCCAATTCTCGCCGCTCGACGATGCGAGCTTCTCGGCGGTCTCGACGCGCGTACGGAATCGGTCCGTCGCGCGACGCAACGCGAGCTCCGGGTCGACGTCGAGCTTGCGCGCGACGTTCACCGCGGCAAAAAGCACGTCACCGAGCTCTTCCGCCCGGCGCTCGGGCGACTCGATGTCGTCCTTCAACTCGCGCAGCTCGTCGTCGAGATCGGCGACCGCGCCCGCGATGTCCGGGTACTCGAAGCCGACCGACTTCGCGCGCTGCTGCACCTTGCGCGCATAGAGCAGGCCGGGCAGCGACGAAGGCACGTCGTGGAACACGCCCTCCCGGCCTTCTTGCTCCCGCTTGATGCGGTCCCAGTTCTCCTTCACGCGGGTGGCAGTCTTCGCCTCGACGTCTCCGAAAATATGTGGGTGCCGACGAACCAGCTTCGCGTGTACCCCTCGTGCGACGTCAGCGATGTCCCCCTTGTCTTTTTCCTGGAGCATCAGCGACAGGAAAAAGACTTGGAACAGAAGATCGCCCAGCTCGTCCAGCAGTTTCACGTCGTCGTCCGCGAGCGCCGCGTCGGCGACCTCGTAGGCCTCCTCGACGGTGTGCGGCACGATCGTCTGTGCCGTCTGCTCACGGTCCCAGGGGCACTCCCGCCGCAGCTGCTCGGTCAGACGCTGCAGATCGAGGAGGGCCTCTTGCAGGCCCTCCAACTCAGTTGCTGGTCGTTGTGGCAGCCGTCGTGGTCGATGCAGTGCTGAGCGGCGTGTACCCGGCCTGGTAGCCGATCTTCTTTGCGTACTCCTTGTTGACGTCGTCGACCCACTTGTTGATCACGTCGGTCTTCTTCGTCTGGAGGAGCTGCGAGCTGATCGTCGCCTTGACGTCCTTCAGCGGCTGCTGCGTCGCGGGCTTCACGGCGGAGAGCGCCTGGATGATGTGCCACCCGTACGTCGTGTGCACCGGCGGCGAGAGCTCGTTGACCTTCAGCGCGAACGCGACCTTGTCGAACGGCGCGACGGTCTGGCCCTTCGAGATGGTCAGCTTGCCGCCCTGTGCCGCGGAACCAGGGTCCTTCGAATACTTCTTTGCGAGCGCGGCGAAGTCGCCACCGGCCTTCAGCTGCGTCTCGATCGAGTCCGCGAGCGTCTTGTTGTTCACGAGGATGTGGCGGACGTCGCGGCTCGCTGCCTGCGCGTATGTCGACTTGTGCGCGTCGTAGTACTTCTTGATGTCGGCGTCCGTGACCTTCACGGTGCCCGTCACCTTGTTGTAGAGCTTCTCCGAGAGGATCTGCCCGTGCAGGTTTAGCGCGAGCAGCGCCTCGGTGAGGCCCTGAGCCTTGAGCTGCGCCTGATACTTCGCCTCGTTACCGGCGAAGTACTGCTGCTTGATCTGCTTGATCCGCGCTGTGACGTCCTTGTCCGTCACGGTGATGCCGAGGGTCTTCGCCTTCTGCGCGAGCTCGGACTGCTGGACGAGGTACTTCAGCGTCTGATCCTGGAGCGCCTTGTACTGCGAGGTTCCGGCCTTCGGGAACGCCTTTTTCTGCGCGACGTATGCGCGTTTCGTGCCGTCCATCAGGAGCGCGAACTGGCTCTTCGTGATGTGGTCGCCGCCAACCGTGGCGACGGAGTCGGAGGGCACGCTGACCTTGCCGCTGCCACCGCAGCCTGCGGCGACGCCGACGATGAGCACAAGCGCGAGAAGAGGAAGGAAGCGGAGCAGTCTCATTGGGATCCCAGGGCTCGAATGGCGAGAGAGGAAGGCCGGTGCAGCGGCGAAGTTTGTCGCCTCACGCTGCCTGGCGAGCCTCCAAGATAGCATCGACCAGCCGGATCGCCTGGGGGAAACCGTCCTCGCTCCGCAGGCTGACCTCACTGTTCCCGGTCGTATAGACAGCTGTGTGGACGCGACTCCGGAGCTCCTTCAGCTCCTGGGAGCCGAGGACGAGCCTGCCGACGGTCGCCTTGCCACTCCGGAACACGAGGTAGTCGGCCCCGAGCAGGGCGATCTTGATCTTCGCCTCCTGGATCGCAAAGAGGTTCGCCACGGGCTCGGGCAGCGGCCCATAGCGGTCTTCGAGCGAGGCCTGCAGCTCGCGCAGCTCGTCCTCCGTCTCGGCAAGCGCGAGGCGGCGGTGGATGTCGATGCGCAGCGCCTCGGAGCTGACGTACTGCTGCGGGACGTACGCGTCGATGCGGGCGTCGACCCGTACCGGCCGCGCGGCGATGCGACGCTGGCCCTGGAGCTCGGCGACCGCCTCGTTCAGGAGCTCGACGTAGAACTCGAAGCCGACCGCGGCGACGTGGCCCGACTGCTCGCCGCCGAGCAGCTCGCCGGCGCCGCGGATCTCGAGGTCGCGCATGGCGATCGCGAAGCCCGCGCCGAGCTCGGTGTGGTCGGCGAGCGTCGCCAGCCGTGCGCGCGCCTCCGGAGTGAGCTCGCGCGCCTCGGGATAGAAGAGAAAGGCATAGGCGGTCGCGTCGGAGCGGCCGACGCGGCCGCGGATCTGGTACAGCTGCGACAGCCCGAGCATGTCCGCGCGCTCGACGATCAGCGTGTTCGCCTGCGGGATGTCGAGGCCCGACTCGATGATCGTCGTCGAGACGAGCACGTCCGCGTCGCCGCGCAGGAACGCGTGCATCTTCTCCTCGAGCTCCTTCTCCTTCATCTGTCCGTGCGCGACAAGGAAGCGGAGATCGGGGCAGAGCTGCTGCAGCTTCTCCGCCGCGGCGTCGATCGACTCGACGCGGTTGTGCAGATAGAACGCCTGCCCGCCGCGCTCCTTCTCGCGCTTCAGCGCCTCGACGATCATCTCCTCGTCGTACTCGCCGACGGTCGTGCGGATCGGGCGGCGGCCCTCGGGGGGCGTCTCGATGATCGAGATGTCGCGCATCCCGGAGAGCGACATGTGCAGCGTGCGTGGGATCGGTGTCGCGCTCAGTGTCAGCACGTCGACCTCGAGGCGCAGCGATTTCAGCAGCTCCTTCTGCGCGACGCCGAAACGTTGTTCCTCGTCGAGCACGACGAGGCCGAGCTCCTTCGGGATGACGTCGCGGCTCAGCACGCGATGCGTACCGATGAGCACGTCGACCTTGCCCTCGCTGAAGTCGGCGAGCACCTGCTTGACCTCTTTCGGCGAGCGGAAGCGCGAGACCATCTCGACGCGCACGGGGAAGTCGCGGTAGCGCTCGCGGAAGGTGTTCCAGTGCTGCTCGGCGAGGATCGTCGTCGGCGCGAGCACGAGCACCTGCTTGCCGTTCACGGCGACGGCGAAGGCGGCGCGCACCGCGACCTCCGTCTTGCCGAAGCCGACGTCGCCGCAGACGAGGCGGTCCATCGGTTGGGGCGCTTCGAGATCCTCCTTCACCGCTTCGATCGCGTTCTCCTGGTCTGGCGTCTCGCGATACGGGAACGACGCCTCGAGGCGCTGCAGCCATTCGTGCTCGAGGTTGTAGGCGATGCCCTCGCGTGTCTGCCGCTGCGCGTAGAGCGCGATCAGCTCGGATGCGAGCTCCTGCACGGATTCCCGCGCACGCGACTTGAGCAGCTGCCACGCCTTGCCGCCGAGCTTCGAAAGTGCCGGCGCCGATGCATCGGCGCCGACGTACCGCGACACCTTGCCGAGCTGCTCGTGCGGAACGTAGAGGCGGTCTTCGCCACGGAAAGCGAGCAGCAGGTAGTCGCGCGTGACGCCGGCGACCTCCTTCGTCTCGAAGCCGAGCAGCTTGCCGACGCCGTGGTCCTCGTGCACGACGTAGTCGCCGGTGCGCAGGTCGGCGAACGACTGCAGCGCGCGGCCGCCGAGGCGCGCCTGCCGGGAGACGCGCCGACGGAAGACTTGATGATCGGGCAGCAGCGCAAGCCCGAGCTCGCGCCAGACGAAGCCGCGGCGCGCGGGTGCGATGACGAAGAAGAGACCCGGGTCGCCCGGAATCTTGTCATCGGGCTCGAGCAGCTTCGCCTCGACCTTGCGCAGCATGTTCTGCGTGCGCAGCGCTTCGCCGCGGTGTGGGAACGCGACGACGACGCGCTGCCCGGAGCGCACGAGCGCAGCGAGCTCGGTCTCCGCCTCGGCGAGTCCGCGGGCGGCGATCGCGGGACGCTGCGCCTCGAACGCGAACGGCTGGTTTTGCGGAAACGGGTCGAGCTCGGTCGCGCCTTTCAGCGTGACCGGCGAGAGCTTGTCCTCCTCCCAGATGCGACGCACGTCGTCGGGCTGGAAGACGAAGTCGGGCGCGCGGTCGAGCGGTGCGACGAGGTCGTTGGGAACGGGGCGAACCTCGCCCTCCTCCCCGTGCCAGTCCTCCATCAGCTCGAGGCTGCGCTCGGTGGCCGGGTAGATCACACAGGTCTCGACGGGGTGCAGCGCGCGCTGCGTGAACGGCGAGAACGCGCGGATCGACTCGATCTCGTCGCCGAAGAACTCGACGCGGAGCGGCTCGCGGCCGGTCGTCGGGAACGCGTCGACGATGCCGCCGCGCACCGCGAACTGGCCGCGGTCGTCGACGCGCTCGACGCGTTCGTAGCCGGCGAGCGAGAGAGCTTCGGAGAGGCCTTCGACGCCGAGCTCGAGCCCCGGGCTCAGCTCGATCGGCTTGGGCCGCGTCCGCGGCGGCGGCAGCGGCTCGGCGACGGCGCGCGCGGATGCCATGACGATCCCGCCGCGTGCAAGGACGTCGAGTGCACGGGCGCGCTCGCCGACGAGATGCGGCGGCGGCTCGAGCCCGGACTCCCAGCGGACGCCGCGGCTCGGCATGAAGCCGACCTGCTCCTCGCCGAGGAACCAGGCGGCGGCTTCGGCTGCGTCGCGTGCGTCGGCGTCCTCCGGCAGCAGGCAGATGAGCGGGCGTTCGAGCTTCTCGAGGAGCGATGCGAGCAGGACGGGAAGGGCGCTCTCCGAGACGCGGGCGCGCGTCGGCAGCGCCTCGACGAGCTCACCGAGGCGCTCGAGCTCGACGAGCTCGCGGACGAACGCGTGGAGTACCGGACGGTCCATACGAACGGCGGAACCTGGCGGTTCCGCGCCGGGCCATGGTACTCGCGGCCGTTACCCTCACCGCGTGAGCCGGAAGAAGCCGCTGACCGAGCGCGGAGTCAAGAGGATGGTCGAGCGCGAGCGCGCCGTCGGGCTCGACGCCGAGGACGAGGCCGCGAAGTGGCTCGCCGAGCACGGCAAGCAGCCCGCGCCAGCGCCGCCGAAGTCGGCGTCGAAGTCGAAGGCGCTCCATCAGTGGCGCAACAAGCAGCGGTGACAGCGACAACGCGCCGGGGGGAGGTCGCTATTTCCGGTTGACGGTGGCCTGCGCGCGCTCGATGCCCTCTTCCTCGAGCTTCTCGACTGCCTGCGCCGCGTTCCAGACGAGGGAGTCGGCGTCGTCGTGGGGCTCGAAGTCGGCGAGGACGTAGTCGGCGAGCGGGCGAGGATCGCCGCGGCCGGGCCGGCCAACGCCGACGCGGAGCCGGAGGAAGTCCTGGGTCTTCAGGTGCTGCGCGATCGAGCGCAGGCCGTTGTGGCCGCCGAGTCCGCCGCCGAGACGCAGCTGGAGCCTCCCTCGATCGAGATCGCCCTCGTCGTGGACGACGAGCACGGCGTCGGGGTCGAGCTTGAAGAACCGTGCTGCGGCGGAGACCGAGCTGCCCGACTCGTTCATGAACGTCTCGGGCTTCAGCAGCGCGAGCTTGTGGCCGTCGAGTCGGATCTCCGCGACCTGCCCGGAGAACTTCGAGCGCCACGAGCCGCCGTGCCGCTTCGCGAGCTCGTCGACGACCATCCAGCCGACGTTGTGCCGGTTGCGCGCGTACTCGCGGCCGGGGTTACCGAGCCCCACGACGAGAAGGTCGAGCGAAGAGCCCTGTCGCCGCGGCCAGAGCCGCATGACTTACTCCCCGCCGGAGGATTCGCCGGAGTCGTCCGACTCCGACTCGGCGGACGCGTCTTCGTCGCCCTCGACAGCCTCGGCCTCGATCGGCTCGCCGTCCTCGCCGAGAACGACCTCGGCCTCCTCGGGCTCTTCCTCGCGCGACGGCGCGGTGACAGTGGCGGCGACGGTCTCGAGGTCGTCGAGCAGCGTGACGCCTTCGGGAATCGTGATGTCGGCGAGCCGCAGCGTGTCGCCAAGCGCCATGTGCGAGACGTCGAGGTCGATGTGCTCCGGAACCTCGAGCGGGAGCGCTTCGACGTTGAGCTCGCGCAGCGGCTGCGAGAGCACGCCGCCCTCGCGCACGCCCGGCGCGTCTTCGCCACCGATGAGGTGCACGGTGACCGATGCGTGGATCGGGCGGTCGAGGTGGACTTCCTGGAGATCGACGTGCGTGACGCCGCCCCGGACCTTGTCGAGCTGGTAGTCCTTGAGGATCGATGCGTGCGAGGAGCCCGTGCCGTCGATCTCGACGTCGAGGATCGAGTGGAGGCCCGCCTTGCCGGTCAGCGCCCGGCGCAGCTCGCGCTCGTCGATGGCGATGGCCACCGGCTCGTTGCGGCCGTAGAGCACGCCCGGAATGACACCTCGCTTGCGCAGGCGCCTCGTTTCGCGCGACCCGAGGGTCTCGCGTTTCCTGACGATCAGCTTTGTGCGTTCTCCAGCCATTCCGGCGGCGGAGTGTAGCGGAGACTCGCCCGTGACCTGCACTATCCCTCTGGTGTTCGAGGAATTGCTCCAGAGCTGGGACGGCGAGGAGGCGGTGATCCGGTACGACCCGGAGAGCGGCGCCTGGATGTTCGTGTGCGTCCACTCGACCGCGCTCGGGCCGGCCGGGGGCGGCACGCGGATGCGCGCGTACGGCTCGCCGGGCGACGGCCTGGCCGACGCGATGCGACTTTCCGGCGCGATGACGCGGAAGATGGCGGTCGCAGGACTGGCCTCCGGCGGAGGAAAAGGGGTGCTCGCCGTGCCGTCACTACCGACGGGAGATGCGCGGCGCCGGCTGCTTCTGCGGTACGGACGGCTGGTCGCGTCGCTCGGCGGGACGTATCGCACCGCGGGCGACATGAACATCACGCCTGAGGATCTCGACGTCGTCGCGGAGACGTGCTCGTGGGTGTTCGGGTCGAACGCGCACGGCGGCCACAGCGGCTACGGCGCGGCGCGCGGAGTGCTACACGGGATCACGGCGAGCGTCGAGCACATCTTCGGCTCGGTCGACCTCGACGGTCGCAGCGTGCTCGTGCAGGGTGTCGGCGCCGTGGGGCGCGATCTCTCGCGGTATCTCGCGGATGCCGGCGCGCGCGTGCTCGTCGCCGACGTCGACGGGGTGGCCGCGCATCGCGTCGCGGGTGAGGTCGGTGCCGAGCTCGTGGCGGCGGGCGACGTGCTGACGACGCAGTGCGACGTCTACGCGCCGTGCGCGATCGGCGGGACGCTCAGCGCGGAGACGATCCCGACCCTCGGCTGCCGCATCGTGGCCGGGTCGGCGAACAACCAGCTCGCGGAGCCGGAGGATGCCGAGCGGCTGCACGCTGCGGCGATCCTCTATGCCCCGGACTACGTGATCAACGCGGGCGGCGTGATCCAGTTGATCGGCACCGAGGAGATGGGACTGAGCCCGGACGAGCTCGAGGAGCGCTACATCCGCGTCGGCGAGACCCTGCGCGGCCTCTACGCCGACGCCGACGCGACCGGGGTCACGCCGGCGGTCGCCGCCGAGCGCCTGGCGGCCGAACGCGTCGCCGCGGCAAAGCCTCTCTAGCTGCGCAGCGTGTCGTAGAGGAGCGCGAGGAAGCGCTCGCGCGATGCGTCGAAGACGACGACGGCGTTCGCGGCGCCGAAGCGGGAGTCGTGGTCGACGACGGTCTGGCCGCGCGTCAGCTCACCTCGGAGCTCGACTGCGACGTGCACGCGGCGGACGTCGGTCGCCACCTTGCGATCGAGGGCGACGGCCATCGCGATTGGATCGGGCAGGTCGAAGCCGGCGAGCCGGGTGTGCTGGAGTGCGAACTCGACGAGGGTCCGCTGGATGTCGACGGCGAACTCGCCGAGCGGCCCGAGCGCGCGCAGCTCGGCGGCGTCGTCGGGCGCGAAGACGGCGTACTTGCGCGAGATGTCCCAGCCGACCATGGTGATCGGCGCGCCCGAGGCGAAGACGCGCGCGGCCGACTCGGCGTCCGCCCAGACGTTGTACTCGGCGACCGGCGAGACGTTGCCGACCGCGTCGGAGGTGCCGCCCATCATCACGAGCGAGCGCAGCTTCGACGCGATGTCCGGGGCCAGCTCGAGCGCGCGCGCGATGTTCGTCAGCGGCCCGAGCGTCACGAGCGTCAGCTCACCCGGCCGCGCGCGGATCGCCTCGACCAGCACCTCGGCGGCATCGCCGGCGGCAGGCTCGCGCCCGCGCAACTCGAGGCCGATGTCGCCCATGCCGTCCGCGCCGTGCACGTGGTGGCCCAGCTCTTGCGGCCCGCTGCGCGGGAGCGCCGCGCCGGCATAGACCGGGACGTCGGAGCCGGCGAGATCGCGCGTGTAGAGCGCGTTCTGCACCGCGAGGTCGAGCGGGACGTTGCCGGCGACCACCGTGATCGCCTGGACATCCACGTCCGGATGCCGCAGCGCCATCAGCAGCGCCACCGCGTCGTCGGACGCGGTATCTGTGTCAATCAAGAAGCTGCGAGGCATGGGCGCACGGTAGCGACCTGAATAGACTGAACTGACGATGACGCAGCCGCGAAACGCATCTCACGTGCCGGACGTCGTGCACACCGCCCTGCTCGGCGAGGGTGCCGACTGTGCCGAAATCGGCGTGGCGATCTACGACGACGACGGCAGGTACGTCGCCGTCAACGCCCGCGCGTGCGAGATGCTCGGCTACACCCGCGACGAGCTGCTCACCCACGACGTGGGCGACTTCACGGAGGGCGGCGTCGACCGAGCGATCCTCAAGAGCCCGGATCGCCGTGAGGGTGCCCGGCTCGTACGCCGGAAGGACGGCCACTTCCTCGCCGTCGCATTCGTGGTCACACCGACGAAGATCGCGAACATCGGCTTCAACCTCTCGATGTTCTGGGAGTTGCCGCCCGGCGACCCTCGCGCCGCCGGCGCCTCCTAGAAGAGCTGGTTCTCGCCGCCGAAGATCGCCGACACCGAGTCGTCGGCGAACACGTTCATGATCGTCTCGGCGAGCAGCTGCGCGACGGGCAGGATCGTCATGTTCGGCGGCATCTCGAGCGGGTTGATCGGAACCGTGTCGGTGACGACGATCCCGTCGATCGGCGCGTCGTGGAACTTCTCGAGCGCGCCGCCGCAGAAGACGCCGTGGGTCGCAAAGACGTAGACGCCCTTGACGTCCTTCGCACGCAGCGCGTGCACGTTCGCGATCAGCGTGCCGCCGGTCATGATCACGTCGTCGCCGACGATCGCGATCTTGTCGCGCACGCGGCCTGTGATCTCCGTCACCTCGACCGTGTCGCGGTCGGGACGGGTCTTGTGCATGATCGCGAACTCGGCCTCGATCATCTCCGCGAAGCGCACCGCCATCTTCGCGCGGCCCTCGTCGGGGGCGACCGACACGATCTCCGGGCCGGTGAGGCCCAGGTCGCGGAAGTGGCGCGCGAACAGCGGCAGCGCCGTCATGTGGTCGACCGGGATCGTGAAGAAGCCCTGGATCTGGCCGGCGTGCAAGTCCATCGTCAGCACGCGGTCGGCGCCCGCGAGCTGAAGCATGTCCGCGACGAGGCGTGCGGAGATCGGCTCCCGCGGCTTCGCCTTGCGGTCCTGACGCGCGTACGGGAAGAGCGGCACGACGGCGGTGATGCGCTTCGCGGAGGCGAGCTTCGCCGCCTGGATCATCAGCATCAGCTCCATCAGGTTCTTGTCGACCGGCGTGCAACCGGTCTGGACGAGGAACACGTCCGCGCCGCGAATCGACTCCTCGTAGCGCGCGTACGTCTCGTCGTTCTTGAACGTCTCGAGCTCCATGTCGCCGAGCTTCAAGCCCAGCTTGTCGGCGATCTGGCCGGCGAGCTCCGGATGGGAGCGGCCGGAGAAGACCATCAGCCGCTTCTGCGGCCCACGCTCGATCCAGTGCTCGGGATTCGGCTCGCTCACCACTGAACCCTCCAGGCCCGGCAGCGCAAGCTCAGCCGGTGTCGTCAGGCTTTCCATGCTTCTCGTAGACCCAGCCTTCCTTGGTTTCCTGGCGTGGTGGGAATCCTGCGAGCGACCCCGCAGGCACATCATCGGTGATCACCGATCCGGGGGCAATCCATGCGTCGTCGCCGATGCTGACCGGAGCCATGAACATATTGTCGACACCGGTCCTGACGTTGCTCCCGATCCGGGTCGTGCCCTTGGGTTTGCCCGGCTCGTGGGGGAAGTTCGCAGTGATGTTGCCGGCGGCGATGTTCGTATCCTCGCCGATCTCGGCGTCACCGATGTAGGAGAGGTGCGGCACCTTCGAGCGGGCGCCGATCCGCGCCTGCTTCAGCTCGACGAACGCCCCGGCCTTTGCACCCTCGCCGAGCACCGTGCCGGCCCGGAGATACGCGAACGGCCCGACTGAGACACCCGGGCCGATCTCGGCGTCTATCGCGACGACGTGCGGGCCGACCTCGGCCCCGGTCGCGATCTTCGTCGTGCCACGAAGAACGGTGAACGGATGAATCGTTGCATCCGCCTCGATTTCGACGTCGGCCTCGATCCAGGTCGACGACGGGTCGACGATCGTCACGCCGGCGAGCATGTGCCGTTCGTTGATGCGATCGCGCAGCGCGGCCGTCACGGCGGCGAGCTCCACGCGGGTATTGATCCCTTCGACGTCGAACGGCACAGGGGCAGTGTGCACTGCGACGGCCTCCCCGTCACCGACGAGCAGTCCGAGCGTGTCCGTCACGTAGAGCTCACCCTGTGCGTTGTGCGGTTCGAGCCGGTCGAGCAGCGGCCACAGCTTCGCCGCCTGAAAGACGTAGATCCCGGAGTTGACCTCGCCGACGGCGAGCTCCTCGGAGGTCGCATCGCCGGCCTCGACGATCCGCGCGAGCCTGCCGTCTCCGTCGCGGACGACGCGGCCGTAGGCCCGGAGGTCGTCCGGCTCGAACGACAGGACGGTGCCGGCCGCACCCGCCGTGCGATGCGTGTCGACGAGCGCGCGCAGGAGCTCCGGCGTCAGCGCGGGCACGTCGCCGTTCAGCACGAGGACGTCACCCGTGGCGCCTGCGAGTGCGTCGCGTGCGGAGCGCACGGCGTCGCCGGTGCCGAGAGGCTTCGCCTGCACCGCCACCTCGTGGCTCTCGAACAGCGACGCGGTGTCGGGCGAAGCCACGACGATGACGCGGTGCACGCCCGCGTCGCGCGCGGCGTCGATCACCCAGTCGACCATGCGGCGACCGAGCAGCGCATGCAGGTGCTTCGGCGTCGCACTCTGCATGCGCGTGCCGAGGCCGCCGGCCATTACGACTGCTGCGAGCTCTTCCGCCATTGGGTCAGGTGATGAAGATGGCTGGGGCGCCAGGATTCGAACCTGGGATCACGGGACCAAAACCCGTTGCCTTACCGCTTGGCCACGCCCCATCAAGGGACGCCAACTCTACCGGCGGTCGGTGAAGACGAAGAAAAGTGCGATCACGGCGAAGGCGACCGCCGCGAGAATGGCCGCCCAGAGCAGGATGAACGCGAGCACCGCGGCCAGAACGGCCAGCAACTGCGAGGCCGCGAGGATCCATGAGGTCTGGCGGAACGTGTCGGAGCTGGAGGCGCGGCCGGCAAACCAGTAGAGGACGAACGCCACGATGCCGAGGGCGATCACGGTCCACCGGGAGACGTCGTGGAAGATCACGACGACGATCGCCTCGACGAGCGCGATCGTCAGCGCGAAGCGATTGCGGCGCGCGCGGAGCCAGCGGCCCGTCCTGCTCGTGCCGTGATCGATCGTCGCTGCGGAGCCGGTCAA
>Ga0193728_1000316_pt1 | contig 22992 bp, 19 predicted proteins | sample U1c1metaG_FD_143037 | JGI IMG/M metagenome (GOLD analysis project Ga0193728, IMG submission 143037) | Soil microbial communities from a riparian zone of the East river system, Colorado, United States - U1c1 | ecosystem: Environmental > Terrestrial > Soil > Riparian zone | place: USA: East River...
GTTTATCCCGGCGCTTTCCCAAGATCAACTTAAGCTAAGCGGCATTGCCTGTACGCCAGATCCTGCGGGATCATGAAGCCGCTGGCCCGGCCCCCGGGAGCTCGCGACCGCCGGGTCCCCGCCCCGGCAACTGCTGATGCTGGTGTTACGGGCGGGGTGATGGTGCTGCGCGCCGGCCGGCCCCGGCTCACCCGCGCCTGAGGGCCGGCGCGGGACACCCCGAGCCTTGACGAGCCGCCACCACGAGCAAGGCGACAGCCTCCCGACCGTGAGCAATCCTCCCGCGATCAAGCTCGTCCCCCGGCTGGCGAGGCTGACGGGACTGGGGTGACCGGCGGGTGCCGCGCCGGCCGGCGCTCGCCGGGCCCGGGCGGGGCGCCCTGCTCCCGGCGGGCCCGCTCAGCAGCAGCCACCCCGCCACCACCGGCATACCTCATACTTCCGGCATACCGCACGGCAGGCCAGCCGCCACCAGGCCGTAACCCCCGCAATTAACGATCTTCAGTTCCGCCAGGGCTTCCCTGGCGGCTTGCGCGTCGGCGAAGTCCTCCAGGAGATCGCGGAGCTGCTCCGGGAAAGGTTCTCAAGCTCGGCGGCCAGCTCTGCGGGCACGATGGCGGCCAGGCGCTGGCCGTGCTCGGTCAGGTAGACCACCTGGCCGCGCGCAGCGTCGTGAGCTGCGGCGGTCATGTCGCCTGAGGCATCGTCGAGCGAGATCTCACTCATACCACAACTGTACGGCCGGCTACGGATTCTCCATGTGGGAGTTTCAGGTCTTCGGCAGCTGAGACGCGGTCGACAGCACCCAGCGCAGCTGGAGGAGCCCGTAGTAAGCGCGGGACTGGACCGCTTCGGCGGGAATGCGGAGCCACTGCGCGAGCTGCGCCGCTGAGCGGCCGTGAAAATACATGTCCACGATGACCTGCCGGTGCTCGGCGGTCAGCTGGGCCAGGGCGGCACGCACGTCGAGGGCCGTAACGGCCTGCTCACGGCGCTCGGCGGGGTCGGGCAGGTCCCTCTCCCGCCCGTCGATGACCTCCTCGCACCGCGGCCGCGCCCGCCAGGTGTTGGCGTTGTGCTCAGCGGCAGCGGTCATGCCTTATCCTCTGTCGTCGCAACGTTTCGCCTTCCGGTATCGCCTTCCGTGCCTGCCATCGTGAGATGTCGGGCACATGAACGGCATCGGCCAAATCAGTGAGATTATGTGGCCGACGCCGTGCGCAAATCCGGGAAGCCACTGAACCGGCGGGCAGCCGGGCCTCGTAGGGCGTAGCAACGGCGGACTGTCCAGTCACAGTCATGGGTTCGGCTATCGCATCGTGCTAAGTGACGCACGTTGGCCGGGTGAATAGGCCATCCGGAGCTGACGTAATAGCAAGGTGAGCACATACCGACAGAACACATCAGGCCAGCCCCGCCAGGGCCGGCCCTCGCGGCGTGCCTTCCTGACCGCCGCCGCCGCGGCCGGCACCTTGGCCTGGACCCCGGTGTTCCGGGTCACGCCGGCTAGCGCGCAGGCCACCAGCGCCCCGCCGCCCGGCTTCCCCGGATCCATTCCCGTGTATCAGCAGGCCTACCAGAACTGGGTCGGCATGATCGTCATCGAGGACGTGTGGACGTGCGCGCCTGCCTCGCCTGCGGATGTCGCCACGCTGGCTAACTGGGCGCAGGCCAGCGGGTACCGGCTGCGCGCCAAGGGCATGGGCCATGGCTGGTCACCGCTTGTCCTGCCGGCGAGCAGCACCGGGGCCGGGTACGTGCTGCTGGACACCACCCAGCGGCTGACCGCGGTCTCCGTCACCGCCGGGCCGCCCGCCACGGTCACCGTGCAGGCGGGTGCCACCATGGACAGCCTGACCACCCGTCTCGCCGCGGCAGGCTACGGATGCTGCGCGATCCCGGCGCCCGGTGACCTCACCGTCGGCGGCGTGCTGGCGATCAACGCCCACGGCAGCGCGATCCCGGCCCGCGGCGAGAGGCCGCTGGCCGGGCAGAGCTACGGCTCGCTGTCCAACCTCATCGTGTCGCTCACCGCGGTGGTGTGGAACGCCGGCCGGGGTCAGTACGTGCTGAAGACGTTTCAGCGCCACGATCCCGATATCCGCGCCTTCCTCGCCCATCTCGGCCGGGCGTTCGTCACGAGCGTCACGCTGCAGGTGGCGGCGAGCCAGACGCTGCGCTGCCAGAGCCGGGTGGACATCTCGGCGGCGGACCTGTTCGCCCCGCCGGCCACGGCTGGGTCGAACTCCTTCGCCAGCTACGCCGACCGCACCGGGCGGATCGAGGCCATCTGGTTCCCGTTCACCGGCAACGCCTGGGCGAAGGTCTGGACGCTGGCCCCCCGCAAGCCGCTGCTGTCCCGCAAGGTGACCAGCCCGTACAACTACCCGTTCACCAATATCAGCGCGGCCGAGAGCGAGCTGTTCACGGCGGTCGTGACCGGAGACCCGGCCGGGACGCCGACCCTCGAGGCGACCTCGATCGGGGTGGTGGACACCGGCCTCATCACGACCGCGACCTTGGATATCTGGGGGCAGTGGCAAGACGTGCTGCGCTACGTGCAGCCCGGCACGGAGCGGATCCTGCAGGCCGGCTGGGCGGTGCTCACCTCGCGGGCCAGCATCCAGCGAGTAGTCAGCGACTTCTACGCGCAGTACACCAGCCGGCTCTCCCATTACCAGGGACAGGGCAAGTACCCCATGAACGGCCCCATCGAGATCCGGGTCACCGGGCTGGACCACCCCGCCGACTCGGTCGTGCCAGGGGCGCAGTCGCCGATCCTGTCCACGATCCGGCCCCGGCCCGACCACCCCGAGTGGGACGTGGCCGTCTGGATGGACCTGGGCACCCTGCCGGTCACCCCGGGGTACTCGCAGTTCTACGCCGACCTGGAGGACTGGATGTGGGGCCACTACACCGGCGGCTATGCCGCCGTGCGGCCCGAATGGTCCAAGGCCTGGGCTTGCACGCCGAGGGCGCCCTGGACCGACGCCACGATCCTGGGCACGGCCATCCCGGCCGCGGTCAGCGCCGGCCAGGCCCCCCACGACGGATGGGCCGCCGCCGTCTCCATCCTGACCTCTTACGACCCGCACTCCGTCTTCAGCAACCCGTTCCTGGACACCCTGCTCCGCTGAGCCGGGCGCGATCAGGAGGCGAAGTACCGCGCCGGCGCCCGTGCTGGCCAGCCGGGCCCGTCCCGGCCGCTGCACAGCCGGCCGGCCAGCGCCTCCGCCGTCGGCGCGGAGATAAGCTGGTCGCGCTCGGGGCGCTGCCGGGGCATGGCCCACCACTCTCTGGTCGCCTCGCCGAACCAGACACGCCAGGCCGGATAACGCCACTCCAGGTCTGCGGCCTGCGCCGGGACGAAGGGCCCGGGGAGCGGCGGCGCCGGGGATGCGGCCAGGCCGTCGCCGGGTTCCAGGTCGAACTGGGCGCCGAACACCGGCCCGGCGACCTCGCCGGAATCCGCGACGGCCGCCGTCGCGATCAGCACGACCTGCCCGGACCAGCCCACCTCGGTGATGAAGAAGTCATGGCCGGTGCTGGCGGCCTGCCTGATCGCGGTGGTGGCCAGCGCGGACGCGCCCCTGGCGATCTCGGCGCGGTCCGGCCGCTCCGCGATCAGCTCGGCAATCAGGTCGCGGACCCGGTCGGCCTGGCCGGCCCGGGCCGCGAGGACCTTGCACCAGCGCAGCGGGCCCTCGGGGCCGGCCAGGCTGGCCGCGTCGGGCGGGCGGACCGGCGTCGGCCCGACGCGGCCGTGCTGCGCGGGAATCCCGGGCGGCGGCCAGCTGGCCGGTATGCGCCGGGGCAGCCCGGCACTGATGCTCGATGTGCCCATGCCTGTTCCTAACCGAGAAGTGGATAACGACGACGCGGCTGGCGGCCCCGAGTCGGTGACGGGCCGGACATCGGTGGTCATGGACGGCCACAGCGGTATTACGTGCGCCGCCGGGCCGAACTATCAATCTGGCTCCGGCCTGGCCCGACGCCGCCGGGCGGCAGTGAAGGAATTCCGGCCCGAGATACGTACTGGTAACGTCGCCGCCATGGCGCGGGTGCCGTGTGCCCGGCGCCGGTACGGTGTCGTCTGCGCGGTGACGCCCGACGATCATCCCTGCGACCTGAGGCGGAAGAATGCATCTGCGGCATCGTTCGGTCCGGACGTTCTTGCTCGTCCTGGTACCGCTGCTGTCCATGCTCGGCCTGTACGCGTTCGCCACGACCCTCACCGCGACCCTCACCGCGAGCGGGGTGCCGGGGGATGGCCCACCACTCCCCGGTCTCCCTGGCCGCCTCGCCCTGCCAGACATGCCAGGCCGGATACCTCCGCCGGGCGCCGAACACCGGCCCGATCCGCACGACCTGCCCGGACCAGCCCACCTCGGTAGCGGCCAGCTCGTCGCAGTCCGGTCGCTCCACGGTCAGCCCGGCAATCAGGCCCAGCCGCCCTACGGTCAGCCCGCCAACCAGGCCGCGTACCCGGTCGGCCTGGACGCCGCGGGCCCAGCGGAGCAGGGATACGGGGCCTGGGGATCCGGGTCGGCGGCCGGCTGGGGACACTTCGGGTACTGATGCTCGATGAGCTCATGCCTGTTCCTAACCGGGAAGTAGGTAACGACGAGGCGGCTGGTACGGCCGGCGAGTCGGTGACGGGCCCGATGGCGGTGGTCATGGGCGGCCACAGCGGTACTACGTGCGCCGCCGGGCCGAGCTATCAATCCGGCTCCGGCCCTGGCCCGACGCCGCCGGGCGGCAGTGAAGGAATCCCGGCCCGAGATACGTACTGTCAACGTCGCCGCCATGGCGCGGGTGCCGTCTCTGCCCGGCGCCGGTCCGGTGTCGTCTGCGCGGTGACGCCCGACGATCATCCCTGCGACCTGAGGCGGAAGAATGCAGCTGCGGCATCGTTCGATCCGGGCCCGGACGTTCTTCCTCGTCCTGGTACCGCTGCTGTCCCTGCTCGGCCTGTACGCGTTCGCCACGACCCTCACGGCGCGCGACGCGGTCACGCTGGCTCACGCGACCACGGTGCGGAACTCCATCGCCGATCCGATCGGGTTCTACGCCACCGAGATCCAGGGCGAACGCATACTCGCGACGATTTACCTGGCCGCGCCGACACCCCGGGATCTCGCCGCGCTGACCGCGCAGGAGGCGAAGTCGGACGCGGCCCTGGCGGTGCTCCGCAAGGCGGCCAACTCGGCCAGCACCAGGCGGGCTTCCTCACCGGCGGTCAAGGCCGCGCTGGCCGTCACGCTCAGGGACGCGGCCGGCCTCCCGGTGCTCCGCGCCAAGATGAGCTCGGCCGCGGTCAGCCGGGCGGCGGCCCAGCTCCAGTACAGCGGCATGATAGCGGCGGGCTACCACTCGATCGTCGAGGCGATCTTGCAGATGCCCTCGGTCTCGCTGGTGAACCAGGCGCTGTCGGTCATGCGGGTCGCCGAGGCCGAGGACATCCTGCTGCAGTCCGAGGCGCTGCTGGTCGGCGACGACACGGCGAGGCACTTCCCCGCCGCCGACCACGCGGAATTCGCTCGCCTGGTCGGGCAGTACCAGGGCGTCCTCAACGAGGCCCTGCCCGACCTCAGCCCGGCCTACATGGCCTCGTACCGCAGCGCGGTGAGCCCGGAGGCGGTCGCCGCCCTGCACGCGGTAGAGGACGCGGTGATCAACTCGCCGGCGGGCGCGGTACCGCGAGTCCCGCTTAGCTCCTACGCCCAGGCCGCCCAGGCGGTAGCCGGCGGCCTGGCGGTAGCCGGCTTCGAGGCCGGCGGAACACTGGCCAGCGCCATGCGCCAGGCCTCCGGGCCGACCGACATGCAGCTCATCCTGGCCGGGGGCCTGGGGCTGATGGCCATCATCGCGTCCGTCATCGAGTCCATCTGGGTTGGCCGGGGCATGGTCCGGCAGCTCGCCGAACTCCGGCAGGGCGCCCTCGAGCTGGCCAATGAGCGGCTGCCCCGGGTCATGGCCGAGCTCAGCGCAGGCGGGGAGGTGGACATCGAGGCGGAGGCGCCCCCGCTGGCCACCAGCCCGGACGAGATCGGCCAGGTCCGGCAGGCGTTCAACTCGGTGCAGCGCTCGGCTATCGAGGCGGCGGTGGGCCAGGCCCAGCTGCGGGCCGGGGTGGCCACCGCGTTCCGCAACCTGGCCCGGCGCAGTCAGTCGCTGCTGCACCAGCAGCTGACCCTGCTCGACACCCTGGAGCGGCGCGCCACCGAGCCCGCGGAGCTGGAAGGCCTGTTCCGGATCGACCATCTGACCACGCGCATGCGCCGGCACGCCGAGGGCCTGGTGGTGCTGGCCGGCGATCAGCCGGGGCGAAGCTGGACCGACCCGGTGCCGCTAGCCGATGTCCTGCGCGGCGCGGTCGCCGAGGTAGCGGACTACACGCGCATCCGGGTGGTGTGCACCAGCCGGGCCGCGCTGGAGGGGAGCGCCGTCGCGGACGTGATCCACCTGGTCGCCGAGCTGGCGGAGAACGCCACGGTATTCTCCCCGTCCGATGCGCCGGTGCGGATCGTCGGCAGCGAGGTGCTCCACGGCTTCGCCGTGGAGATCGAGGACCGCGGGCAGGGCATGCCGGAAGAGATGATGGCCGCCTTCAACGCCGCGTTCCTGGACCCGCCGCCGCTCAACCTGGCGGAAAGCGAGCAACTGGGGCTGTACGTGGCGGCCAGGCTGGCCTGCCGCCACGACATCCGGATCATCCTGCGCGCCTCGCCGTTCGGCGGCACCACGGCGATCACGCTCATCCCGCTGGGCCTGATCGTGGCGAGCGGGCAGGCGGACGGGGCTTCGTCGGCCAATCCGGCTAACGGCCAGCCCGCCGGGCCGAGCTCCGCGCTCACCGGGCGGCATGCCTCCCGCACCAACGGCGCCGGCCCGCGCATCCCCGGCGCGCCGCCCGTCCCGCTGGCGGCCACGAACGGGAATGGCGCCACGAACGGGAATGGCGCCGGGCACGGTAACGGTGACCGGCCCGGGTCCGGCGCACTGGCCGCCCCGGCGTCAGGACCGTGGGAGTTGCCCGAATGGGTGATCCAGCGCGGGGCGGTCATGCCGGGGAGCCAGCCGGCGGAGCCGGAAGCTGGCGGCAGCCTCATCGATTTCGACCTGCCGCACCGGGTCCGCCAGGCCAACCTGGCGCCGCAACTGCGTGAGCCGCGGTCTGACCAGGACGAGGCGGCGGATCACGACGGCACGAGTGGCGCCCGGTCGCCCGACGAGATCCGTGATTCGCTGACCGCCATGCAGCGCGGCTGGGAACGCGGCCGCAACGAAGACGCAGCTACCGGCCAGGCACCCGGCGAGGCCGGGCCCGAGCAGGCGCAGGGCCAGGTCGCCGAGTACGACCGCGCTGCCCAGGACCTGCCCGCTGACAGCGGTGACAGCGCCGGGCCAGACACCTAGCCTGGCAGGTGGACAGCATGGCCAATTCCAGGAGGCCGCAGATGACATCCAGCATCGACTTCAACTGGTTTCTTGACGATCTGGTGGCCCGTGTCCCGCAGATTGAGAAGGCGGTGGTGCTTTCCCGCGATGGGCTGGCCACCGGCGCCTCCACCGTCCTCGCCCAGGACGAGGCGGAACGGCTGGCCGCCATCGCGGCTGGCTTCCACAGCCTGGCCCGCGGGGCCTCCGGCTACCTCGCCGCCGACCAGGTCCGCCAGGTCATCGTGGAGATGGCCGGGGCGTACCTGTTCGTCACCGCGGCCGGGGAGAACGGCTGCCTGGCCGTGGTCACCACGGCCACCGCGGACGTCGGACTCGTCGCGTACGAGATGGCGGTGCTCGTCAAGCGGATGAACGGCGACCTGCCGGCGCCCCGGCGGGCCTCGCTCGGCGGCGGGACGATGTGACCCGATGGGGTCAGGCGAGCGCTGGATCAACGATGCGGCCGGACCGGTCATCCGCCCCTATGCCCTGGTGGGCGGCCGGACCCAGCCGGCAGGCGGCAGCTTCGACCTCATCGCTATGGTCATGGCCCGGCGCGGAATCGACCCCGACCCGGCCAGCCTGGAGCCGGAGCACCTGCTGGTGCTCCGGCTGTGCCGGCTGCCTACCTCGGTAGCCGACCTGTCAGCCGAGCTGAGCCTGCCGGTCGGCGTGGTCCGGGTCATCCTCGCCGACCTGCGAGAGCAGGGCCTGATCACCATTCAGCGGCCGGTACCGCCGATCCTGCTCCCCGATACGCAGATACTCAGGAGGGTCGCCGATGGCCTACGCCGACTCTGAGCGCACGCATGAGCGCGCCGTTACGCCTCTCGCCATCAAGCTCCTGGTAGCGGGAGGCTTCGGGGTGGGGAAGACCACCCTGGTGCGGGCCGTCACCGAGATCAAGTCGCTGCATACCGAGGAACTGATCAGCGATCAGGGCGCGGCGGCCGACCCGCCCGGTGCGGCGGACAAGAGCACGACGACCGTGGCGCTGGACTTCGGCCGTATCACCGTCGACGACGACATCGTGCTCTACCTGTTCGGCACGCCGGGCCAGGAACGCTTCTGGTTCATGTGGGACGAGCTGGCGTTCGGCGCGGTGGGTGTGATCATCCTGGCCGACACCCGCCGGCTGGCCGACTGCTTTGCGGCGCTGGACTACTTCGAGCTGCGCCGCCTCCCGTTCGTGGTCGCGGTCAACAACTTCGACGGGGCGCCCCGGTTCCATCCCGAAGCGGTACGAGTCGCGCTGGATCTGGACCTGGAGGTGCCGGTGATCTCCTGTGATGCGCGAGAGCGGACTTCGTGCCGGGATGCGCTGGTAGTCCTCATCGAGTACGCGCGCCGGATCCTGGAGGCGGCCTCGGCCTAGATTCAGGCCGTGGGAGTAGCCGCGGCGGCGGCTTCGGCCTTGGGTCAGGCCGACAGCTGGTCGGCCCGGGCCAGGTGGCTGGATGGCCCCGCGATGGTCCGGCGTAGCTGGCGCAGTCCGTAGTAGCTGCGAGACTTGACCGTGCCGACCGGGATGCCGAGAACCTCCGCGGTCTCGGCCACCGAGCGGCCACGGAAGTACATCTCCGTGATGACCTCCCGGTGCTCGTTGCTGAGCATGGTCAAGGCAGCACGCACGTCCAGGGCAGTGACCGCCTGCTCGATCGGCTCCGCCGGGTCGGGTAGCTCGACGTGCCTGCTGTCGAGGGCTTCCTCGGCCCCTTCGGAGCGTGACCGCGCGCGCCACATGTCGATCGCGATATGCCGGGTCACCGTGAAGAGCCACGGCCTGATCGCGGTGCGGCCGCTGCCGACGATCTCTGGATGCCGCCAGGCGCGCAGCAGCGTTTCCTGCACGATGTCCTCAGCGCGCTGCCGGTCGCCGAGGGTCAGCTTCCGCGCGAACCTGAGCAGCGCGGCACCGTGGGCCTGCCATAGCTCGCTAATCGCGTCCTCGTCGACGCTGCCTGCCGCCGACCTTCCTGTCGCGGTGGCAGCTACCATGGTGCCCTCCTGAGCTCGCTGGCCGGAGCAGGATCCGCTCCCGGTGCTGCCATCGTCGGCCGCCGGCCCCCGGTAGCGGTATCAGCCATCTCAGTGAGATTCACCTCCCGCGTGCCCGGTTTCCGCCTCGCGCGAGCCAACTGTCGTTGCCCCGGACTGAAGCGGACCGCCCTGGCGAGGCGTATCACTAATGTGCGCAGGGTCGGCCAGCGTCTGCCGCCGGACCGCGTGCGGAAGGAAAGGGCGATCCATTTGCTCGCCATCATCAGATTTCCATCGCATCGTGCACAGTTAACGGCTGGCAAATACAATCGTGGAAAAGATGCGGATTTCCGGGCGGGAGAACGAGCTCGCGTTCCTGCGCAGCCTCGTCGCGGGAGCGCGCGCCGGCGTCGGCGGGGCCGTCCTGGTGGAGGGGGAGCAGGGCGTGGGCAAGTCCGCGCTGCTTCAGGCTGGGCTCGCAGGTGCGGCGCAAGTCGGCTGCACCGTGTGGTGGGGTGCGGCTGACGAGCTGGACCAGCCGTTCCCCCTGCAGCTCGCGGTGGGCTGCGTGAGCGCGGAGGATCCTTCGGCGGTGTCGGCGTACCTGGCCGCGGATGAGAGCGTGCTGACCGGGGACCCCGTGCTGGCCAGAATCGAGCTGCTGCTGTCGGTAGCCGGCCGCATGTGCGCCCTGTCGCCCGTGCTCCTGGTGGCGGAGAATCTGCAGTGGGCGGACGAGGCCAGCGTCACCGTCTGGCGCCGGCTGAGCCGGGCGGTCGGCCAGATGCCCCTGCTGCTGGCTGGCTCGGTGCGGCCCGGGTCGGGACGGGACGACCTGGACCGGCTCCGCCGCGACCTGATCGCCCATGGCGGGACTGTGCTCACGCTGGAGCCATTAGGTGCCGAAGAGATAGCCGAGCTGGTGTCGGACGTCCTGGGCGGAACGCCCGGGCCGCGACTGAGCGCGGTGCTCAGACGGGCTGGCGGTAACCCGCTGTACGCACGAGAGCTAGCGGACGCGGTCGTGCGGGAGCGCCGGGTTCGGGTGACCGGAAACGTGGCGGAGCTGGCCGACGGGTCGGCGCCGGTGGAGGTCCCGGCGTCGCTGGCGGCCGTGCTCACCCAGCGGCTCCGCGGTCTGCCGGCTGACGTGGTGACCGTGCTGCGTCGCGCGGCCCTGCTCGGCCTGGAGTTCTCGGTCCTGGATCTGGAGGTACTGACCGGGCGTACCGCCGGCGAGCTGATGGGGGTGGTGGAGGCGGGCGTGGCGGCGGGCGTCCTGACCGAGGCCGGGCTGCAGCTGGGGTTCCGGCACGCGCTGATCCGGCAGCTGCTCTACGAGGAAATTCCCGCCGCGGAGCGCCCGGCCGCCCACCTGGAGGCGGCCCGCTCGCTCGCGGCGTCAGGGGTCGCGCCGGAACGAGTCGCCGCGCAGCTGGTCCTCGTGGCCACGCCGGAACCGGAAGCGCAGGCGCTCGGGGCGGACTCGGCCCGGGCCTGGGTGCCGCAGTGGCTGGCCGACGCGGTGGGGGCGCTCACCTACCGCGCTCCCCGGGTCGCCGCCAAGCTGCTGCGCGCGGTCCTGCGGCAGCTGCCCGAAGCCGACCCGCGCCGGGAGCAGCTGGAGGTCAGCCTGGTCACCGTCGCCTTCCTGCTGATGCGGGATGACGAGGTGGAGGCGACCGGGGCCCGCCTGCTGAACCGGGGCGGCGATCCCGAGCGGATGGCGGGAATGGCCTGGCTGGTCGCCTACGCCCGGATGCGCGCCGGCCACCTGGCGCAGGGTGTCGCGGCCGTGGACGAGGCGCTCGCGCTGGCCGGGGTGAGTGAGCCGCGCACGGCCCGGCTGCGGGCGCTGCGCGCCATGATCCTGATCGGGCTGGGCCAGGCCGACGAGGCGGCCCGGGTCGCCGAGGCGGCGCTGGCGGCGGCCGAGCGCGCTGGTGACCGCCTGGGCACCGGATACGCGCTGCACGCCCTGTCGATGGTGGAAGATGCCCGGTCGGACCACGTCCAGCGGCTCGGCTATATCGACCGCGCCCTGTCCGTCACGGCGGACGATCCGCAGGCCGCCGACCTGCGGCTGATGCTGCTCGCCAGCAAGACCTCGGTGCTGGAGCTGATGGACCGGCAGGCAGAGGCGATCAGCACCGCGCAGCAGGCCCTGGCCCTGGCCGAGCAGTGGGGCGCCCCGCGCCTGCGGCTGATCCGGGTGTCCCTGGGACAGCTCTACTTCGAGGTCGGCCGGTGGGATGACGCGCTGGCCGAGCTGGAACTGGTGGTCGGCCGGCCGGGCCCGGCCAGTCTGCACGTCCTGGCCGCGGGGCTGGTGGCGCTGATCGCCGCGCATCGTGACGACTGGGACGAGGCGGCCCGGTACCGGAGCACGGTGGAGGATCACGCGATCACCGCAGCACCTTGCCGGGCTGCCGCGCACTACCTGCTGCAGGCCCGGGCCCTGGCGGAGGAGCACGGGGGGCGGCCGGGTGCGGCGGTCGCCCTCCTCGCCCCATGCCTTGAGCCCAGCCCGGCGGAGGCCAGCCTGGCGGAAGGGATGCCAGGCCGCTTCCGGTTGCTGCCCTCGCTGGCCAGGCTGGCGGCCGCCGCTGGGAATGCCGCGGTCGCCGCGGCCGCAGCCGCGGCCGCGGCGCGCGAGGCGCAGGCCGATGCGCTACCCCTCAAGATGGCCATGGCCGATCACTGCCGGGGTCTCGCGGCCGCCGACCCGGAAGCGGTGCTGGCCGCCGCCAGCTACTTCGAGGCTACGGGCCGGCCGCTGGAGCTGGCCCAGGCGCTGGAGGATGCCGCGGTGCTCGCCGCGGAGCGCGGGGAACTGCCCGCCGCGGCCCAGGCCCTGAGCCGGGCGATCGCGCTGTACGACTCGCTCAGCGCGCAGTGGGACGTCCGCCGGGCCACGGCCCGGCTCCGCCAGTACGGCATCCGGCGTGGCCGGAGGAGCTACCGCAGCCGGCCCGCGACTGGGTGGGACGCCCTGACCCCGACCGAGGTGACGGTGGCCTATCTCGTGGCCGGGGGCCGGTCTAATCCGGACATCGCCGCAGAGCTCTACCTGTCCCGCAACACCGTGCAGACGCATGTGTCGCACATCCTGGCCAAGCTCGGGGCGCGATCCCGGGCCGAGATTGTCCGCGAGGCCGCCAAGCATCCCGGGACCGAGCCAGCCGCAGGGTGACGCACCCAGGGCCCGGTAGCCTTCGCTACCTCTCCGGTGCGCCGACCCCGATCCGCGCCAGCTTGTGCCAGCGCAGCCGTACGCCGGTCACCGCGGTGGCCATCGAGTGCAACACGACCAGGTACATCAGCTGGCGGTAGAACAGCTGCTGGAACGGCAGGGTCCACATGTAGCGCAGCCGCTCGCGGTCGAGCGCGAACGCGGCCAGGGTGAGCGTGCCCTGCGCGAGCACGAAGCCGCCCCAGACGGCGGCCGCCCGCCAGGGCGCGGTGCCGACCTCGACCAGGACGTACACGTCCGCAGCGGGTGAGATGAGCGGCAGCAGGCAGGCCATCACGAACAGGTACGGCAGGCCGATCCAGGCCAGGGCCCAGCGGCCCGCCGGAGTCACCAGGGTGCGGCGGTGCTTCCACAGCGACTGCATCGTGCCGTAGGTCCACCGGTGCCGCTGGGTCCACAGCTGGCGGACCGTGGAGGGCGCCTCCGTCCAGGCCCGCGCCTGCGCCGCGTACCGCACCCGCCAGCCCGCCTCCACGATCGAGATCGTCAGGTCGGTGTCCTCGGCGAGCGTGTCACCGGGCACGCCGCCGGCCCCGGCAATCGCCTCCCGGCGGAACGCGCCCACGGCGCCGGGAATGGTCACCATGCAGCCCAGGACATCGTACATGCGCCGGTCCAGGCTGGAACTCAGCACGTACTCGGCGTGCTGGATGTGGCCGAGCAGCCGCCGCCGGTTGGCTACCTTGACGTTCCCGGCGACCGCGCCGACCCGCGCATCATGGAACGGGGTGACCAGCCTGCTGATGGTGGTCGGCTCAAACACGGTGTCGCCGTCCGCCAGCACCAGCAGGTCATGCCGGGCGTGGCGGATGCCGGTGCGCAGCGCGGCGGCCTTCCCCGCGTTGGCCTGCCGCACCACCGTTACCGGCAGGCCCAGTTGCTCGACCAGGTCGGCCGTGCCGTCCGTAGATCCGTCGTCGACCAGGATCACCTCAGTGGTCGGATAGTCGCAGAACAACATGGAGCGCACGCAACGGAGGATCCCGGCCCGTTCGTTGTACGCCGGGATAATCACCGAGACCGCCTCCCGGCAGGGCGGGCCGGGCCTTCGCTCCCGTAGCTTGTGCCCGATCCCCGCGGCGATGAGCACGCCCAGCCGGATCACGATCAGCCCGGCCGCAGCGAGGAAAAGCCAGCCGAGCACCTGGGCGACCAGGACGGACACCTGCCCGGCGAGGAGTACGGCGGCCGCGCCCGCGGCGCTCAGCGCGGATACCCGGGCTGGCGCGATGGTAAGGCGGAACGCGCCGGTGATGGAGGAGAACCGGTAACCATCCGAGCGGAGCACGCTGACCAGGCGAGGCAGCGAACGCAGCGCGGCCAGCCCGGGCCGCCCGGTATCGGACAAGGCCAGCACGAGTCCAGGACCATGACCGGGTGTCCCCGGCCTGCCGGGCTGTACCGCGCCGCCGGCCCCCAGGGCGCGGAGCACGCCCTGCGGGCTAGTCGCTGCCTGCGCGCTGTGATTCGCCAGGACGACCAGGTAACCGAGCCCGGCCAGTCGCCGGGCGCCGGCCAGCGGGCGCGGGTCGAGCGGGGTGACCGTGGCGGCACCCGGCACCCGGACCAGGACGACGGCCGGGTCGCCGTCGCGCTGCAGCCGGTATCGCGCGACAGTAAGAGCAGCCCCCAGCCACCAGCCCGGCACCCGGGCCAGGGCTGGCCGGCCGGGCCAGGCCAGGCCGACATTGTCCCCGGCCGCCAGCTGCTGCGCGATGACCCCTGCGTCCCGGGCGGCCTGGGCCGGCGCGACGAAGAAGGTGCCGGGGACGCGCAGCCGCCGCAGGGCGGCGGTGATCGGCCGGGCCAGGTCGGCACCGGACCCTGCGGTGAAGGTCAGTGAGACGGTGCCCGGCGGGGCGGCTAGGCTGGTCGGCCGGCCGAGCGGCGCGGCCAGCACCGGGCCCGGCGGCGCCTGCCGGGCGGCCGCGGCGCTCCCGGCCGCCGGGCCGGGCGTGAGCTGATGCCCGATCACCAGGGCCACGGCGAGCGCGGCCAGGCCGAGGGTCACCAGCACCCAGTGACCCCAGGTTCCCGGGAGCTGCCGGTGCCGGCCGCGCCGCGCGGCGCTAGCGGCGCCGGGCACCATTGCTGCCCTGGTCATGTGGCTCAGGGGACGGGCAAGGTCGGCAAACCCGGCAGGATGGCTGGGCGGCTGAGCGAGGGATAGGGGGCCGGCGAGCGGCCCGTGGCTCCCTGGCGCGCCCGGCTCGGCCCGTCGGTCACGGGGCTGCGGCCCAGCAACGTCCGCGGTGGATGGCCGCCGCCGGTCAGGCCGATGATCAGCAGGCTGAGCGCGACCACGGCCACGCTCACCGTGGCGATGAGCAGCATGAGCAGGAGGTGCCGCCGCCGGCCGGTGGGGTCGTAGAACACTGCCGTCGGCGTATCGGAGGCAGAGCCAACGAGCATGCGGACTCCTCTGGCGATCGGTGGCGGCCAGGCCGCCATCGCATCGCCGGCCGCTCCCGCGCACAGGGCTACGTACGGGAGCGGCCGGCGAGTTCACCGTTAGAGCCAAGTTCACCGCGCCATTAACCTGTACTCGGGGGAAAACAGGAAATAAGCGCTCGCCGTCTTGCGGAATGGGCGGCCCATCAGGAAAGCTATATAGATGATCTTTGCGCTGGCGGTGGACAGTTGCCGACCGGTTGAAGCACCGCTTTAAGGAGTTGAGCACAATCCAGGCGACCAGCGCAGGGGAAGTGACGTGGCGCGAGGCGGCCGCCCATGGATCATGACGGACATGTGCGGTTGCTGCTCGGACCCTTAGTGCTGGGCGGTCTCCCCGCGGCCGAGGCGTCCGCCGTCCGGGCCCACCTCGAGATCTGCGGGCGGTGCCGGGCCGAGCATGAGGAACTGGCCTGTGTGCCGGGATGGCTCGACTTGCTGGGAGAAGCGGGTGGTTTCGCTGCCCCGGCCAGCGCGCGGGGCGGGCCGGCCAGGGCGCTGCGGCCGCGCCGACCAGGCCGAGGCCGAAGGACGTGGCTAGGGGTCCGGCGGGGGCGCCTCGGCGGCCGCACCGGCGGCAATGCTGGCGCGGACGATGTCCACCCGGGACCGTCCGTCGAGTTTACGCAGGATGTGCGAGACGTGCGTCTGCACGGTACGCGGCGAGAGCAGCAGATCCCGGGCGATGTCCGGGGTAGAGCTGCCCAGCGAGATCAGCTGCGCAATCTTGATCTCGGCGGGGGTTAGGCTGTCCCAGCCCCGCCCTGAAGTGCGCGGCCTGCTGCGGCCACGGCGGATGCCGTAGCGGCGGAGCCGGGTGTCAGCCCGCCGGATGTCCCACTCCGCTCCCAGGCTGGCGTATCCGCCCACGGCCTCGGCCAGCGAGCGGCGCGCTTGCGCTGTCTCCCCGGCCGCCGCGAGCAGTTCCGCCGCGTCCTCGGAAGCCTGTGCTTGCTCCAGCGGGACGCCGATCAGCCGGTAGGTTCGCGCCGCCGCGAGCAGCGGCACCGGGTCGCGGGCGACCAGGCCGCGGCAGTGGCCGGCGGTCGCCTCGTTGACTGCGGTCATCTCGTGGCTGGCGACCTGCTCCGAGACGCCCGCCGCGGCTTTGGCCAGATCCGGTTCGCCGCATTCAAGAGCCAGCCGGACCAGGGTCGGCAGCCACAGGCTGCGCAGCCGGCCGCTAGCCGCCACGTCGTCCGTGGCGAGGGCCGGCTGCAGCATCGTGACCGCTTCCCGCACCCGCCCGTCACGCTCGGCCGCGAGCGCCCGGCCCAGGATCAGGTAGGCGGCATGGCCCTGGTGGGCCTGGGTAGCCACCTCCGGGGCCTCGCTCCGGGCGGCCTTCAGGTGAGCCGCTGCCACGGTGCGGTCATCACGATGGCCGGCGATCAGCGCACTGATCCCGTGCCACAGCGGATCATCGCCCGCCGGCCCGGGATGCCCGGCCGACCCGTCGTACCAGGGCAGGCCCGCCCGGCCGAGGTGATCAGGCAGGGCCGTCGAGCCATTGATCCCGGCCAGCTGGTCCAGCGCGTCGTCCCACTGGCCAATGCGCAGGTAGTACTCCGCGGCGGCATGGGCCAGCGGCTCGGGGACATCGCCCTGGCCAGTAAGGTCCTGCGCGGTCCGCAGGTCGACGCCTGCCTCGGTCATCCGGCCCAGTTGCTGCCGGGCTAGCATCCGGCTCAGCAGCAGCGCGCAGCGCAGGTCGGCAGCCTCGGGCTCATCCCCGAGGGTGGCGAGGGCCTGGCTGGCCAGCTTCTCGACCGCGGTGTGGTCGGAGCGATGCGTTCGGACCAGGGACAGGACGTGCAGGGCATGGCCGACGGCGTACCTGTCGCCGGCGTGCTGGCCCTCGGCCAGCGCCCAGTGGGCGACGACATCAGCGTCGTACAGGCGGCCGGCCAGCACGTGGATCAGCGCGACGACCGCGCGCAGCCGGGCCCGCCACCGCGAGCTGAGCGCGGGGTCGGCGAGTACGTTCTCGACCACGCGCAGTGCCTCGCCGGGCTGGCCGCAACCGAGCAGCGCGTGGCCCAGGACGCGAACTGTCTCGGCGCGCCGCGGCGCGTCCCGGGTCCTGGCCAGCAGCGGCCGGGCCACGTCTACCGCCTCGTGGCACCGGTTCAGCCGCAGCAGCGCCGCGGCCAGCGCACCTTCCAGCAGATCGCGGTGATGGTCGTCGGGAGATGCGTCGGACATCGCCCGGCGGAACAATTCGGCCGCCATCTGCGGGGCTCGCCGGACGAGCCGCGGGGCGGCGCCAGCCAGCCAGTCCCAGACCCACGGATTCGTCTCCAGTGCCGTGGTCGCCAGCAGCTGCTCGGCGACCCGCTCGGCGGCGGCGCCCGCCTCGGCCAGAGACTGGGCAGCCTGGCGGTGCAGCGCCAGACGGAGGGCGCCGGGCATGCTGTCGTAGAGCGCCTGCCTGATGAGCAAGTGGCGGAAGTTCAGCCGGCCGTCAGCCTCAGCCACCACCCGTGCCGCTTGTGCCTCACTGAGGGTCGGCGCCAGCTGCTCCGGAGTCCGGTCGGCCACCGCGGCTACCTCGGCCGCGGAGAAATTACGGCCGAGCAGCGCCGCGAAGCGCAGCATCCGGTTCGTCTCGGCGGACAGGAAGTTCAGCCGCTCGCTGATGGCGGTCGCTACCGCCCGCGGCTCCTGGCCAGTCACGATATCTGCGGTGCCGTCCGCTACCTGGAGCCGCTCACTGCGCACCAGGGCGTCCACCAGCTCGGTCACGTACAGCGGATTCCCGCCGGCCCGCTCAGTCAGCCGACTGAGCCGGGCCGTGGGCTCGCCACCGGCCAGGATGCCGACCAGCTCGGTGACCTCCTCCGCGGCCAGCGGCCCGAGCGAGATCAGCGCTTGCTCCCGCGCGACCAGCTGCTGCTTCAGCGTGGTCAGCTCTGCGCGGTGCGGCACCGGGCACCAGGTAGCGACCAGGAGCAGCGGCAGGTCCGGCGTCACCTCGGTGAGCCGCCGCCAGGCCAGCAGGCTGTCGTCGTCGGCCCAGTGCAGATCGTCGATAGCTAGCACCACGGGGGACCGGGCGCACAATTGCGCCACGAGGTCCAGCACCCGCTGGACCAGCACCGCCGACCGGCCGGCAGGCCCGGGGTCGCCGGTAAGTCCGGCCAGCTCAGCCTGACGGGGATCGGCCGCCGCGAAGGCGCCGCCGAGGCAGTCCAGCATGACCCGCATCGGGAACTGCTGGCTGAGGTCGTCGGCATGACCCAGCAGCACGGTGCAGTCGCAGCTCCGCGCCATCCGCAGTAGCACGCCGAGCTGGGACGACTTGCCGATCCCAGGCTCCCCGTCGATCACGAGCACCCGGCCGCGCCCGTGGATGACCTGGCTGAGCACCTCGCGGCAGAGTACGGTTTCGGACTTCCGGCCGACGAAGACACCGGGACGGGTCCCGGTCATGACCATCGCCCCGGCTGGTCCGCGGGACCACTCTCCCGATCACTGCGGGCGCGTCTCATAGTCCTTCGAGAAGTTACCTGCCATACGCGGCTGAGGTCATGGTCCGGTAGCCTCCACGGCTGGCCTCTCCGCTCCCCGCCTGCTTCTTCGAAAGGCAGCGTCGCGGCACATGCTATCGATACGTACCGGGGGGCACGTTTGTTTCAGCTCGATAGCGGCTGTATGTCCACGTCGTTCCGCCGGGCAGCGGCTGGCTTAGCCGGAGACCTGGTCGCCGGCGGCGGTCAAGCACCGGCGGCCGAATCTGTATACACTTACGAGTGAACGTCAAGCGCCGGCCGGCCCGAACTGTATGCAGCCTCCGGCTATCGGAGAGAATAGGTGGCATGGCCAGAACCGCGCTCATCCCCGAGATCCGCAAGGTGCACCTGCCCGAGGCCCGGCAGGCCATCCCGCATGTGCATGCCTACCTGCGTGAGTGCATTCTCGACGGGACGCTGACCCCCGGCACCAAGCTGTCCCAGGTCGCGCTGGCCGAGCAGCTCGGGATCAGCCGGACGCCGCTGCGCGAGGTCCTGCGGATGCTGCAGGAAGAGGGCCTGGTCGAGATCGAGCCCAACCAGCGGACCCGGGTGGCGGGCCTGGACCCCCAGGAGCTGGATGACACCTACGCGGTCCGGATCCTGATGGAGACCCTGGCCCTGTCCATGACGATGGCCACCTTCGGGCCGGCCGGCCGCGAGGACGCCCGGCGGCTTCTGGACGCGATGCGCGGCGCGGCGGAGGACGGCGACTTCCCGGCCTGGTTCGCCGCCCACGCCGACTACCACCGGCTGATCACCGCCGGCGCCGGGGCGGTACTGCAGCGCCAGCTCCAGGCGTTCGCCGACCGGACGATCCGCTACATCCGGATCTACCAGCTCTCGGACCCCAACAGCTGGCAGGCCGCCGGCGACGTCGAGCACGAGCAGATCCTGACCGCGCTGATCGCCGGGGACGAGCAGGGCGCCCTGAACGGCATGGCCCATCACCTGGCCCGCACGGCGCTGCGGGTGCTGACCGACTGCGCGCCCGACTACCAGCCAGCGGCGGTGCCCCGCGCGGTCGCCCTCATCGACCGCCAGCCCCCGTCGGCCATCCGCCTGACCGGCGCGGACGAGTGAAACGCGCAGCCGCCCGGGCGGCCTCATTGGCCGACAAGCCGGTGGGGAGTTCGCGAGTACGGCGCACGGGACCCGCAGGGTCACCTCTGGTACTTCCACGCGCCGCTGGCCTGAGCCGACTCGCCGGCGCCGGCCGGGTCAGGGAGAGACCTGGTCGCCGGCGGCGATGCGGCGGATGGCGGTGAGCGTGGCCTGGACGGCCTTGAGGTAGTCGCCGGTCATGGAGTCGGCGTAGTCCTGCTCGCCGGGCGAGCCGCCGGGGGTCCCGGCGACCGCCAGGGCGAAGCTGAACCGCAGGCGCAGGTCCTCGTCGGTGCCCTCGATCTCGTTGGCGATCGTGCCGAGCACGGGGCCGGCGATCCGGGTGAACACCACCCGGTGCGGCGCCTCCAGCGTGACGCGCTCGGTGAAGCGGTCGCCGCGGAAGTCGATGTCACGGTCGAACACCGTGTCGCCGTAGCGCCTGGTCACCTGGCAGAAGGTCATGCTCGGGACGAAGGGCAGCGCGTTGTCAGCCTTGCGGACGAGGCCGTCCCAGACGGCCGCGCGGTCCAGGCGGGGCTGGCCGGGAACGTTGGCCGGCAGCTGGTGCGATACATAGATCACGGGTTCCCTCCGAGCAGGTCGATGACGGGGTTGTCCAGGCGGCCCAGGCCGTCGATGGCGGTGCCGACCACGTCGCCGGGGCGCAGGTACCGGCCGCGCGCGGCGCCCACGCCCTCCGGGGTCCCGGTCGCGATCACGTCGCCGGGCTCCAGCGTGACGACCTGGCTCGCGGCGCTGATGAGCTCGGCGACCGGGCAGATCATGTCGGCGGTCGACCCGTCCTGCTGCAGCTCGCCGTTCACCCAGAGCCGCAGCCGCAGGTCCTGCGGGTCGGCGACCAGGAACGCCGGGGTGATGCCCGGCCCGAGCGGCAGGGAGCTGTCGGGCGACTTGGCCGCGAACCAGTCGTAGCTGAAGGCATCGGCGGGCACGTCCGCGCGCTTGTGCCGGCCCCGCGCGGTGATGTCGTTGGCCACGCAGTACCCGGCCACGTGCCCGAGCGCGTCGGCCACCGCGATCTCGCGGCCCCCGGTGCCGATGACGACCGCGAGCTCGGCCTCCCAGTCGAGCCGGGCCGTCTCGGGCGACCGGACGCCGATGGGGTCGGCCGGGCCGATCACGGCGGTGGTCGGCGCCTTGAGGAAGAAGTACGGCTGCCAGCTGGGGCCGGGCACCGTCCCGCCCATCTCCTGGATGTGCCGGCGGTAGTTCACGCCCGCGCAGATGACCTTGCGCGGGAACCGGACCGGGGCCAGGAGGGCGTCGTAACTGACCGCCGGGGCGTCAGCGATCTCCAGGGACCGCAGCACGCCCTGAGCCTGCTCCCAGTCGCCCAGCAGCTCGAGCATCGTGGCCCAGCGCTTGAGATCGGGCGGAGCGACCAGCGTTCCGTCGGGGTGCAGTATCGCGATCCCGGCCAGGTCGCCGCGCCGGTACGTGGCCAGTGACCACATCACGAGGCGGCCTCCGCGGCCGGCCCGGTGGCGGCCGCGGACCTTCCGGGGCGCGGATCGTCGGGCCGCAGGCCGGCGAGCTGGTCATGGACGCTGGCGATGTCCAGGTGACCCCAGCCGTCGCGCACGGCGGTGTCGAAGACGGCCTTGGCCGAGCTGAAGACCGGGGTCGGCACGCCGGCGCCGGCGGCGTAGTCCTCGATCTGCTCCAGGATGGGCGCGAGCGTGCCGATCGGGCCGGGCGCGGGCGACCAGGCCCGCTCGCGCATGACCGGGCCGCGCTGCTTCCAGATGGCCGAGGAGGCGATCGAGCCGTCGAGGGTGCGCTGGACCAGCTCCAGGTCCAGGCCGGCGCGGCGGGCCAGCACCATCGCCTCGGCCGCGGCGACGGTGTGCGCGGCCAGCAGCAGGTTCGCGATGTACTTCAGGTGCGCGCCGGTCCCGAACGCGCCGGTGTAGACCCAGGGGCCGGAGATCGCGTCAAGCACGGCCGCGACCTTGTCCACGCTGGCCGGGTCGCCGGAGGCGAAGGTGGTGGCCAGCCGCGGGGCGACCATGCCGGGGCTGCCGCTGATCGGGCAGTCCAGCAGGTCACCGCCCCGCTGCCGGACCGCGTCCGCGACCCGGCGCTTGCGCTCCACGTCGATGGTGCTCATCTCGATGTGCACCGTGCCGGGACGCATCGCGGCCAGGGTGCCGTCCGGCCCGCAGACGACTTCTTCCACGTCAGCCGGGCCGGGCAGGATGGACAGCAGGACGTCGGCGTACTCGGCGGCGGCCGCGGCCGTGGCGACGGGGATCCCGCCCGCCGCGGCCAGTTCCGGCGATGCGTGGCGCCGGTAGCCGGCGACCTCGAAACCCCGCTCGACCAGGTTCCGCGCGATGGGCAGGCCCATCTGGCCCAGGCCGATCATGCCGACTCGGTACATCCGCCGTGCCTCCTGAGCTCCTTCGCTGGCCGCCCGGCGGTCAGCGCCATTCGTAGCTGCCGGTGCCGAGCGACACCCGGATGCTGACCGATCCCTCGTTGAGCCGCCACCGGTGGACCGCGAACGTCCGCAGCCCGGCCCGGACGAACGGGTCGCGGGCCGCCATCGCGCGGGCCGCCTCCTCGTCCGGTGCCCGCAGCACCGTGACGCCCGACCCGGGCCCGGTGGCGGGACCGGAGAGCAGCGGCCCGGACACGAACAGCCGGTCGGTGAGCTCCAGCTCCAGCAGCCAGGCAACGTGCTCGGGCACCAGGGAAGTGATGGCCGCCTCGTCCGCGCCGGCGGCCGGCGTGGACCAGATGAGCCAGTAGTCGCGCGCCAGCAGCCGGGACAGGTCCGCCCCGCCGTGGCCTGCTGTCTGGGGACCCATGAGGTAACTGTATACACTTACAGGGGAAGGTCAAGGGCCGGCGGCCCGAGACTGTATGCAGTTCTGGGGCTTTCATGATCGTGGGAAGATCACTCACCTCCTGGTGGCTGTCGCAAAGCTGCGGGATCTTCGTTTTCTCCCGGAGACGGCTCCCAGCCCGGACCGTGCGCCACCGAAAATCGGGGGTGGCTGCCCGCTGACTCCGGTGGATCCTGGCGGGTCGGCCATCGCCGCGCCGGCGCCCAAGCCCGTCTGCCGCCACAGTCATCTCGCAGGTCACTCCGGCGCGGGGCGCCCAGGAACGTCGCCATGATCGTGACCGATTGCGGGTGGTTCTGAGGCTGTCGGGTGACTCGTGATCGCTGCCCGTCAAGAGCCCCGGCGTGTCCGGCCGCCGGCTCCGGGACAGCGA
>Ga0193728_1000317_pt1 | contig 22915 bp, 22 predicted proteins | sample U1c1metaG_FD_143037 | JGI IMG/M metagenome (GOLD analysis project Ga0193728, IMG submission 143037) | Soil microbial communities from a riparian zone of the East river system, Colorado, United States - U1c1 | ecosystem: Environmental > Terrestrial > Soil > Riparian zone | place: USA: East River...
ACGGCGGCGGCGGTGACAAGAACGGCGGCGTCGTCAACGGCTCGGGCGGAAGCGACCTGCTCGCGGGCGGCTCGAACGGCAGCGCCGGCTCGGCCGTGGCGGTGATCCCGGAGACGCCAATCGATGCCCCCCCGGCGGTGACGACCGATGACGATGCCAAGCGGATCTCGGCCGAGTGCCAGACCTTCGTCGTCGAGCGTAACTGGTCGTCGGTGAACGTGTGCGCCGACAAGCTCACGACGTTCGACGCGACCGCCGCCGCTGACTTCCACAAGCGCGCGCTCGCGGAGACCAAGAACGACCGGATCAAGGGCAACGTCGAGACGGCGATCAACGAGCAGAACCTGGTCAAGGCGAAGAAGCTGCTCGCCGATATCCCCGAAGCGTCGGTCTACAGGAAGGACGCCGAAGGCGAGGTCGAGACGCTCGAGACCAAGATCCTCGAGGACTTCAAGACCCGCGCGGCCGCGAACAAGGCGGCCAACAAGTGCAAAGAGAACGACATCCTGATCACGCAAGCGATCGAGAAGACGCCCAAGGCGGCCGAGACGCTCAAGCCGTACAAGTGCGCCGTCGCGGTCGCGCAGGTGCCCGACGATTGCTCGTCGGTGATGCGCAACGAGAGCAAGGCGTGCCACAACCAGTTCTGCAACAAGAACCCGGATAGCCCGAAGTGCCAGACCGCCACGAGCGGGCCGCCGTGCAACGCGGACGATCTACAGAACTCCGGCATGGCCGCAACCGCCCGCGGCGATCATTCGGTCGCGCTGCAGCAATACGACGCCGCCCTGCGCTGCCGGTACGACGTCCACACGCTGTCGCTCAGCTTCATGGCCGCCTGCCGCGCGAACAAGGTCGACTTCGCCCGCAGGTACTGGAAGCGCATGTCTTCGGACATGAAGAGCCACTTCCTCCAGATGTGCCTCCACGAGCACATCACCCAAGAACAGCTCGATCAGTAAAACGGCTTTCCTGCCGCTTGTTTGACCCGAGTGATCAGAGTGGTGTAACCAGGACTCAGTCTGGGTGCACTACCCCGGAGAACCCATGCGTCCAATTGCGACCGCGCGTCTTTTGGGGCTGTCTCTGCTTCTCGCCGTTGGCGGGGCAGCGTCGGCGCAAACCGTTCCCGGCGGCAACATCCCGCTGGATTACTTTCGCCCCGCGATCGACTCGCGCGGCTACCTGACGGTCAACGCGTCACAGACGCTCGGCGACAAGGAGCTGTCGTTCGGCATCGGCTCGCTCGACTGGGGGCAGCACCTGCTCGCGTTCGGCGATACCAGCCAGGGCTCGTTCTTCGGCTCGAAGTGCGGCACGGCGGCGGCCTGCTACTCGATCGACAACATCGTGACCGCGACCCTGATCGCGGCGTTCGGTATCCACGTCGGCCCCGCCGAGCTCGAGTTCGGCGCCTCGGTCCCGTTCGTGATCATGGGCGGCGACCGCGGCCCCGACAACGTGTCGGCCGATCCGAACATGTCGAACGCCTACCACCTGTCGGGCCAGGGCATCGGCAACATCGGCCTCCACTTCAAGACCCGGTTTATCAAGACCAGCCGCCCGCCCCACGTCGGCCTCGGCGTGATCGCGAGCATCTACTTCCCGACGCCGGGCAGCTACAACGACAAGTTCCTCGGCTCGAACCAGTACAGCCCGCAGGTCATCGGCATCCTCGACAAGGAGTTCCTCGATCGCGGCCGGCTTCGCCTCGCGCTCAACGGCGGTATCCGCATCCGCAGCGCGGTGACGTTCATCGATAGCGCGAGCGGTGGCCCGCCGCCGACGAACGGCACGATCACCGCGTCGGGCGAGATCCCGTACGGCCTCGGCATCGCGTACGGCATCTCGCCGCAGAAGTTCGACGTCGTCGGCGAGTTCTATGGTGCTGTCCCGCTCGCCGACCACACCAACTACCAGCCGATGGAGGCCGATCTCGGCGTCAAGCTGTACCTCGCGCGCAACTCGTTCCTCTCGCTCGGCGTCCGCAAGGGCCTGCAGCCCGACCAGGGCGCGAACCCCGACATCGGCGCGTTCATCGGCATCGTGTTCGAGCCGAACATCGGCGACCGCGACGGCGACGGCATCAAGGACGACGTCGACAAGTGCCCGGACGATCCGGAGGACTTCGACGGCTTCGAGGACGAAGACGGCTGCCCCGATCCCGATAACGATCGCGACGGCATCCCCGACGTCGACGACAAGTGCCCCAACATCCCGGAGAACCGCAACGGCATCCAGGACGAAGACGGCTGCCCCGAAGGCAACAAGAACGATCGCGACGGCGACGGCATCCTCGACGACGTGGACAAGTGCCCGGACGATCCGGAGGACTTCGACGGCTTCCAGGACCAGGACGGCTGCCCGGATCCGGATAACGATCAGGACGGCATCCTCGACGTCGACGACCTGTGCCCGAACGACCCCGAGGACAAGGACGGCTTCGAGGATGCAGACGGCTGCCCCGATCCCGACAACGACAAGGACCGGATCCTCGACAAGGACGACAAGTGCCCGAACGAGCCGGAGACCTATAACGGCTATCAGGATGAAGACGGTTGCCCCGACCGCGGCCGCGTCGTCGTGACCGACACGTCGATCGAGATCCTCGACATGGTCTACTTCGAGTACGACAAGGCGATCATCAAGAAGGAGTCGTATCCGATCCTCGATGCGGTCGCCGCGACGTTACAAGGCAACCCGAGTATCAGTCTTATCGAGATCCAAGGTCACACCGACGAGCGAGGCGACGACGCGTACAACTTGGACCTCTCCGATCGCCGCGCCCACTCCGTGCGCGAATACCTGATAGGCAAGGGCGTCGACGAGAAACGCCTCACCGCACAGGGCTACGGTGAGACACAGCCGCTCGATCGCAACCACAACGAGGCGGCCTGGGCAAAGAACCGGCGCGTCGCGTTCTTGATCTTGAAACGCGCTACGGACTAGCTACAACTAGCTCGTGATTAGGCTGATCATCTGGCTCGCGATCATCATCGGAATCGTCTGGTTCTCGGTGACGGTCAAGCTCGGCCAGAAAACCCTCGTCGAGCACGTCCGCGCGATCTGGCACACCAACGAGGTCCAGGATCTCAAGCACGGTGTCGAGGACAAGGCCGGCCCGACGGTCGACAAGCTCGAGCGCGGCGCGAAGGCCGGCTACAAGGCGATGGACGGCTCGGGCTCGAATGCGGTCGTGATCGATGCTGGCGGCGACGCCCGCGAGCTGCGATGAAGTTCCCGCTCACCGAGCAGCTCCTCGACGAAGCGCGCCGATTCAACCTGCGCTCCGCCTGTGGTGACTGCTTCTTCTGGCGCCGCACCGAGTGCGCGCACGGCTGGCCCGATGAAGGCCAGCGGCGGTGGCCCCTCGACGCGCCGGACCCGGTCACGGGCGAGCGTCCGACCGAGGTCGCGTTCTGCAAAGAGTTCGAGCTGCGCTGACCCGACCGGTTGCCGAGGTCGCTTACGGACTATCATCGCGCGGTGCAACTGCACTACAGCCGGGAGGTCAGCGAAGCGCGCGAGGCGAACAAACCGATCGTCGCGCTCGAATCGACGCTCGTAGCGCACGGCCTGCCGTACCCCGAGAACCATGTCGTCGCGGTCGAGCTCGAGACCGCGGTCCGCGATCGCGGCGCCGTGCCCGCGACGATCGCGATCGTCGACGGTGTGCCGTGTATCGGGCTCGAGCCGGCCGCGCTCGAGACGATCGCGAAGCTCGGCCGCGACATCGCGAAGGCCGGCGCCACGGATCTCGCGGTTCACCTCGCACGCGGCACGACCGCGGCGACGACCGTCAGCGCGACCGCCGTCCTCGCCGCGAAGGCCGGCATCCGCGTGTTCGCGACCGGCGGTATCGGCGGCGTCCACCGCGGCGACACCGGCGACGTCTCCCACGATCTCGTCGCGCTCGCACGCACGAAGATCGCGGTGGTCTCCGCGGGCGCGAAGGCGATCCTCGATCTGCCCCGCACCGTCGAGATGCTGGAGACCCTCGGCGTGCTCGTGATCGGCTATCGCGCCGACGAGCTGCCGGCGTTCTACACGCCGCGCACCGAGATCGAGCTCGAGCACCGCGTCGACTCGGTCGCCGAGCTCGCGAAGATCCTGCGCATCCATTGGAGCGACCTCGACGGCGGCGGCGTCCTCGTCGCGAACCCGATCCCCGCCGAGGCGGCCCTCGACACCGCGATGATCGATCGCGCGATCCAGACCGCGCTCGGCGATGCCGAGACCCGCGGCATCACGGGCAAGCGCCTCACGCCATACTTGTTGCAGCGCCTCGCGTCGGTCACCGGCGGCGCGTCGATCAAGGCGAACCGGGCGCTCGCGCTGCACGACGCACAGATCGCGGCCGAGCTCGCGGTTCAGTTGATCGCGTAGATCGTCAGCACCTTGCCGCCGCGATCGAACCCGGGCGAGCGCTCGAGCATCCAGATCTTGTCGCGCATGACGCCGAGCCGCAGCGTCGTGCCCTTCGCGAGCACGCGCGCCTTGCGTACGGCCTTGCCGTCGCTGCCCGCCTTGAAGACATCGACGTACTCCGGGTCCGCCTTCTTGCGCGCGACCGCATCGGGGTTGACCGGATCGACCTTCAACGCGATCCACGTCGTGCCATCGGCCTCGAGCACGCCCTGCAGTGACTTGGGATCGTACTGGCCGATCGTCTGATCGAGCTCGATGTTCTGCGGCTTGCCGGCGCGCCACGCCACGATGTTCGCGTTGTCCCAGCTCATCCGTACGAAGTCGAGGTTCGCATCGACCCTCGACTGCTCGAGGACCTGAAACCGCTTGCGCTGTTCGAACAGATCGCCGATCGGATGCCGATCGGACAGCTTGCCGTCGATCACGTCGTACGTCGCCTCGACATCGGGCGAGCGCTGGTTCTCCTTGCGATCCCACTCACCGCCCTTGATGCCGTACGCCTTCGTCCATCCGTCCGACCAGTGGTTGATGTGGAAGTCGAGCGCCTTGCTCGTGCCCGTGGCGTCGAGCTCGAGCGCATGCCCGGCCGCGATCCGCTTACCGTTCTCGATCGCGTCGAGCTCGAGCTCGTAACGCGTGCCACTCACGCGATGCACCGCGACGCGCGGCTTGCCATCGCGCGTGATCACCGTGATGTGGGTCGCCGGTCCGAGCTTGTAGACCGGCTTACCGGTCGCGAGCTCGACGAGCGCCGCGACCTGCTCGTTGTTCGCATCGACGCCCGTCACGAACACCCGCGGCCCGAGCAACTTCAGCGTCAGCGGGTGCAACGTGATCGGCGCCAAGTCGACAACCGTGTCGGTGGGCCCGGAGGCGGGGACGGCCGTCGCTGGCGCGGTGGGCGTGGCCGTGGCGGGTGCCTTCGTCGCCGCCGGCGGTCCGATGACGTGAAGCTCCGTCTTCGCCGAGCCATCGGCGACGACGTACGCGAACCGGGTGTCGTCGAACGCGATCGCGTCCTCGATGAATCCGGCGGGCGCCGTCAGCCGCTGGACCTCGGTCGCGCCGACCAGCGGCGGCACGGCCGGCTTCGGCTCCGCGGCGGCCGCAGCGCTCCACAGGACGACCGAAACCGTGACGATTCCCGCGCGGGACAGCATTCCTCATCCAATCCCACGCACCCGACCCGGCGCGCAAGGCCGATTTCTCCGAGGCGTTTCGTTGTAAATTCCCGGGTCATGGGCGCGATTGCCTTTACCCGTAACTACACCGATCACAGCAACGACACCGGTTATCAGTTCGAGTTCCATTGCGACAAGTGTGGCAATGGCTACCGCTCGACGTTCCACGCCAGCGCGCTCGGCGTGGGCTCGAAGATCGCCAAGGGTCTCGGTAGCCTGTTCGGCGGCGGCAACCTGTGGGCCGCCGGCCAGGCCGGCGAGTACATGAAGGACGGCCTCCGCGGTTCGCAGTGGGACAACGCGTTCAAGGCCGCCGTCGAGGAGATCAAGCCGAAGTTCCACCAGTGCACGCGCTGCGGCATCTGGGTCTGCCCCGAGGTGTGCTGGAACGCCGAGCGCGGCATGTGCGAGAACTGCGCGCCCGATCTCGCCGAAGAAGCCGCCTCCGCGCAGGCGCACATCGCGGCCGACCAGGCGAAGGAGAAGCTGCGCGCCGTCGATCAGGTCGCCGGCTTCGACGCGCACGCCCAGTACGGGATCACCGCGCAGTGCCCAAGCTGCAGCACGAAGCTCGCGCCGGGCGCGAAGTTCTGCGCCGGTTGCGGCAAGCCGGTCGCCGCGCCGGTGTCCAACGCGAAGGTGTTCTGCACCGGTTGCGGCACGCAGTTGCCGCCGGGCTCCAAGTTCTGCAGCGGCTGCGGCACGGCGACGACGACCTAGCCGGCCGAGATCGTCGGCGTCCGACGATGGGGCCCGAGATCGATCTGTTTTCGGCCCCACGTGGGACGAATCACTTGGTGTTGGCTAAACCTTCGCCCCACGTCGCGCACAAACCAAGCGAGCAGAGCGAGCGGGCCGAGCAAGCGGACCGGCCCGAGCTCGGACAAGCCCCACGTGGGGATGCAGTGCCAGGCGCGAATGGATTCGTCTCCACGCGGGCTCACCAAACGACATTTCCGCTTGCACCTGGAGTCGACTCTAGGTTCATCGTTGCCGCATGTCGAAGAAGGCACTCGTCCTCCTCGCTCTGGCGGTGGTTGCCTGCAAGCCGGATTCGGACGCGAAACAAAAGCCGGCGACCGCGTCGCTCACGGACCTGACCACGTCGCTCGACGCCGTGCGCACGGAGTTCAACGCGCACAAGGGCGAGGCACGCTTCCTGACGCTCCTGTCTCCCACGTGAGCCGCGTGCCAAGCCGGGGCCCGTGCGGTCCGCAAAGACATCGTCGACAGCGCCAAGAACCTCTACCCGATCATCGTCTGGATCCCGATGTTGGATAGCGACAACCTTCCGAGCGCGGAGAAGTCCTCCGAAGCGTTTCGCGATCACCTGATCCCGCAGTTCTGGGATGGCGACACGAAGTACGGCAACGAGATCGCGCGGTCGCTTGGCGCCGATGGCTGGATCGCGTGGGACATCTATCTGTTCTACCCGCCGGGCGTCGAGTGGACCGACAAGGGCATGCCGAAGCCCGAGGCCGCGCTCGCGCAGGCCGGCGGTGTCGTGATCGGAACGAAGGGCACGCTGCCGGCGGTGGAGCTCGAGGGGCACATTCCGAAGCGGCTGCGCGAAGGCGTCGATGTCGTCGGTCCGCAATCGGACCTCGAGGGACTGCTCGCGCGTGTCGCGACGCCGTTCGCCCAGCGGTACGCGAGGTGATCGACGCGGTCGATGACGTCGGGTATCAGGCGACCGTCGTGCATTGACCTACGTACCCTCGAGCGACGCGGGAAACCGTGCGGGATCCTCGACGACCTTCGCGTGCTCGCGCTGCCACGCCGCGAGCCGCGCTTCATCGGTGTGGGCGCGCGGGTGCGCGACCTTGTAGTAGCCGGTGCTCGGTCGGTTCGCGCCGGCGCGCCAAACGATCGCCGGCAACACCGGCAGACCGGCGTGGCGGCAGGCATTGGTGACTTCGCCGAGCGCGGCATGCAGAGCGGGCGAGCGCGGGTGAACATCGCCGGCGGCGTGCGCGAGCGCGGCGTACGTGATCGACTGCTGGCCGGCGACGACGCGCTTGCGCAGCTGGGTGTAGAGCTTCTTCGCGAGAGGGGACATGACGCGGATCCTTTCGAGCTAGGTGGAGAGGGCGGGGCGGGGCGCCGGCGCGGCGTTCGCCGCATCGAGCACCGGGTCGGACAGCGGATCGCTGGTGCGAAACTTCGAGGCCTCGTTGATGTGGTAGGGCGTGATCGCATCGACCCCGTCGAGATCCGCGAGCGTGCGCGCGACCTTCAACATGCGATCGATCGAGCGCGCGGTGAGCGTCCGGCGATGCTCGACGATCAGCTCGAGCGTGGCCTCGCCCATCGCGCCGATCGGGCACGTCGTGCGGAGCACGGAGGTGGTCATCTCGGCGTTCGTGCTGATCCCGAACGGCGCGAGGCGATGGCGCTGGCGGTCGCGCGCGGCGACGACGCGCTCGCGGACCCGCGCGGAGGTCTCGCCGACGATCGTCGAGCGAAGATCCTTGAGCTTGACCGGGTGGACGTGGACCTGGAGGTCGATGCGGTCGAGCAGCGGGCCGGACAGTCGCGCGCGGTAGCGATCGATCGCGGCGCGCGAGCACGTGCACTCGCGGGCGTTCGACGCGAGCCAACCGCACGGGCACGGGTTCGCGGCGGCGACCATCAAGAACGAGGCGGGCAGGCGCAGCATTCCGTTGATCCGGATGATCGAGACCGCGCGCTCCTCGAGGGGCTCGCGCAGACCCTCGATCGCGGCGCGCGAGAACTCGGGCAGCTCGTCGAGGAACAGCACGCCATTGTGTGCGAGCGAGATCTCGCCGGCGCGCGGTGACGAGCCGCCGCCGAGTAGCGCGGCGCTCGAGATCGTGTGGTGCGGCGAGCGAAACGGCCGCTCCTCGACGAGTCCGCCGTCGTGGAGGCCGAGTGCGGAGTAGATCTTCGTCGTCTCGAGCGCTTCGTCGCGCGTCATGTGCGGCAGCACCGTCGGCAGCCGGCGCGCGAGCATCGTCTTGCCGGTGCCGGGGGGGCCGGCGAGCAGTAGGTTGTGACCGCCCGCGACCGCGATCTCCATCGCGCTGCGCGCCTCGAACTGGCCGCGGACCTCGGACAGGTCGACGAGCTCGTGGCGGCGGAGCCGGCGCCACTTGCGCGGGGTGGCCTCGGCGACGGGCAGCTCGGCCTTGCCGTCGAGCACCGCCACGATCTGCGCGAGGTCGCGCACGGCGTAGACCTCGATCCCCTCGACGACGAGCGCCTCGGCCGCGACCGCCTCCGGCACGATCACGCCGCGCATCCTGCGATCGCGCGCGAGCATCGCGGCCGCGAGCACGCCGTTGACCTTGCGGAGGCGCCCCTCGAGCCCGAGCTCGCCGAGGACCAGCAGATCTTGCAACGGTGCGCCGTCGAACACGTCGTCCCCGATCAGCGTCGACAGCGCGATCGGCAGATCCAGCGCGCAGCCGTTCTTGCGCAGATCCGCCGGCGCGAGGTTCACGACGACGCGCTTGAGCGGAAGATCGTGGCCGACGGCGCGCAGCGCGCTGCGGATCCGCACGCTGCCTTCCTTGACCGCCGGCGACGCGAGCCCGACGACGCTGTACGACGGCAACTGGCCGGGCGCGACGGCGCACTCGACATCGACCGGGACCGCGTCGATCCCGACCAGCGTGCATGAACGAATGAGGGCGACCACACCGGTCTCCACACCACGAATCGCGCCAACGCCAACTGCTCGAAACCTCGCGACGAAGTGTCCGAGCCGTCCGCGCCACGGACGCGATGTCCGACCTCCGCCGGACGGTGCAAGGTTTCTTCACAACCCGGCTAACGATTGCGAAACACCGCACCGCCATCCTGGGTAAGCGAAAGGACTTCCCATGATCTGCCTCGCACTCGGTCTCGGCATTCTCGGTTTCGTCGCGGTTCGCCGCGCTCGCCACTATCACCACTGTTACGGCCACGGCGGTGGCCACCACGGCTTCGGCCCGCCGTGGCACCACTGGCACGGAGGCCACCACGGCCGGCGCGGCCTCTACATGGTGCTGTCGCGCCTCGACTGCTCGCCCGCTCAGGAGCGCGCGATCATCAGCGAGGTCGATCACCTGAAGTCGAAGCTGCAGGACACGCGCTACGGCCTCAAGGACGCGCGCGGCGATCTCGCGGCGGCGCTCCGCGGCCCTGTGCTCGACGACGCGGCGCTCGGCGCGGTGCTCGGCCGGGTCGACGCGGCCACCGGCGACGCCCGCACGGCGATCCTCGACGCGATCCGCAACATCCACGCGGTGCTCGACGACAAGCAGCGCGAACAGCTCGCGACGCTGCTCGACCAGGGCTGGTGGCGCCGGGGTGGCGGCAGCCCGTATCGCGTGTGAGAGAATAACCCCGTGCGCGTGCTCCTTATCGACGACGACGCCCGCCTGGCGGAGCTGCTGATCGGCTACTTCGAGCCGCAGCAGGTCGCGCTCGCACACGCGAGCACCGGCCAGGCCGGGCTCAACCAGCTCGTCGCCGGCGGCTTCGATGCGATCTTGCTCGACGTGATGATGCCGGGCATGGACGGTCTCGCCGTGCTGCGCAAGATCCGCGACGCCGGGCACCGCACGCCTATCATCATGCTGACCGCGCGCGGCGACGAAGCCGATCGCGTCGTCGGCCTCGAGCTCGGCGCCGACGACTACGTCGCGAAGCCGTTCTCGCCGCGCGAGCTGCTCGCTCGCCTGCGCGCGGTCGTTCGCCGTGCCGATCCGTCCTCGGTCGCGGAGAAGCTGACCGCGGCCGGCATCACGGTCGACGCGTCCGCGCGCGAGGCCTGGGTCGACGGCAAGCCGGTCGAGCTCACCGGGCTGGAGATCGATCTGTTACTCGCGCTACTGCGCCGCGCCGGCCGGGTCGTGCCGCGCTCGGCGCTCATGGATCTCGCCGGCCGCGGCGATGTCGCGGTCAACGAGCGCGCCGTCGATGTCCACATCTCGCGCCTGCGCAAGAAGCTCGGCGACGACGCCGCGCAGCGCATTCGCACCGTGCGCGGCATCGGCTACACGCTCGCGCGATCGGCGGACGAATCATGAACCCGTATCGCGACAGCGACGTCGTCCTCGATCACGACGAGATCCGCGTCAAGCTCGGCAACATCGAGCGCCGCGGCGTGTGGACGGTACCGCAGACGCTCGACGTGTTCGTCAGGCTCGGCAACTGCGAGCTCGACTTTCGCGAGGCCACGCTCGGTCCAGGCCTGACCACGATCCGCTGCAACGTCCGGTTCGGCAACCTCGAGATCACGGTGCCCGAGACGATGGCCGTCGACGTCAAGGTCGAGAGCATCGCGGGCAACGTCATGCAGCACCGCGAGACGACGTCGACGATCGATCCGGCGAAGCCGCGCTTGCTCGTGATCGGCACGGTCAAGATGGGCAACTGCGAGGTGTTCTCGCTCGCGCCCGGCGAGGAGCGCCAGCGCGTGCACGATCGCCAGCGCGCCGAGCATCACCGCCGCCGCCACGAACATCACCTGCGCCGCCACGAGCACCGGCGCAAGCGCTTCGAGCAGATGCACGCCGAGCGCGAGATGTGGATGCGCACCACCGATCGGCAGCGCTGGATGCCGTGGTGGTTGATGTCGCGGATGCGCCGCCGCATGTTCATCTGGTTCGCGATCCTGTTCGCGGGCGGCGTCGCGACCGGCTCGCACCTGTGGCCGTTCGCGCACTGGTGGTACTACGCGATCTCGGCAGCGATGATCTCGATCGTGTCGGGCGGCGTCGCGTTCCGGCTGACCCGGCCGATGATGTTCGCGATCAAGGCCGCGACCGACATCGGCGAGGGCAAGTTCGAGACCCGCGTCGATCCGCTCGATCACAGCGGCGAGATGCGCTTGCTCGCGAAAGCGCTCAACGACATGGCGACGAAGATCCAGACCCAGCTCAGCGATCAGCGCCAGCTGCTCGCGGCGGTCTCGCACGAGCTGCGCACGCCGCTCGGTCACATCCGCGTGCTGGTCGAGACCGCGCGTGACACGGGCGACATGAAGTCGTTGACCGAGCTCGAACGCGAGGTGCTCGTGCTCGACGATCTGGTCGGCAAGTTGCTCGCATCGTCGCGCCTCGAGTTCGGCAGCCTCGAGCGCCGCGACGTCGATCTCGGCGAGCTCGCCGCGGATGTCGCGAACGCCGCCGGCGTGCCCGCCGATGCGATCGAGGCCGAAGGTGACGTCCACGCGGCGGTCGATCCCACGCTCGTGCGCCGCGCGGTCGCGAACCTCGTCGAGAATGCGCGCGTCCACGGCGGGGGAGTCGTCGGCGTCAAGGTCGAGCGGCGCGGCGCGCAGATCGCGATCGAGGTCGACGACGCCGGCCCGGGCGTGCCCGCCGACAAGCGCGAAGAAGCGTTCCGCGCGTTCTCGCCGTCGTCGGGCGGTGGCCTCGGCCTCGGCCTCGCGCTGGTGTCGCGGATCGCGGTCGCGCATGGCGGCGGCGCGTGGATCGGCGATCGCCCCGGCGGGGGTGCGCGGATCGGGTTTACCGTGTCGAGCCGGGTCCCTTGACGACGACTTCGTCGCCGTCGGGTTGCGTGCGCAGCCACGCGATCGCGAGCGAGAACCCGATCACGAAGCCGACCCAGCGGCCGCTGTCGAAGCCGCTCTGCGCGGACGGCGGCAGCGCGTAGCCGATCACCGCCGACGCCAGCGTGCCCGCGATCAGGAACAGCGACAGCGCCCAGCCGAGCTTGGTGTCGCGCGGGATCGCGAGCCCGAATAACACGAGCGACAGGTACGACACCGAGAACTTCGTCGAGCTCAACACCGACTGCGCCACGATCTCGGTCGCCGACGGCAGGATCGCGCGCTCGGCCTCGTCGAGCATCGCGACGATGTGATGATCCTCGATGATGTCGAGGATCGCGGTCGCGATCATGAAGCCGAGCGCGAGCCGCACGAACGGCCGGCCGCGATCGCCGAGGTACTTCGCGAGCGCGGTGAAGAAGCTCGTGTAGAGCACGAGGAACGCGATATCGAGCGCGAAGATCGCGCGCAGCACGCCGGCGTGCGCGAGCAGGCCGAACCCGTACTCCGCGGGAACTGCGAAATGCTCGTGCTGTTCTTGGCTCGCGCCGGAGACCAAGGAGATCACCGTCATCACGACGAGGATGCCGAGTGTGAACCCCGCCAGAGTCATCGCGATGCGCCGCATGTCCTCGACACTACATGAAAAAAGGTGCGTACTTCACGTGTCCACCGTGCGTCGTCGTCGAGGCTCCTTAGTTGCAGCGTGCGAAACATGTCCCTTACAGGCGGACGACTAGACGTGGCAACTCGGACGGATGCGAGGGCCCGGCTGCTCTCCGAGCTCGCGACCGGCCCTGCACGCAAGGGCTACGGCGTGGCGTACGACCTGCTCGGCAATCGCGCCGAGGCCGAAGAAGCGGTGCAGGAAGCGCTCGCACGCGCGTGCGAATCGATCGACGACCTGCGCGATCCCGAGGCGGCGCCCGCATGGTTCCTGCGCATCGTCACGACGATGTGCCTGCGCACGTTGCGCCGCCGCAAGCTGCGCCGCGCGCTGCTCGGCTGGTTGCCCGGCGGCAAGGGCGGCCCCGAGCTGACCGCCGCGCCCGCCGAGGTCGCCGCGCCGCGCGAAGATATCGCCGAGCGCATGCACGGCGTCGCGCAAGAAGGTCCCGCGATGCAGCTCGCGTCGCACGAACAGCTCGGCGCGCTGTTCGACCGGCTCGATCACCTCTCCGCGCAGCAGCGCACCGCGCTCGTGCTGCGCTACGGCCACGACCTGGCAGTCGGCGACATCGCGACCATGCTCGGGGTCGAGCCCGCCACTGCAAAGACGCATCTCGTACGCGGCCTCGCACGGCTGCGAGATCTGATGGAGGAGCACCGATGAAGACCTGCGACCAAGTGGCCGAGCGTGTCGCGCTCGGAGAAGAGCTGGGCGATCTCGCCGAGCACGCCGCGGAGTGCCCGCACTGCAAGCGCTTGATCGCGCTTCCGGTCGAGCTCGGCCTGACAGCGCGCTCGGCCGACCCCGGAATGGGCTTCGCCGCCCGGATGACAGCGGGTGCGCAACACCGGATCACCGTTCGCCGGCATCGCCGGTACGCGGCCGGTGGTGGCCTCGCGGTCGCGGCGGCCGCGGCGGTCGCGCTGCTGTTGGCTCGCCAAGCCGACGAGCCATCGATCGCGTACATCCCGCCGGAGATCCTCCACCAAGCGATCACTCCGCCGACCGCGCACAAAGATGACCCGTGGAAGACCCACGAGCCGGGCGAAGTCGATGACGACGTCCGCGCGCTCGTGCACCTCGCGAACGTCGACCGCAACCGTCACCTGTCGGCCCACTGGGGCCGCATCGAGAGGTCACTCGCGCCGTACCGCGCGGTGCTCAAAGGATCCGAGCCATGAGTCGTACGCGTACCTTCTTCACCCTCGTGTTCCCGTCGATGCTCGCCGGTGGCGTGTTGTTCGGCAGCGCGTTCGGCCGCGCCGACTCCGGTCGCGGCTACACCAACGACTGGCCGTCGAGCGACGCGACCGTGGTCGCGCAGGCCGATCCGCGCCCGATGCCGCGGCCGATGCCCGCACCGCCGGCACCGCCCGCGCCGCACACGATGCCGACACCACCTACGCCACCGACGCCGCCGAGCCGGCATGGTCACGGCAACGGGATCAACGTCCAGATGCACGACGGCAAGATCCAGATCGATGGTGTCAACGACGTCGTCGAGAGCTCGATCAAGTCGGCGCAGGAAGCGATCAAGAATTCGAACCTGCCGCCCGACGTGCGCGACAAGCTGCAGAAGCGGCTCGACAAGGTCCGCTCGAAGGTCGAGGACCGGCTGTCGCATCTCGACGCGAGCGACCTCGACCAGCTCGGCGACGAGCTCGGCAAGATGGGCGACGACATCGGCAAGGAGATGGACGAGTTCGGCAAGGAGATGGAGAAGTACGGCGACAAGATGTCGAAGGACACGATGAAGAACTGGGGCAAGAACTGGGGCAAGAACTGGGGCAAGAACCAGCATCACTGGAAGGTCGATGTCGATAGCGACAACGACAACGACAGCGACGACGACCAAGTCGACTCGGTCCCCGACATCGACGATCAGGAAGACATGGACGACGCCGTGCGCAACCTCGGCGACCTGTCGCTCCAGGGACCGCAGCGCGATCAGATCCAGCGGCTGCGCGCCGACAGTGATCGTCAGGTCGCGGTCGCGAAGCAACAGCTCGACCGCGCCTCGAACGAGCTCCAGAGGCAGCTCGACAACGTGAGCGCGAGCGACGCCGACATCGCGCGCGCGATCGACGCGGTCTCGCAGCAAGAGGCCACGATCCGCAAGGCGCGCATCCTCGCGTGGCACGGCGCGCGCCGCGTGCTCGACGGTGCGCAGCGCCGGAAGGTCGAAGACGCGGCGCGGGCTCACAAAGGCCACTAACGTGCTATTGCTCCGGCATGCGCTGGCTCGTCCTCGCAGCGATCGCCGGATGCTCCGGTAAATCGCACGCACCGACTCCGGCGCCGGTGCCGATGGACGCGCCCGCTGCTCGGCCGCTCGAACCGGTGGCGAGCGATCAGCCGGCGCTCGTGCGTGACGATCCACGGCGGCCGCCGGCGAGCAATCGCCCGTCGCACCCGATCGACGTGATCCTACGGTCGACGCCGAACGGCGCCGAGGCCGCGGTCGACGGCATTCCGCTCGGCCCGACGCCCGCGTACTGGAACGGTACGGCCGATGGCCACGAGCACGAGTTCACGTTCGTGCTGCCCGGTCACGCGGTCGCGCGCTATCGCTTCGTCCCGATCACGAGCGGCGTGATCCACGCCCGGCTCGAACGCATCCCGAGCGACGAGATCGACGCCGGCGTCTCGGCGTCCGACCCACCCGGGATTCCAACGCTCCCACCTGTGCCCCCGGTCAGGGTCGATGCACCGGCGCCGGTGCCGCCGCCACCGACCGTGCTCGGCCCCGATGCGAGCGAACCGAGCGTGGCGACGCCCGGCCCGCAGCCGTAGTCACGGCGTCGGGCGTTCCTTGCCGAGTGGCGTCGACGGATCGACGTCGAGGCGCGGCCGCACGGAGCTCGCCGCCGGCGGGGCCTGCGGAGCCAGCTTCGCATCGGTCGCCGAGATCTGCGGCTGGTGATCGCGAAGCGTGAACGTCAGCGCGTACGTCACGATCGTACGGTCGTCGCTGTTGTAACCGGGCGTCGGCAGCGGCGGCGCGATGCCGTACGCGGCGTCGGCGAGGCAGCCGGCGAATTCGGGGTTGTTGGCGAAGCCACCGACCGTGACGCGCGAGACCTCGCCACGCCCCATCTCGATCTCGAACGTCGCCGTGCCGGCGAGCGCGATCATGCGGCCGAGCGAGCGCGCGTAACACGAGTACGCGTGCGGTTGCAGCTGGTCGTTGAGCAGCCGGTGAATGATGGTGCGATCGAGCGCGCTGCCGCCGGTGGTGCGCGTGGCGGCTTGCTTGGTCGGCGCCGCGAAGTCCGGATCGGCGATCTCGAGGATGCGCGTGAACGGGCCACCGGCCGCGATCATCTGGCGGCGCTGCGCCGCGACCTTGCCGGTCGCCGACAGCACGACGAGATCGTGGACGAGATCCGCGGCCGGGAACCGCAGTGTGAGCTGCGCGCGCCGCTTGTCGGCATCGAGCCCCTCGTTGTCACCCCAGTCGTCGAGGTGGTCGAGCGCGAGTGCCGCGATCGGCGCGGCCACCGGGGTCGGTGCGAGCGTCGTGGCTCGATCGCCGCGCAGCTTGACCGTCAAGCGCGCGCTGGGATCGGTCACGCCGAGCATCGTGAAGCCGGTGCCGGCGCGGACCTCGCCGGGGATGATCCACTTCGCGCCGGCGAGCGCGACGTCCTGCCACGCCGGCCGCAGCCAGGTCGCGAGATCCGCGAGCGCATGATCGACCTGGTCGACGGTCTCGTCGAGGTAGCTGCCGCCGAAGCTACTCGTCAGCACGCGCAGCGCGTCGCCATCGGGCGTGGTCATGCCGGTCGGGCTGATCACGAGCGCGTAGAGATCGAGCGCCGTGGTCGAGCCGAGCTGCTTCGCGAGCGCCTCGGGCGAGGTCGTGCCGAACACGCCGTCGGTGATCGCGATCACGAGCGCCTGGTTGCGCGGTCCGTTCGGTGCCGCGAGCGCGGTGTGCGCAAGGGCGAACGCCGCACCGATGTCGCTGCCGTTCGCGGCCGCGTGGTGCGCGAGCGCTTGATCGATCGCGGCGAGCGACTTCGCGTCGTTCGGCGCCCACGCGTTCAGGACGCGCTCGGCCTTGCGATCGAACAGCACGGCCTCGATCTCGGAGCCCTGTGGCAGCGCCGCCGCGACCGCCGCGACGAGCTTGCGCACGTTGCTGCGGCCGACCAGCTCCATGCTGCGCGACGTATCGATCACGAACACCGCGCGGTGCGGGCCGGTGTCGGCGCGCACGGCCGGCGCGATCACGGTCAACGCGCGCGCGACCTTGCCGTCGCCGAGATCCGTGCTCGCTAGCCACGCGACCGGCGCGGCGCCGGCGAGCTGGACCGGCACGTCGATCACCACGTCGTCGGTCGACATCGTGAACAGCGCGGGCGTCTTCAGCATCGCGCCGGGCACGGCGGTGACTTTGGTCGTGACCCCGCACGACACGCCGTCGGGGCGGCCGAGCAGGCGAGCGTGCAGCGCGCCATCGCGGATGTCGGCGACCTGGGTCCAGCGCAGCGCGAGCGTGATCTCGCGCTCGCTCGCGAGTGGCTTCATGATCACGCGGTAGAGGTCGTGGTCGCGATCGTCGGAGCCGACGTGGATCGCGATCGCCGGATCGCCGCCGAGGATGTCCGGCGCTTCGCGCAGCTCCGACGGCGGATTCACCGCCACGCCGACCGAGGTCGCTCTGTCGACCGCAACGCCGATCAGCTTCGCACCTTGCACGAGCCCGAGCTCGAACGCGCTCGCGAGCTCGCTCGCCGTCGGGTTGACGATCTTCTGGCGCAGCTCGAATTCGACGATCGCGCCGTGAAACGTCGCGTCGATCGCGCACGCGCCGAGCCGGAGCTGCTCCGCTGGGCGGCGCGGGGTCGCCGCGTTCCACTCGTAGAGCATCGGATCCGCCCCCACGACCGCCGACATGGACGACACCAGCAGGGCGGCGAGCACGAGACGCATGTCGATTGGACAACATCGCCATCGAATGGTTGCGCACACCTACGCCGGGACGCGACAATGACCCGTTGGCCCGGCGAGTCCGTCCCAAAATTGGTTTCGTGCTGTCGGGTGGCGGCTCGCGCGGCGCGTACGAAGCCGGGATCATTCACTACATCCGGACCGACCTGGCCAAGCAGCTCGGCCGCCACGTCCCGATCGACATCGTCACCGGCACCAGCGTCGGTGCGATCAACGCGGCGTTTCTCGCAGCGACGATGTCCGATCCGTCGACCCAGGCCGAGCAGATCGCGAGCGCGTGGCGCTCGTTGCGCATCGAGGAGCTGATCGGCCTCCAGGCCGGGGACCTGTGGCGCGGGGCGAAGTTGATGTTCGGCGGCGATCCGCCACCACCGCCGCCCGGCAGCTTCCGCTACGGCGGCCTGCTCGACACCAGCGGCCTCGAGCGCTTCGTGATCCGCACGATCCCGTGGCGCGGCATCGAGCGCTCGCTGCGCGGCGGCCACCTCCACGCGCTGTCGGTGTCGGCGACGCACGTCGGCACCGGCCACACGGTCGTGTTCCTGTCGAGCGCCGAGCCAATACCGCGCGAGTGGAGCCGCGACCCGTTCGTGCGCCACCGCGCCGCGCGAATCGGCCCGCGCCACGTGCTCGCCTCCGCCGCGATCCCGATGCTGTTCCCCGCGGTCAAGATCGGCGACGAGTACTTCACCGACGGCGGCCTGCGCCAGAACACCCCGATGTCTCCCGCGATCCGGCTCGGCGCCGATCGCATGCTGCTGATCTCGCTCAAGCACGTCGCGCCCGAGCCCCAGGCGATCCAGAAGGAGCGTAACGAGGCATACCCGAAGCCGCTGTTCCTCGCCGGCAAGGCGTTGAACGCGCTTCTGCTCGATCACACCGAGTACGACCTCATGCGCATGCAGCGGATCAACTTGATCCTCGAAGCCGGCGCCGCGTCGTTCGGCGACAAGTTCGAAGAGATCATGAACCACGAGCTCGTACGCTTGCGCGGTGCGCCGCTGCGCCGGATCCACGCGACGCACATCCGGCCGTCCGAGGACATCGGCGCGATCGCCGCCGAGTTCGTGCGCGCCGGCCGGGTCAAGGTCACCGGCCTGATCGCGCGCCGGCTGATCAAGCAGCTGACCGCCGGCGAGGCCGCGCACGAGAACGACCTCTTGTCATATCTGCTCTTCGACGGCGACTACTGCTCCGAATTGATCGAGCTTGGCCGCCGCGACGCCGCGAAGCAGGCCGAAGATCTTGCCGCGCTGTTCGATCCGGACGGCCAGACCGAAGCGGACCTGCCGACCGGCGAAGGCGAGGCCTAGCCCCGCGGCTAGCGAAGGCCAGCGTACCAGCGCGGCCGAGCGCGTGAGATCGCCTGGAGGACGTGGCATGGTCCACGCCATGAAATGCATGCTCCCGCTGTGCGCCGCTACGCTGCTCGCGTGCGGTGGCTCGACGCCGCAACAACCCACGCAGCCGGCACCGCCGCCGATGGGGGACACGACCGCGGTCGTCGCACCGACCACGAAGTCGCCGGTCAGCCCCGAGGATCAGGCGCTGCCGCTCGCGCCCGATCTCAAGAAGGGCGTGCTGCCGAACGGGCTCACGTACTACATCCGCAAGCACGGCAAGCCCGAGAAGCGGGTGCGGTTGTGGCTCGCGGTCAACGCGGGCGGCATGCTCGAGGACGAGGACCAGAACGGGCTCGCACACTTCGACGAGCACATGTCGTTCAACGGGACGAAGCGGTTCCCGAAGCAAGACATCGTCAACTATATCCAGAGCATCGGCATGCGGTTCGGCGCGGATCTCAACGCGTACACGAACCAGAGCGAGACCGTCTATCAGCTCGAGGTCCCGACCGAGCCGGTGATGGTCGGCAAGGGCCTCGACATCCTGCGCGACTGGGCCGGCGACGCGACCTACGACAACGGCGAGGTCAAGTCGGAGAGCGGTGTCGTACTCGAGGAGTGGCGGCTCGGCCGCGGCGCGGAGGCGCGGCTCGAGGACAAGCATTCGAAGGTGCTGTTGAAGGGCACGCGGTGGGCGGACCGCAACGTGATCGGCGATCCCGAGATCCTCAAGAAGGCGGATCGCGCGGCGCTGTATCGCTACTACAAGGATTGGTACCGCCCCGACAACATGGCGGTGATCGTCGTCGGTGATCTCGATCCGGCGGCCGTCGAGAAGGAGATCACGTCGCGGTTCGGCGATCTCAAGAATCCGACGAAGGAGCGCGCGAAGTTCCGCGGCGGGCTGCCGAAATCCGAGGGCACGCGGATCTCGATCGAGAGCGACAAGGAGCTGCCGAGCGCTGACATCACGATCCACAACTTCATCCCGGTGCGCCCGAAGGCGTCGCTGCGCGACCTCCGCCGGATGGTGACCGAGCAGCTATATCGCCAGGTCATCAACGAGCGGTTCGCGGTGCTGCGCCGCCGCCCCGACGCCCCGTTCCTGCTGGCGTTCTCCGGCATGTCGGCCGCGAACCGCGAGACCGATGACTTCGAGCGCTCCGCGACCGTCAAGAACGGCAAGCTCGAGGAGGCGCTGCGCGCGCTGCTCACGGAGGCCGTGCGCATCGATCGCCACGGCATCACGCAACCCGAGCTCGAGCGCGCGAAGATCGTGCTCGCGCATAACTTCGACGAAGCGGCCGTGCGTCACCCGACACTCGATAGCCGCTTGGTCGTCTCGGAGATCGTGCGCAACTTCCTGACCGGCGAGCTGATCGTCGCGCCCGAGACCGAGCGCGATCTGTCGAAGCAGCTGCTCGCCCAGATCTCCGTCGACGACGTCAACGCCGACGTCAAGACGTTCGGCGGCGCCGACAACCGCGCGATCGAGATCTCGGTGCCCGAGACCGAGACCAAGCCGACCGCCGAACGCGTCAAGCAGATCATCGCCGAGGTCGAGAAGGCCGACATCCCGGCGTGGGAGGACAAGGCGATCCCGACGGCGCTGATGACGACCCCGCCGAAGCCCGGCAAGATCGTGAAGGAGAAGACGTACGACAAGATCGGCGTCTACGAGTGGACGCTGTCGAACGGCGCGCGCGTGATCCTCAAGCCGACGGACTTCGAGAAGGATCAAGTCGTGTTCGTCGCGGATTCGCCGGGCGGCACCGCGACGGTGAAGGACTCCGAGTACACGAACGCGCGGTTCGCGACGGCGGTCGCGCAGATCGGCGGCGTCGGCGACTATGACTCCGACACGCTCACGAAGATCCTCGCGGGCAAGACGGTGAACGTCGGCCCGGTGATCGGCGAGGTCACCGAAGGGCTCAACGGCTCGGCGTCGCCGAAGGATCTCGAGACCATGTTCCAGCTCGCGTACCTGCGCGTCACCGCGCCGCGCAAGGACGAGGAACAGTTCAAGGTCTGGCAAGCGAACAACGCGGAGCAGCTCGCGAACCAGGCGCGCTCGCCGGAGTTCCAGTACTTCAAGCAATCGCAAGAGGCCGAGTACAACGGGAACATCCGCCGCTCGTTGCCGAAGCCCGAGGACTTCGCGAAGATCGATCAGGACAAGGCGCTCGCGTTCTACAAGGCGCGCATGGGCGATGTCGCCGACTGGACCTTCGTGATCGTCGGTGAATTCGATCTCGCGAAGATCCGGCCGATGGTCGAGACCTACCTCGCGAGCCTGCCGAGCAAGGGCCGCCACGAGAAGGAGAAGGATCTCGGCGTGCGCAAGGTGCCGGGCGTCGTCAAGAAGCAGTTCGATCTCGGCATCGAGCCGAAGGCGTCGGTGCGGCTCGACTTCCACGCCGACGATGCGTGGTCGATGGACAAGGAGCGCGACGTCTACGCGCTCGGTCAGGTGCTGTCGAACTATCTGCGCGAGGATCTGCGCGAGGACAAGGGCGGCGTCTACGGCGTCGGTGCGTTCGGCACTATCCAGCGTTCGCCACATCAGGAGCGCACGTTCTCGATCCAGTTTGGCTGCGCGCCCGAGCGCGTCGACGAGCTGGTCAAGGCGACGAACGACGACATCGCGGGGATCCTCAAGAACGGCGTCGACGCGGACCACCTCGACAAGATCAAGCAGATCTACACGCGCCAGCGCGAGACCGACTTGCGCACGAATCGGTTCTGGTCGCAGCGCCTGGTCCAGGCGTTCCACTTCGGTGACGATCCGAACGACATCCCGGATACGTCCAAGACGTTGGCGCGGATGACGAGCGACAACATCAAGGCCACCGCGAAGCGGTTCCTCGATCCGAAGTCGGTGTACGAGGCTGTACGCATGCCGCAGGCGGCCGACAAAAAGTAAGTAATCGCTCGTACCCCCGGATATGATCTTGGAGTGCGAGCGCTGCTGATCTTCCTCGTCGGTTGCGGCTTCGCGCCGCATGCGATGACGGGAGGAGGCGGGGACGGTGGCGGTGCGGACGACACCGACGCTCCGGACCCGCCGATCGACGCCGTGCTCGGCGACGCGCCGGCGGCGTGCCTGATGTGGCACCCGCAGCACTTCCAGCCGTGAACGCTCGGCTCGCCGCTGCCGATGATGACGCTCGCGCCGGCCAACAGCCCGTACACGTACGACACCACGACCGACGGCGGCGATCTCAAGGACAAGAACGGCACGCTGCTCGCTCACTCGCTGATCACGATCACGCAGACCGATAACACGCCGGTGGCGATCTACTCCGTCGCGAAATTCACGCTGATGGGCGGTGCGGTGTTGAACGTGATCGGCCCCAAGCCGCTGATCATCGCGTCGTGGGACACGCTCGACGTGATGGGCGATCTCGACGCCGGCAGCCACACGACCGAGACCGACGCGACCGGGCACATCCAGCAGACGACACAGAAGGGCGCGGGCAACGCGCGCTGTGCGGGGGCCACGCCCGGCCAAGACGCGGCGCCGAGCGGCGGCTCCGGCGGCGGTGGTGGCGGCGCGTTCCACGGCAGCGGCGGCGACGGCACGACCGGCGACATGACCTGCACGTCGGGCTTCACGTGCCCGCGCGCGGCTGGACAAGGCGGCACGGGTGCGACCGCGATGCCGGCGACGATCCACGGTGGGTGCGGCGGTTCAGCGAGTGGCGCGGCGGGCACCGGTGCGCTCGCGCCCGCGACCGCGACGACGATCGCACAGAGCGGGTTCGGCGGCGGCGCGATCGAGCTCGCCGCGAAGAACGACAACCACATCGCG
>Ga0193728_1000318_pt1 | contig 22903 bp, 16 predicted proteins | sample U1c1metaG_FD_143037 | JGI IMG/M metagenome (GOLD analysis project Ga0193728, IMG submission 143037) | Soil microbial communities from a riparian zone of the East river system, Colorado, United States - U1c1 | ecosystem: Environmental > Terrestrial > Soil > Riparian zone | place: USA: East River...
GGGGACCGAACGGCGCGAAGCGTTTGCGAAGTCAGAGGATTTCTACCGACAATGGAACGGGCTGCCGATCGTGTTGGTGGTGCGGGCGAACACGTGAATATCACCTTCATCAACGCTCAGGTGAGTCGCGGCAACATCGGCAGTCTGCGCGTTGAAGGATCACGGATTGCCGCTGTGGGTGTACCTGCGGAAGCCGAGGATTTGGTGCTCGACCTGCGGGGCGATCGGCTGCTGCCGGGACTCATCAACGCACACGATCATCTGCAGCTCAACCACCTGCCCGCCCATCAATCACCACAGTACTACCAGCATGCGCGCGATTGGATCTCGGAGGTCGATCTGCGGCGCCGATCGGATCCGCAATTCGCGGCGGGCGTCTCGGTGGCGCGCGACGAACGGCTGCTGCTCGGCGGCATCAAGAATATGCTGAGCGGCGTCACCACGGTCGCGCATCATGATCCGCTGTATCCCTTCCTGGCTCACAGCGACTTTCCCGTATCGGTGGTGCGCAATTATGGATGGTCTCACTCGCTCTACATCGACGGCGAGGAGAAGGTGGCCGCCTCGTGCCGGTCGACATCGTCCAAGTGGCCGTGGATCGTGCACGCCGCCGAGGGCTTGAACGATGAAGCCGCCCATGAATTCGAGCGGCTCGATGCGCTCGGCTGCCTCAATTCGAACACCTTGCTGGTGCACGGCATCGCGCTGGATCAACCGCAGCGCACGCGTCTGCAGCGCGCGGGAGCGGGGTTGATATGGTGTCCCTCCTCGAACCTGCGCCTGTTCGGCAAAACGGCCGAAGTTCGCGAACTCATCGCACACCATCGGGTGGCATTGGGTACCGACTCGCGCTTGAGCGGCGCGCGCGACCTGCTCGATGAGCTGCGGCTTGCGGGCGAACTCTCCGGCTTGAGCGAGGAATCCATGGAAGGCCTGGTGACCCACGTCAGCGCCGATCTGCTGCGCTTGCCCGACCGCGGCTCGCTGCGCCCCGGCCTGCGTGCCGATTTGCTCGTGCTGCCCGCCGGCACTGCGCTTGCGGACGCGACACGGGCCGACGTCAGAATGGTCATGATCGACGGAATCGCCCGCTACGGCGATGCAGATTGCGCCCCGCGCGCGGCGCCCCAGGGTGAGTGGGCGAATGTCCTGGTGGACGGCACGCCTAAAATGCTCGACTTGCGCATCGCCAAATTGCTTGCGATTGCGCGGGCAACCGAGACGGGCTTGGAGATCGCGCATGCGGCCGGGAGGGCGGCATGAGTCTCAAGCGACTGAAAGTCGTGCTCTACAATCCGCAGGCGGTGTTCTTCACCATGCCGTTGGCGTTGCTCGCGATCGGCTCTGAACTCGATCCCGACACCTATGAAGTCGTGACCATCGATGCGAGGCTCGACCCGGATGCGGAAAATACCGTGCTGTCGCACCTGCCTGACGCGCTTTGCCTCGGCATTACCGTGCTGACGGGCGCGCCGATTTCAGACGCGCTCTTGATCTCACGCGCGGCAAAACGCGCGCGCCCTGAGCTGCCCGTGGTTTGGGGAGGCTGGCATCCTTCCATGTTCGCCAAGGAATGCTTGATCGAGCCCTCCGTCGACGTGACCGTGCGCGGACAGGGTGAAGAGACCTTCGCTGAGATCGTGCAGCGGCTGGCCGAGGGCAAATCGCTATTGGGATGCGCGGGCTGCACGATCAGGCTGCCGGACGGCACAATCCATGAGAATCCGGCCCGCGACCTGGCGCAAGTGGACAAATTCCGCGCGCATGACTATGGACTGATTCCCGTCGAGCGCTATTTCGAGCTCAAAGGAAAGCGCCAGCTCGATTTCATTTCATCGCAGGGATGCAATTTTCGCTGCGCTTTCTGTTCCGATCCTTTTGTCTACGGGCGCAAGTGGGTCGGGCTCGAGCCGGTGCGCATGGCGATGCGCCTGAAGGAATTGTGGGATCGTTATCATTTCGACGACGTCAATTTTCAGGATGAAACTTTTTTCACCAAGGCCGGCCGCGTCGAGGCCATGGCCGATCGCATTGTCGAGTCCGGGATGAAGATCACCTGGGCCGCCACGATGCGCGCGGACCAGGGAATCAGGCTCCCAGACCACGTCTGGGTGCGATGCAAGCAGTCGGGGCTTCGCCGGCTGCTGGTCGGTGTCGAATCCGGCTCCAACGAGGTCCTAAAGCGTATCCGCAAGGACATCAAGATCGAGCAGGTGTACGAGGTCGCTGCAAAAATGTTGAAGTTCGGCATCGCGGGTCACTTCCCTTTCATCGTCGGATTCCCGGACGAGACCGACGCGCACATTCAGGCCACCTTGGATTGCGCCAAGCGGCTGCGCTCGATGAGCCCGGATTTTCTGACGCCGATTTATTATTTCAAACCCTATCCGGGCAGCGCGCTCGTGATCGAAGCGGTTGCCCGCGGCTTTCGCTTACCCGAGACACTCGAGGCATGGGCGCAATTCGACTATGTGGCCGGTGAACCAGGCCCCTGGGTATCGCCCGAGAAGTTCGAACTCATTGAGCGTTTCAAATTCTTTCACGAGCTCGCCTGGAAACGGGTATCCCGGGGCAAACGCTTCTTGCAGCAGCTTGCGCGCTATCGCTGCGACAGGGATAACTATCGCTGGCCGGTCGAGATGCTGTTTACCCGCTGGCTGGTACCCGAGCAGAAATTGTCATGACAGTACTGAAGCACGTTTTGTTGATCAATCCGACCATCACCTCGAGGCGCAGTGCGCGCTTTCCGCTGGCGGTACTGAACTTGTCGGCCTCGCTCGACGGCTACTACAGCTCCAGCATCATCGACGGCAATATCGATCGGGATTTCGTGGCTACGACGCTCAAGACGCTGGCCGGCAACGGCGTCGATGCCGTCGGTATCAGCGTCATGGGCGGGCCGCAGCTGCGCAGCGCCATTCTCGTGTCGCGAGCAATTCGCGCGAAGTTTCCGGCCGTGCCCATTATTTGGGGCGGACATTATCCGAGCATTTGCGCCGAGCCCGCGCTCAATACTCCCTACCTCGACTATGCCATACGCGGCCAGGGGGAACAGACACTGCGCGAGGTCTTGGACGCAGTGTTCAAAGGCGGCGATTTCTCCTTGATTGCCGGCCTGTCGTGGCGCTCGGGCGACCAGATCGTCCATAACAAGAGTCGCGGCTTTTCTGCAGCCAGTCTCACGCGAACTCTGCCCTACGAGCGCGCCGGCGATCCGCGCAGCTATCTGGCAAGAACCTTTCTGGGCCGGCGCACGACGGGATATCAAGCCGCGCTCGGCTGCCGCTTCCGCTGTACATTTTGCGGCGTGGCATCCATGTTTCGCGGCAAGACCGCCCTGCCCCCGGCCGAGCGGCTGGACGAGGACTTGCGTTATCTGACGAAGCAGTTGGGCGTCGATGCCGTGCAGTTCTTCGATCACAACTTCTTTGACCGCGAGCAGGACACGGCGCCGCTGCTCGAAGTGTTGGCGAAGCATCAACTGCCGTGGTGGTGCTTTGCCCGATCGGACGCGCTGATCAATCTGTCCGAGCAATCCTGGGCGCTGGTCCGCAAGAGCCGTCTGCGCATGGCATACATCGGCGCCGAATCTCCCAGCGACTGGCTGCTGCATGATGTGAGAAAGGGTACGAGCACCGACCAGACACTCGAAGCCATCGAGAAATGCCGCAGCAATGGCGTCATCCCCGAGCTGTCGTTCATGCTGGCGCCGCCGCATGATCCGGAGGGCGAGACGGAGAAGACTTTCGATTTCATCCGCCACGTCAAGCGGATTCACCCCAAGACCGAGATCATGCTGTATATCTACGCGCCGCTGCCGCCGGCTCCAGGCGCAAGCAATCCGCAGGTCGAGCGCGCAGTCAGCAATCTACGCGACAGCGACGGCTCGCCATTGATATTCCCGACCACCGCGGACGAATGGGCCGAACCGCAATGGCAGTCTTACTGGTGCCATACCGATGTTCCCTGGCTGACCGAGCGCATGCGCGGCCGCATCCGCGACTTCACCACGGTGCTCGGCTGCCGCTTCCCGACCATTACCGATGTGCGATCGCCGTATTGGGGCAAATCAGCGCTGCGCGCGCTCGCTTCCTGGCGGTATCGCTTTCAACGCTACGAGAAGCCCTGGGAGCTGGATTTTTCCAAGCGCTTCATCAAGCTGTGGGATCCGCGAGTGTCGGGGCTTTGAGGGGCTATGAGCCTCCTGAGCGACATTTGGAGAATTCTCACGCCACGCCAGCGGCGACGGGTGGTGTTCGCACAGCTGCTCTCCCTGTTGATGGCGCTATCTACGGTAACTGGAATTGCCTCCATCGCACCCTTCTTTGCTGTTCTGGGAAATCCGCACTCTATTGAGCGATACGGATACCTGCACTGGCTCTATCTTCATTCAGGACTCTTGCACGAACGCAGTTTTGCGGTATTGCTTGGATTGGCGTTCATGTCCCTGGTATTGGTGTCGAATCTGATCAATATGCTCGGCTCATTTGCCATCGTCCGGCTTGCAGCTTCGATCGGCGCCGATCTGCAATCCGAGCTGTTTGCGGAGTATTTGGCGCGGCCATACGTGTTCCACGCCAGAACCCACAGCGCAGTGCTCTTCAACAACATCATCCACGAGACATCACGCGTGACCAATGATGTGCTGCAAAATATGTTCGCTGTTGTTACGAACTTGGCGACGGGCTCACTCATCATTGTTTGCATAATGCTGCTCAATCCGACGGTCGCCGCAGCGATGATCGTCGTCCTCGCCGGCGGCTATGTATTGATCTACCTTGTAGTGCGAAACCGGTTGGTCCGCGCGGGTCAGGTTCAATCGCATCATTTCACCGAGCAAACTCGAGTCGTCAATGAGAGTTTGGCGGCCATCAAGGAGATTCAAGTCCTGCGCATCCAGGATTTCTTTCGCGCCGCCTTTCAACGATCCAGCGTGGCCTACGCGCGGTCTGCTGCCAACACTTATCTGATCGCCCAGAGCCCCAAGTATGTAATGGAATGCGTAGCGGTAGTCGGACTTGCAGTCGTTGCCTTGATCGGAAGCGGCCGCGACGGAGGCATTGGTCCCTGGCTCGGACAATTGACCTTTCTGGGATTTGCCGCGTATCGGCTGCTGCCCGCATTACAGCAGGTCTTCGCTGCGATCGTCAGAATTCGCGCCGGCCGGTCCGGGTTTGCAATCGTGGTTCCGCATTTGCAGGTGGCGCGCAACAGGCCTGCTGCTGCGGTGAGGACCGAGTCGTCTTGGCGTGGCTTTCCGAATCGACTCATTGAACTGAAGGAGGTCGGTTTTCGATACGTGAAGGATCGAACGGCGGCGATAGACAATCTGTCCATCCGCATTCCGGCGCGGGCAGCGGTCGGCCTGATCGGCCCAAATGGCTCGGGCAAGACGACCATTGTCGACCTGGTTGCTGGATTGCTCGTTCCCGATACCGGTCAGGTAGTGGTTGACGATGCGGCACTCAATGACGCAAATCGTGCGGCCTGGCAATCGTGCATCGCCTACGTGCCGCAAAATGTCTTTTTGTTGGACACCACGATCGCCGAAAACATTGCGCTCGGCGTCCCGGCCGATGCCATCGACCGAGAACGGCTTCATGAGGCGGCGCGACTCGCGCGGCTCGATGAGATGATCGCCACTTTGCCCGGTCACTTCCAGCATCGCGTCGGCGAGCGCGGCGTGAAATTGAGCGGCGGACAGCGTCAGCGGATTGGAATCGCGCGAGCATTGTATACCCAGGCATCGGTCTTGATTTTGGACGAAGCCACCAACGCGTTGGATGGGTTGACTGAACAGGAACTGATGGCGACCCTTCTGCAATTGCGGGGACGCTACACGATCATAGTCATTGCTCATCACCTGAATATGGTGCGCGCCTGCGATCTGATTTTTGAGTTGCACGGCGGAAAAATAACATCAAGTGGAACGTATTCGGAATTGCTTGGGAGCTCCGACACCTTTCGGCGGCTTGCCGATGTACCGTGAGTTGATCGCACCAAATTTCCCTTATACGTGACGTACACCCCGATTTTGCTTCTGCTGGTCAGTCTCACAGCTCATGACGCGAGGTGTCAGCCAGGCGCTCAAGTCGCGACCGATTAATTTCGCCAACTTTATGACGTCGTCGCGATAATATTCGGTAAGAATCGTTCGATCCGCCTGTCCCATTACGAGCGACGCGCGGGAGCGAAATAATTGCTTCTGCAGCCGCGTCTTCCACGCCGCTGGCACAACGGATCTCAAAGAAGTCCAAATTCCCCATTTCTTCAAAAAAAATGCGGTGTTGGCATGCTTCGGTACTCTCGGCTCAAGATGACGCGCGGAAAGATCGACCGCATAGCCCGAGTCGACGCCTAAAAAAGCAAACAATTCCGATATCAGGAGAACCGGTGCGAGCTGCAGTTCTTCGTAAAGTGAAATATGAATCTGCGATTTTGGAAATTCATCCATGTACCTTTTGACTTGTTCGTAATATCGCCCAAATTCCAGGAAGGGCCACGTTGGACCAAAGTACTTGTGCTCGCGATGCAACGCGGCGCCTATCAGTTCGCCAAACGGTTTCCTGACAGACCCTATGGTCACCATGTGCAAGTACTGCGAGAAGGCGCGATCTGCGGGGTTGCGCAGACTCATGATGATTTTTGCGTGAGGGATCTTCTCCGCAATATTTCTCGGGGCCGTCTTTGACCACAAATAGCACGGCGTGGCCTCGCCAATTGCTATTTGATTCGATGCTTTGCGGTATAGCCGCAGATAGTCCTCCCACGTTGTAACCAACCCACCAAATCGCTTCTCGAGCAGGTCGCCATTCAGGTACTGCTGAAGCGCGTGCATTTCGCGGTGAATTCTCGGCCTGTCAGCCTCGCTAAAATGCTCGGGACGGAATTCAGATGCGAAAAAATTGGGTTCCTTGAGCGGCGACATGTACACCTGTGCGTGTTGATCCAGGTATTCGTAGAGCGCAGTGGTTCCCGCTTTGGGAGCGCCGACAATGAAGAAATTGGGATGTATCGCGGGCATCAGTCCTGTACCGTCCGCAATTCGGGGGCTTGTGCGATCAACGCCGCGAGCGAGTCGCCCTTAACGACGAAGTACATCTCATTGGGCCGCGGCGCTCGCCGCAGAAAGCCCGTGGGGTTCTCATTCATTCCGGAAAGAAGCGTCGAAAATCGGTTTATGAATCTTCTCACTGTTACGCGCAGCCGCGGCTTCGTCTTGTCGTATGTCCGGGTGGCGTGCGTCGCGGCAACCGCCAGATACTTTGCCCGCTGCAGGGCGGGCTCAAGCATATGGGAGTACACCGAATCACACACCCAGCCGTTGATGCATCCCGGGGGCACCCCCACTAAAGATTCCACGGGTCCGAGTGGGTACGATGGCACGCCTTCAATGTGCACCACATACAGGAATATCAAAGGGTGCGGGCCGTCAAGATCACGCATGGCCTGTGCGAGAGCGACAGTCGTAAAAACATGATCCGGGTGCTTGTCCATCATGGGATGGGGACAGATGACAATCTTCGGCTGGCTCAGGGAAAGAAGCAGTCGAATTTCCCCAATCAAATCGTTCCACGTGCACTCAGGATTCCCCGCTTGCAGCTCGGGGACTAGATTTTCCGAACGCAGCTCAGAGCGACGCAGGCTTGTCTCGCACGCCAGCCGAAACGGTCTTGAGGGCTCTCGTGCCATCAAGCGAAGCGCACCATCGGGCAGTACAAGATTGGCGCATCGATGCGGAGGTACTCCTCCCATGCCTGGAATCGACAAGCTTTCGGAGACACGCAGAGATGCGGCCCGCTCCGATCGGGCCGCGGCAGTCATATCTGACGGCAGATTGCCGGTACCTTTTTCACCCGCAGTGATGGTGGCAACCCACGATCGATGCAAAGAATACATTCCGAAGGCCGCGATCTCCGCATCGTCAGGATGCGGCGCAAGCACCAATACGTCTGATGTCCCGACAAGTGGCGCCGGAAATATCAGTAGTGATGCCTCAGGGCTCCAGCGTATCGAACCGCCGTGAAGCTTCACGCGGCGCAGCTGCATTGACTGACCAGGCTGGAATATCGGCGTTAGGTTCAGATATCGCTGCCCGGTCGCACCGCGCTCGAAATACTGCCGACATCCTTGCCGATCTGTCAACTCGATATAAGGTGCACGAAATCTCCCTAGAAACGAGGCGGTAACCGTAACGGACAACAGCGCTGTTTGACCTTTTGCCTCAAGGTGAAGGGGAAGGTCAAAACCATCCTGATCTAGAATTAACGAAATCGCATGATTGTCACCGCGTAGGTTTAATCGGTCTGTGCGATGACTCGCCAGGCGAAACCACTTTCGGTACTCGCGAGCGCGCGCCGCCATCCATAAGCCGCAGGCTGCGACGACAATAGCCACCGCTCCAATCATCCGGATCCCGGCGCCTTGAAAACGATCAGGCTTTTGCATTTGTCCACGATGAAACGCGGAATCACCGGGCGAAGCAGGCACCTGAACGCCCCGCTCCACCAGTTGGGATACTTCCATGAAAAACTGCTGGCATGCGCCAAAGTTCGCCAGATAGCCCGATATTGGCCCCGATCACCGTAAACTCGTGCAAGCCGCAGGGACGCATCGGATCGCATCCGAGCACAGTAGTTTCTAAGGGCGGCATTCGGTGCAAAGGCGATCATTTTTTGATAAAGCCGCATCCATCCTGCTTGACCATCCGCCCGATCGGCACTGTAATGCTCGTCGTGATTTCGAACCATGCAGAGAGGCCTGCGCAAGGCTACTACTTCGCTTTTCAGTGCAAGACGAAGACAAATATCCTGGAATTCCCCAAATAGTTGAGCTTCATCGAACCCGCCGATCTCAATGACCAAATCGCGTTCTGCGACGACGGTCGGCATCGCTATGGAAAACTGAAGCTTGAGCAGCGGTTCAAACACCCAGCCTTCTGCGAAATCTATGTGCGCCAAATGCGAGTTATCGAGAACCCGGCCGTTTTTGTCGATGTGATCGCACATCGTATAGCTCCATCGGCGTTCCGGGTGGGCGCACAGCACTGCCATCTGTGCTTCGAGTTTCGATACCGGCCAGATATCGTCGGAATCTAGGAACGCAATGTACTTACCGCTGGCGGCTTGGATCGCGGCATTGCGCACGCGGGATGGATTCCCGCAATGGTGCAGCCAAAGCACCCGGACGTTCCGACGGATGAGCGATTGCAGATAGGTTCTCGTGATATCGCTTGAACCATCGTCCGCAATGACCAACTCCCAGTCCGTATAAGTCTGCGCAAATACGGATTCAACGGCCAATCGAAGAAATCCAATGCGGTTGTATACCGGGAGAATGATCGAGACGCTCGGCGTGCCCGCATTATATGACCCCGCACGCATCATTTAACCGAACGCCGGCCGGGGGGGGCGGCATGAGCGCATAACTGCGCGTAGACGCGAGCAAGATCCTCGAGGTGCAGCAACGTACCGTTGATTTCCGGCTGGCAGGCCGCTAGTGATCGAGCGCTCGGTGTCGCAATTCGTTCGATTGAGCTGTTCAAGCTTTGCACGTCTGCCCTGCTGGCCAACCCTCGCTCGATAAGTCCGCCAAACTGTCCGCTAGCACCCTCGCTCAGGAAAAGCGCTGGCACTCCAAACACGGCAGCCTCCGCGGCAGCGCCCGATGCCAACGACACTATTACGCTCATACGCCGCAGTAACGCCGGCAGGGGCATGGAAGAGGCCCCATCGATGATGACGTTGGACCTGCGAAATGATATCAGTCGCCGATATTCCGAGTCCTGCTGGGAGGTAGATGCGGGATGGCGCCGAATCCACCAGCGCCACTGGGGAGGCGCCGCCTCTATTTGTGCCGCGAGCGCGTCCCACACCGCGCGATAACCGGCAATTGGCTGCAGCGCGACCAGAATCTCACGCTCGAAATCAGCACCGCCGGCAATGGCGGCAAAGCGCTCGTCCCATGCCTTGACGGCCGGATCATGATCGTCGAGAAATGAGGCCAGCTGAGTGTGTCCTCCATGCAGGCTGCTATGCCAAGGTGATTTGAGGGTATTCGTCCACCGCCGAATAGCTGCTGCGTCCGATTCAGACCAGTTCCAGAATACGGCGGGCAGCGAGGTATAACCGGTTGCCGGGGGCGCCGACCAGCCATATGCCTTGTGTGCACCCTCTTGCGGACAGTGCTGCAAATCCACGGAGAGTATGCCTTGACGGCGACAGGCGAGCAGGAATGCCGGACCCAGGCCGGCATAGTATGTAACCACAAATGCCAAAGCTGGTCTCACGATGCGAAGCACATGCTCGAACTCCACGGCGGTCGCAGAGACAATACTGGCGTTTCGCCTGATTTCAGCTCCCCCTAGGGAGGGCGCATGTACCCCTTGAGAAACAAGGAATTCAACCACACCGTCGTGATCGGGCAGATCGAGACGCGCTGTTTCGCAGAGATCAGGTTGATATCCCCGTCCGGCGATGATGTTCGCCGCAAATGTTGGCCGGTGCCAGGGAAGACGATTTAAACTGCCGCTCTGCATGAGAAAAGTGTGGAGTCCGCGTTTTTCGAACGCATCGATGAGCGGCTCGCTAAAGCGATCTCGCCATTTGCCATCGATAAAGTCCAGCGAAACGCCGTCACCGAGAAATATCGCGTGAGCGGGTTTAGGGCGAATGACAAAATGCTCAAGGTCACCTCTGCTTCGCCACATATTGCGCAGTGGCCTCAGGACTCGCGCGAGTCGCCGGAATGGGAATGGATGCGCAATCGGCCGTGCGGAGGCGCTCTGCGCCCAATACATGTCGAGATAGAGTTCCATGCGCGCCAACGGCCAAATGTTCAGATCGCCAAGCTGCCAATGCTGGACAGGGAACCGCTGCTCAATTTGTTCCACGAGCGTCAAGTAGCGCCGATGGAGGAATGTCTCCACCGTCAGGTCGCTTCCCGCAAATCGGTATCGCGTCGCCCGTTCAAGCAACACCTGGTGAGGGCAAAAAACAGGGATAGCATTTGGAACTAATGATAACCCACCGCGATTCCGGATGGATTCAGTTCCGCGGTGCGAACGTCTGTCAGTGGTATTTCGGCCGGTCGTGGTAGGCTTGGGGTACGCCTCCAATTTTGCGAGTGAAGAAGATACCCCCCGAAATATCCGTTATCCGACCGATCCGCGCCCTGGTTATCGGCGCGGGCCCCGCAGCGGTAGCGATGCATCTCCCCGTACTTGCTCAATTGCGGGCTGCGGGCGAATTGCAATTCACTCTGGTGTGTGACATCGAGTCCGGCCGCGCGACTGCCGCACAGCGAAAATTCGGATTTCTCGAAGCTGCTACCGATGCGATCGGGGCGCTTGAGCGTTCCGATATTGATGCCGTTTACATTTTTGGCAGCGCTCAGATGCATTACGAATACGGCATGAAGGCGCTCAAATGCGGCAAACACCTATTCGTCGAAAAGCCTGTTGCGCCATCCTATGAGCAAGCCCGCGAGATGGCGCAAGCCGCCCTCTCGCATGGCGTTGTCGCCGTGGGCGGACACAACCGCCGGTTCTATCAATCTCTTGCCGCAGTGCGCGCACGCGCGGGGAAGGCGGGTTGGCGTTCCGCTGAGGTAGTTTTCCACAAACCTGAGTATGGAAAGCCGGTACCGTTTGGCGCGCAGAGCTGGCTGAGCGCAAACGGCATTCACGCACTGGACGCGATGGTCTTCATGATGGGTGGGTTACCAGAACAGTTGACCGCATTCGCGGGCGATCCGGGGACTGCGGTGGCCAGTGTTTTCTCGGCCCTTATGCGCTGGCGCAACGGCGCCCAAGGAGTTTTTTTGTGCAACAACAGCGCAGGTGCGCGTCGCGAAGAATACGTGTTCCATGGGATCGCCGAGACTTGCCGAGTTACCGAAACCGGACTCACGGTCGAACAGGACGATGTCGCCTCCAACACCCCGCTTGCTGTATTGGGCGATGGCGTCGGCGCTGAACATGACGCATTCTTGAGGGCGATCCGCACCGGCATAGAGCCTGTGCACAGCATTTTGGCGATCGCACCCTCTCTGCGGCTGGCCGAATTGATTGAACGCGGCTTTAGCGGCCGGGTGGAGATGCCTGCGGCGCCCCCTGCCGGCGGAACACTACAGCCTGAGATCGCTCAATCCATTCTGATTGATCGGCCCTTGGAACTGATGTCGGCCCTCACGCAGCTATTAGCGCATTATCGATTCGTCTCCCGAGATGAGGTCCATGCGTCGCCGGAACTGCGTCCCGATATTGTGGCCGCCGTTCTGGCGAGGGAGTCGGCCGAGCTAGATTCGGAGATTCTAGGTAAACTCCCGCGGCTTCGCGTCGTCGGCGTGATCGGCCTTTCGATTGCGCGTTATGAACCTGAGGCGCTGTTGGCACGGGGCATCACCGTAGTAAATGCCAGCGACGCATATGCCGAAAGCGTAGCGGAATTCGCCCTTGGGCTGACCATCCTGGGCCGGCGCCGAGCCTTCACTTCTCATGGGGTAATGCGTGCCGGGGGATGGGGAACCGACGCTGGCTCTGCGGGACTAGCGGGTCGGCTGCATCGCCTGTTACGGCGTACACGTCCCGCCCTTGCAGCAGCGGGGGTCGAATCATTTCTCTTGACCGCGTGGAGGAAGACGTCGCGATCAAAGCGTCGTGCGCTCATCGGGAGGAGCACCGTCTCACGTGATCTGAAGGGAACCGTAGTGGGGCTGGTCGGCTGGGGTGCCAATGCTCGCGCTTTCACGGCGCATTTGGTACGCGCTCAAGCGCAAATTCTTGTCTATTCTGAGCATGCGGCGGCAGCGGAAATCGTTGCCGCCGGAGCTGTGCCGGCTTCGCTGAACGAGGTCCTGGCTGCTGACGTTGTATCGCTGCATCGCGGCCTCACCGCGAACACGCGTCATTCGCTAGGCGCGGCGGAACTTGCGAAGCTACGGCCTGGGGCGGTGCTGATCAATGTCGCGCGCGGCGCGCTAACGGATCCGCATGCTCTACTTGCACGTCTGAAGCGAGGCGACATCTTCGCCTGCCTTGACACGTACGATGAGGAACCCCTGGACGCCTCGCATCCGTTGCGCAAGCTGAAAAATGTATTTCTCACGCCGCACATTGCCGGTGGATCTCCTGACATGCGTGCTGCCGCGGCTGAGGAAGTCATGCGTAAAATAACTGCCCACTTGGAAGGCAAGACCGTCGGCTCAATCTCTGCGGAGCGCCTGCGGACCATGACTTAATATGGCGCCAAGCTCACTTTTCGTGATGGGACCACGGCGCTTCTAGAGTGCGATAGACGCTGTTCTGCCAGTCGTAGACAAGCATCGTTCCGGGAAGGTGGAGCGATCGCACCTGCATTGCTCTCCCGAAATCGATGTCACCACTGCTCAGGCGCTTGCTGAGATCGGGATGATCGGGAAATTGATATGTGCCAACGCCGGGCCGAAGTAGACCGCCAGCCAATTCCTTCACTTGAATATCGCTCGGTACGCCTGCGAAAACATAGGAGGCGCAAGACGGAATTTCGACAGACAAGGACGTGAGCGAAAGCTCATACCAGGCGTCTCGCGAGTTCGCGTACGAACATCCACGAAACTGGTTGATGAAAGTGATGCCAAGTTTGAGATTCCACTCCTTGGCAATAAATCTGGGCGCTGACAACATGGTGGGGGCATTGACAACAAAAACAGCGCGGCCATCCTGAGGCAAAGAGTGTAATGCAGCAAAAAGCGCTTGCTCGCCGCTTCTTCCCGCCAACGCCTTCGGAATGTCACTCCAGAAGAAGTTGACACCTCTGATCGCAGCTACGAACGCCAGGATCAGGACCGGCAGAGTTTTGAGATATCTTGGCCAGGACTGTGCAAACAGAAAATAGGCAAGAAACAGCAGCAAGAACGTATCGAGACTCGCGCCAAAGCGGACCTGCGGCCTGGTAAACGTGCAATAGGCAAGCGCTCCCAGGGTCCAGACCAAAAGAACTGCCTGCAGTTTTGATTCGGATTTGTCCGGCGCCTGCCATAGCGCTCGCGCAATCTGCCAGCCCGCACAGACCAAGATCGCCCACAGAACAGCGTTTATGGCCAGAAGCGCGAGTACCCCAACACCATATACGCCGTTCATCTGCAGGGCAAAATTTGCCGGCACCGCGCTGCTCGGCCAGATAGCCAAGCCTTTGCCGATATTGGCAAGAAGGTCGCTGATACTGGTCGGGGATGCGAATGTCCCACCAATCACGGCGTGAAATGCCAGCCATCTTGCGGCGACCCAAGCCAGAAGCGGGATGAGCATCGCAACCGACCACTTCGCATCACGCTTGAGAATGAAAACCGTGAGCGCCGCAGCAACGGGTGCAAAAATCGCTGTCTCCTTTGTGAAGATGGCCGCGGTGGTCAACGCTAACGTCGAGCCGTACCGATAGTGGAGTAGCTGGTAGAGGGCCGAAAGCAGCAACAAGCTTACAAATACGTCAAACTGGAATCCCGGGTAAATGAAACCGAAATTCAGAAATGCGGGATTAAACAGAAACAGGATCGCAAAAGGTAGTGCCGACCTTGCCGGCATGCCCAACGATTGGAGTAGGCGCAGGAACAGAAGCGTCCCTCCATATTGAAGTGCACAGAAGGCAAGAAACCACGCCCAATAATGCTGCCCTAGAATCGCTTGTTCGGTGAAGATGATCAGATTCCATACAGGCCGATAGAAGTTGGAAAAGGCTGATTGCGGCCACTCAGGGTAGACATGGTAGTAATCGGCCATCCCGCGCGTGAGCCACCCGCGAAGCCCTTCTTCGACCGTCCCGCCGATGTTGCCCGGATCGTCAAGAACCAGGAGATAGTCGTTATAAAGCCTGAAATAGAAATACGCGTAGATGCCGATCAGAAGCAGCAAGCCCGCGAGCATTGCGGCGGTTATTTCGTGATTTGCGCTTGCAGCGCAGCTCCCCTGTAGGCGTGGTTTCATTCGCGCAGCAGCTTCGCCACACCCGGTGCTACCAGTTGATCGAACACCGGTCGGTGAAAATGATTGCAATCGTGCCACTGGTGAAAATCCGCCAGCAAAGGTGAATTGCGATCCGCCTCGAGTACGCTTAGGCCGACGATCTGATGAAGCTCGCTGATGTAACGGCTTACATCGGGATCATCCAACACAATGCTTCTTGCCTTGCTGAGCGGCGTCAGCCATACGACCACCTTGACGTGATGCTGGGCAGCCAGCGAAGCAAGCTTACGGTACTGCGGCAGGCGTCCGTACAAGTCGATCTTTTGTTGCGTCGACAATCTCGAGGTCCGGCAGAATGGAATCGCATAATCCGCGTTGCTCTGCATCTCCCATAGGTAATCCATGTGGCCGTCGGAGTAATAGAACATGGGCCGCGAACTGGCGGAGAATTTGGATCGGAAATAGGCGATCGCCCCCTGAGGTCCCAGAAAATACCTGCCGTAGAACAAAAGGAGATTGTCGCCGGAGATGAGCGGATGCTTCATCTGCGTGAGCCAGTCAGGCCCGGGATGCGCCAATACATCGATGGACTCTGCAACCAGCAGCGCCGAAACGGGGCAGCCGATTCTGAATAGGAACTCGAGCTGCTCGAGGCTCTGCCCTATGTCCTCCCCCGGCGCACTTAAGTTGTAGTACCGAGCGCCGGCGGCAAATTGACTACCTTTCAAGATTTGAGATCGCGAATTTCCCAACATATAGGAATCAAATTGCCGACAATCCTTGGCGAGGAACGCAGTCTTGGCGGCGCGGTCATTGGGTTGCATGAACACCTTTCCTGCCAGCGGGTGGGCGATGTAATAGGGATCAAGTATCCAGCTTGCGAAGCTCGTGACGACAACAGTAAGCGTTGCGGTTGCGGCCAGGATGGTCAGATAAGAGCGCATCAAAATTGGAAATAGAGAAACGATGATATTTGGCGCATCTCCAAGACAGCCAGCGCCAAAAGCACGCCGGCTGTTGCCGGAACAATACGAAGGTAAAATACGTGCGCTGCCGGATCGTCGAGCGCGCGTCCGAGACGATCAGTGATTTGACGGGTATTGGGCATTGCCCACACCAAGACTCCTGCGGCCAAAAAGACCGCCGCAAACTCGGGGAGGCTACGTACGAGCAACTGCTGCGTCGCACCTGAGTGCGGGTGAACCGTGAGTCCGCTCATTCCGAGCATGCCGCGCAGCAAGTTAGAGGCCGCACCCAGATCATTGGCGCGGAAAAACACCCACGCGACGCTGACACACAGGAAAGTTGCGGCGCGATTTGCAAACATCGCCGATGCAACGCGGATTGCCGGAACGGCATCCACATTTCTTGCCCGTCTCGGCAAGGAGCGCCACGCGTGGTTTACCACCAGGTATAGGCCGTGCAGACCTCCCCATAAGACGAATGTATAGTTCGCGCCGTGCCACAAACCGCCCAGCAGCATCGTAACCATTAGGTTCAGGTATCGGCGGAACAAGCCCTTGCGATTGCCGCCCATCGGAATATACAAATAATCTCGCAGAAATCTTGACAGTGTCATATGCCAACGCTGCCAGAATTCGATGATGCTCGCTGACTTGTATGGAGAGTAAAAATTAATCGGCAAATCAATGCCAAATAGCCTCGAGATTCCGATGGCCATATCGGTGTAACCAGAGAAATCGAAATATAACTGGAACGAATAGGAAAAAACGCCCACCCAAGCGGCCGCCAAAGGAATCGAAACACCCGCATGCGCAGCGTCGAACACCCGCGATGCAGTAACCCCAAAATGATCGGCGACCAAAATCTTCTTTGCCAAGCCGATCGTCAAAACTGTCATGCCAATCGCGAACGAACGGCTGGAAAAGCGATATGGCGCCGGCGATTCAAACTGGGGCATTATCTCCGCGTGATGCAATATGGGACCTGCAATCAAGTGCGGAAAGTAGGTCGCAAATAACAGGTAGTGGGTGAAGCTATACTCCCTCGCGATCCCTCGGTAGGCATCTACGAGAAATGCGATCTGCGTGAACGTGAAGAACGAGATTCCGATCGGAAGTACGATTGTGAGCGCCGGCAATTGGGTGCCCGCAATGTCGTTCATCGAGGTCAAAAAGAAGTTGGCGTATTTATAGAAACCCAACAGCAACAGGTCGGCGGCGATAGAGCCGATGAGCAGTTGACGTCCCTGCGGCGAAGACGCGCGACGGGACAGGGCCTGTCCACAAACGAAATTAAATATTACCGACCCCAACAACAGGGGAATGTACTTGACTGACCAATAGCCGTAGAAGACAAGCGACGCAAGCGCGAGCCACCCCGCGGCCCACACTCGATCCACCCGCCCCAACGCGAAGAAAACGATCAACGTGACAGGCAGAAACAGGCACAGGAACTGGTAGCTGTTGAAGAGCATTGACTCGGCTCAATTAAGGTTCGGATTTTCCATCCCAGAGCAAGACGCAGCTTGCAATCGCCGATTCGCAATTCATCTTCTTTTCATCACGATCAAGAAATGATCGCCTGTTGCGCGAATCAGCGGCCATCCCGATAGCTGCCTGTCTAGCCGCCAAAGCCACTGATGGAGGCGAGGGTATCGGTCGCGGACCCATGTCAAATACGGGGGAGGCGCAAAGACGCAAAGGCCGCGATGGTGCTCCAGCGTAAAATGCCGACGAAAAGCATCGTAGAATTCGCGCGGGGTGTAGTAACGGGTCCAGATTGTCCGGTTATTCATGCCGACCGGCACAACCTGGCGCGCAAACCGCACCTTCGCCCTAGCCCACCGGCCACGCCTCAGGTAGTGGGCAAGCTCCCACGGGCAATATCGCCCTATGACCGTGAACACGAGCTTCCCGCCGGGCTTCACCAGCCGGGCACACTCGCGGGCCACGTCAGCAAGGTCTGGGACACAGTTCAGCGGTCCCAGGTTGGAATAGGCGCCGTCGAAAGCGGCCGCTCCATCCAAGCGCTGCAATTCGTGTGCGCCCACATTGATGGCGCACACCCGATCGCTGACCTGCTGAGCCTTGGCGCGGTCTAAGGTTCTTTGCACCATCAACGGCGACCAATCGGTAGCGGTGACCTCATAGCCTCTTTCGGCCAGATGGACCGCATCGAGACCCGTCCCGCAACCTAAATCGATCAAGCGATCGCCGGGCGAGAATGTGGACTCCAGCCAGCGCCACATTTCGCCGCGCATGTCTTGAATGGAATCATTGTTGCCGCGGGGTCCGTCATAGTCGGCGGCGACGCTGTCGAATGCCTCCCGCGTATCTCTAAGATGGGGGAGCGTCGAATCGCCGGGCGCGTCGTTCGTATCGGCGGATTTATTCATTCTGCATTCGCTTCAATTACTTCTGCGCTACATTATCATTGGCGCTAGGGTACAAACGCATATGACCTTCAAGAATCACCGCCCTGCTCCAGACATTGAAGCCGATCCATTTGGCGAGCGGTCCGTGATATCCGGCCGGCGCGAATTTCAGCTCATGGGAGGCCGGTTTCATTTCGAAAGCGACAGCCCTGAGATCCTGCGCCTCGTCGATGCAGCCTATGAAGGCTTGCCCCGTCATCGGTTTTTGCCTCGGCCTCCGCGATTTCGCGTTCGACTGGTGCTTGCGGCCACTGCCGGGAAGCGCAAGGGTGCTCCCGCCATTCGGATGCTGAACGGCGCCGGCTTCTTGGGCAGTGCTACGGATGCGTCGACGTTTGCGGTGCTCTCGCCCGCGGACCGAACCGCATTGATCTTTGTATCGAGAGAGATGCTGCGCCTTCCCTATCACGTTCGCTACGAATTGATCGAGTTTGCCGTGTTCACGCTCGCATCCCGCTCCCAACACCTCGTGCCGCTGCACGCGGCCTGCGTCGGGCTCAACGGCCGGGGAATCTTGCTCATGGGACCCAGCGGTGCCGGCAAGTCGACCGTTGCTTTGCAATGCCTGTCGGAGGGATTTGAGTTCCTCGCGGAGGACAGTGTCTTCGTCGCACCAGAGTCGATGCGCGCGACCGGCACGGCGAATTTTTTGCACGTTCGGGCAGACTCCCTGCGGTGGCTTGGCCGATCATCAACGCGCTCGATCATCAGTCGTTCGCCGGTCATCCGTCGCCGCAGCGGCGTCAAGAAATTCGAAGTGGACCTTCGCCGCAAGGAATTTCGGCTTGCAAAAACCCCGTTGAAAATAGTCGGCGTGGCGTTTCTGTCGCCGCGGTCGGCCGGCACAGGCCCGATGTTGCACCGGCTATCCGTCGCAGACACGCTCCAGCGGCTCAAACAGGAGCAAGCGTATGGTGCAGGCCTGCCGCAGTGGCGTGCCTTCAGCCGCCATCTCTTACAGTTGGGAGGATTCGAGATCCGGCGAGGCGCGCATCCTTCGGACAGCGTAGAGGCGCTGCGATCCTTGCTTCGGCCGGGAATCACTGAGTCTCCCCGGTCGCCAGCGTAAAGGTCTGCAGAAAATGAAAATCCGGCCTTCGCAAGGCGTAATTCGGATGCTGCGGATCGCAGAGTTGCGCAAGCTCTGCAAAATCCTCGGGCGGCAGGTAGGGCCTGAGCCGCTCGCCCCAGGTGCCGCGAAAAATAGTCTCGTTTAGATACGATTCGCTCGCCGCATCCAGCGGCGACATGCGTTCGATCACGACGGTCCGCACAGCGATGTTCTGCAGCTTCGCCTGCCGCAAAATTCCAACCAGTGCCCGCACCGCCTTGAGATCGCGTTCATCGAGATCGTATCGCTCCTGATAGTAGCTGCGCACGGCGTCATTGACCGCACGCTCGAGCCTTGCGTCCCAGGAAAAATACATATCCGGAAGAAATGAGCTTTGCCCGAGGCTCAAGCGGCCACCGTCACGCAACAGTGTGGCGAGGTGGACTGCTCCGCCTACCGGATCCGCGAGGTGATTGATGGTATTGACGCACCAGATGAAATCAAAGCTGGCCGGCTCAAACAGATGGTCGAACAGGTTTGCCTGATGGATTTGTATTTCCGGCGCGGCCTGCAACTTTGCCGCAGCGACATGTGCCGCAGCCAGATCGACTCCCACCACCTCTCCTGATGGCGCGACCTCGCCGTTTAGCCAATTCAAGGCCTCGCCGGTTCCGCATCCCGCATCGAGGACATGCATTCCTGGTTTGAGACCCAAGCCCTTTATGAGCCCGTGCAATTCCGGCTTGGCATAGGCATTGAACTTGGACAGCTTGCCGGAGTAATCGCGTGCCTCGGTGTCGCCCAGCAAGCCGACAAATGGCCGGCCGGTCTCCGCCTGCCCATTTGTCATTGCGCTTGGGAAAACGCCGCAGTTATGGCGTGCATCGTGCTCGGGCGCGTCTGGCGCGAAGACAGCCAGCGCAGGATACGGCGTCCCTGCGACAGACCCGACCAATCAGACCGTTTGGCCCAGGTCTGATTGGCCGCGACATATTTGCGGTGCGTCATATGCTGAGCGTTGGGACGCACGCGGCTAGCAGCGTAGCTGAGCACTTCGGGCAGCGATCGCGACCATTCGATACCGGGAAAGGCTTTCACCCAGAGATATGAATACGAAACATCGATCAACGTTTTGCGCGCTCCCAACGTCCGCAAGACTGGCGGACAGGTTTCCTTCAATGCCGCGAGGACCGTCGCAGGTACGCTGGTTTCGTAGTACCGCGACATCAATTCCAGCGGCGGATACGCCCACCATGAGCCGCCGGTCACGGCACCCGCGCCCGTGATTTCATTCCAATCCGCCTCGCTCATCCGCGCAGCCAAGAGTGCGATATCGTGCAACTGCAGGATGCGCAAGCCCTGAAATGCCATCGAGCCGGCCGCGTGCAGCAGCAGGTGACGCATGAGCGAGCCATTCGACGGATAACCGTTCAGACCGGCTCCCGGATGCGGCGGAAATATGAATTCCGAAACATCGGTCACGCGCCAGGGCAGCCTCTCGCAGATCCGCTCATGCAGCTCGATTTTCAAGTTGTTGGCAGCATGCTCTCCGAGTTCGGCCGCTGCAATATCTTCGATGGGCGTGAACACTCGCTCCTTCCAAGTCTCGATGGTTTGACGAAATCCTAAAGACTCCAGCAAGGTCGCTGTGCGCTGCGCGTCGGCTGGCCGCACCAGGAGATCGACATCTGCCATCGGTCTGTCCCCGGCTTCGTACAGACCCAATTGATGAAGCGCCGCGCCTTTGAGCGCCGTCACGGCCACTCCCGCTGCACGCGTCTTCCGGTCTATGTACACCAAAAGCTCTTGAATTCGCAAATGCCTGGCCCGCGTGTGAGACCACTGCTCATTCAAGAAATTTGTCCACTCTTCCGGACCCTGCCACCTCAACGAATGTGACAACAAGGGCGAAATTCCATGCAGCGCGCCGACGGCCCGCGCCACCGTCCACTCATGGTCGGACCAATCGGGCCCACGCGAAGTGGGGTGCGCCAGTTCGCGTGCGAGCCGCTCGGTGACCTTGCACAAGGTCGGATGCAGTTTTGAGGCCGGCGGAATGTCTACGCTTGATGCTTTTGCCGGCACGGGTGATTACGCAGTCGCTGCCGACAAAGTACCGGGCGAGCGGTATTTCAACTCGTTCGTCAACAGTTCCTGCCAGCGATGTTCAATGGCATCGACGGCCCTGTCCCGTTCGGGCGGCAGCGGCACATCGGCCGTCTGCAAGGAAACCTGATCGTGCAGCAAGTTGCGCACCGCCCGATAAAAATCCGACGTGTACGTGCCCTGGAACATCATTTCCAGGTCGTTGCTCTCCTGCCAGTGCGTCTTGGCGCGCATTTGCGCCTTGACCAGATCATAGAATTTTGTGCCGGGTAAGGGGTAGGACACGCTCACGCCTATCTCGTCGGGCTGCGCGAACGCCAGTAAATCCCGAGTCGCCAGGATATCCTCGAGTTGTTCATCGATATATCCCAACTGAATGAAAAACCCGACGCGAATTCCGGCCGACTTCAGGCGCGCACGCGCGGTGAGGATTTCGCTCACCGTCGTGCCTTTATTCATGGCATCCAGCACTTTTTGACTGCCGCTTTCCGCGCCGATCCACGCTTCTTTGCAGCCGGCATCGCGCAGCGCAAGCGCCATTCGTTCGCTGATCAGATCGGCGCGAGTTTGAATATTGAACGGAATCTGCGCATCAGCCGCTCGCGTGGCCGCGGCGAATTGGCTCACCCAATCAACACGAAATCCGAAAATATCGTCCGCGAACCAAATGTGATCGGGATTGAATGTGCGCTTGAGATGGGCCATTTCAGCGGCGACTTCAAGCGGACTTCGCTGCAGGTACTGATTTCCCCAAATGGGCTTGGAGCACCAGGTGCACCGGAAGGAGCATCCGCGGGAGGCAGCCATGTTCAGGCTGAAGTAGCCATGGGCCTTCATCCATAGCGAGCGATAGCGATCCATGTCCACGAGATCCCAGGCCGCGAGACCCGCATCATGCGCCAGCGCCAATCCCTTGGTGCCGCTCGCCTTGACGACTTTGCCACCGCTCAAGGAAGCAATACCCGAAAGCCCACGCGCGAGGATTTCGTTGTTGACATTCAGCTGTGCATCAAGCCTGGGCAGCAGTTCGAGGAGGGTCGACAGGCCCTCGCCGACCAAGGCCAAATCGGCACCCGCGCGAAGATAGGGTCCGGGCGCATCGCTGACATCGGGGCCGGCGGCGATGACTCTAGCCCCGGCACGCCGTGCTGAACCGATCATGTCGCAGGCTGCCCGGCGCATGGTCGCCAGGCACATCTTGCTCAAGAAATTGAAATTGTCCTCGTAGAACAGGACGAGCTGAGGTGCATCCGCCTCGAGCAAGCGGTCGTACTCCTCGATCCCCTCGGCCAGCATGGCGTCGAAAAAGGAGACCTGGTGGCCGGCCTCGCGCAGCAGGGACACCACCTGCAGTGTGGCGAGCGGCGGGTACGGCTTGGCGCGCGCGATCTGTTTTTGGTCCAGCCGCAAG
>Ga0193728_1000320_pt1 | contig 22901 bp, 17 predicted proteins | sample U1c1metaG_FD_143037 | JGI IMG/M metagenome (GOLD analysis project Ga0193728, IMG submission 143037) | Soil microbial communities from a riparian zone of the East river system, Colorado, United States - U1c1 | ecosystem: Environmental > Terrestrial > Soil > Riparian zone | place: USA: East River...
CGCCAGACGCTGGTTGCCCTGCATCTGCTCAGCGAACTCGGCGAGCTTGCGCTGAAGCTCCTCCGGATCGCCGAACAGGTCGCCTAGGCCGCCACCCTCCATGTGCTCATCATAGACCTGCTCGCGCCGCCGGGCCGCCGGCCGGGGGTGCTCACCGCCAGGCGCAAGATATTGTCCCGGATCGATGCCGAGCTCCAGCGAGATCTCAGAGCAGGTAGAGCGCGAGTCCGAGCGGCGCGCGCGGCTGGGCGTGCCCGCCTTCGCCGGCGGCTTCCTCTATTTCCTGAGCGCGATCATCGTCTCCGCGACGCTGAGCTCCGCGCCGACGGTGGGTCTGTTGCAAGGTCTTCAGCCGGCGCTCAGAGGCGAAGCCAACCCGGCGGTCAGCCCGCGTGCCGTCGAGGTCAAATACATCAGCCATCACGCGTTCGCCCTGATCGCCGGCAGCACACTCAAGTCGATCGCGCTCGTCGCGCTCACGCTCGTGCTGCTGCTGCTGCTCGACGCCACCCGTTTTCGCCGACCGGAGACATGGGCCTATGCCCGTCCGCTCGTGCTCGTCGGGGGGATCGGTCTGGTCGTGATAAACATCGTCCACCAGGTCGTCGGCTCGATCCGGGCGCACAGCTTCGCGGTCGGTCACGACTTCACCAGTCACGCTGTCGAACAGGCGCTGACGAAGGGCGCGGTCAACGTCGGCAGCCAGTATCTCGATCTGCTCGCCGCGCTGGCCCTGACGACGGGCATGATCGTGGTGTCGATCAACGCCATCCGCGTGGGTCTGCTCACCCGCTGGATGGGGGTGATCGGGATCTTCTCGGGGATTCTCATCCTATTGCCGATCGGAGGTGCCACGCTCGAAATCGTCCCCGCGTTCTGGATGCTGGGGATGGGCATTCTCTACCTTGGACGCTGGCCGAACGGGGATCCCCCCGCGTGGGCGGCAGGGGAGGCGCGCCCGTGGCCCACACAGGCCGAGCGTCGCGCCGAACGCGAAGAGCAATCCCCGAAAGACAAGCCGAGCAAGGGCAAGCCGGCTCTGGCGTCCGGGTCCGACGTGGCGCCCGCCCCGGCGCAACCTACGCCTGCGAGCGGCTCCTCGCGCAAGCGCGGACGCAAGCGCCGCTAGGCGCACGCAAGCACGGATAGGACGCTACGTCCCACTGTCGGGACGGGGGCGGGCCGGTGTGGAGGAACCGGCCGCCTCGACGATTGCCTCCGGGTGTTTGCGGGAATCATTGGATCAAGAGCGAGGCGCCGTCACAGATGTCGCCGTGGCGATCGGACCTCGCCGCACAGCATCGTCGATCCGACCCGTATGGGGCGGTTTGAAGGAGGACCTCATGGAGGCTGCAACGATCCACCGTCCAGACCCGACGCGTGGCGAGGGCGAGCGCCCAGGCGCGGTCGGGGCGAGTGTGGCCGGATGGAAACCGGCCGATCCCGGACCGCTCGGGCTCGCGGCTTTCGCGATGACGACGTTCGTGCTGTCGATGTTCAACGCGAATCTCGTCAATGGCAAGGGTGTCCCTGTGGTACTCGGGCTCGCTCTGGCTTACGGCGGCATCGTGCAACTGCTCGCGGGCATGTGGGAGTTTCGCACCGGTAATACCTTCGGCGCTGTCGCGTTCTGCTCATTCGGAGCTTTCTGGCTCTCGTTCTGGGCGCTGGAGGTGTTCTACGCCAAGCAGATCGGGGGGGACGCCGGTCACTCAGTCGGGCTGTATCTCTGGGCGTGGGCGATCTTCACCGCTTACATGACGGTGGCCGCACTACGTGTCAGCGGGGCGGTGCTGCTGGTGTTCGTGCTGTTGACGGCGACATTCATCTTGCTGGCCATAGGTGCCGTCGGCCCACACGTAACGGTGACCCACTGGGGCGGCTATATCGGTCTCGCGACCGCCGCGGCAGCATGGTATGCGTCGTTTGCGGCCGTCACCAACTCGACCTTTGGGCGTACGGTGCTCCCGGTCGTTCCGCTTGGCGGTGGTTCCGCTCGGCGGGCGGTGAGGTGACGCCTGGGCGACGGCGAGTCGGTATGCAGCGAGTGCCGCTGGTGAGAAGATGTGCCGGTGGAAACGTGCGGCTTCGATCTAGAGGAGTGAGCAATGGCGACTGAATCACATGCGGCCGCGGGCGAGGCGCTCGATCACGAGTTGGCAGAGCTGCTGGAGGTAGAGCGTTTCGAGCCCCCGGAGGAGTTTCGTGAGCGCGCGTTGCTGAACGATCCGGTGGTGTATGAGCGGGCGGCGGGCGACCCGCAGGCATGGTGGGTGCAACAGGCACAGCAGCTGCATTGGTTCAAGCCGTGGGACACGGTGCTGGATGACTCCAACCCCCCCTTCTACAAATGGTTCGTGGGGGGCGAGCTCAACGTCTCCTACAACTGCCTCGACCGCCACGTCGAGGCGGGGCTGGGGGAGCGCGTCGCCTTTCACTGGCGCGGCGAGGACGGCTCTGAGCGTGAGATCACTTACGCGGGTTTGCTCGCCGAGGTGCAGCGCTTCGCCAACGCGCTGAAGGACCTCGGGGTGCAGAAGGGCGATGTGGTGGGGATCTACCTGCCGATGATCCCGGAGGTCATCGTCGCGATGCTCGCCTGCGCACGCATCGGCGCACCCCACAATGTCGTATTCGGCGGCTTCTCGGCGGAGGCTGTGCGCGAGCGCATGGAGTTCTCCGAGGCGAAGGTCCTGATCACGGTCGACGGCGCGGCGCGCAAGGGCAAGACGGCGCCGGTGAAGGATCGTGTGGACGAGGTGGTAGGGGACCTGCAGACGCTCGAGAAGATCGTCGTCGTCGCGAGCAAGGGCACGTCGTGTCAGATGCAGGAGGGGCGCGACGTCTACTACGAGGAGATCTGCGAGGTGGCCGATCCTGTCTGCCCGGCCGAGCCGCTGGACGCCGAGCACCCGCTGTACATCCTCTACACATCCGGCTCGACCGCCAAGCCGAAGGGAATCCTGCACACCACCGGCGGCTACCTCACCGGCGTATCGGCGACCCACCGCTACGTGTTCGACCTGAAGTCCGAGTCCGACGTCTACTGGTGCGCAGCCGACGTCGGCTGGGTCACGGGGCACTCCTACATCGTTTACGGCCCGCTCGCCAACGGCGCTACCTCGGTGATGTGGGAGGGCGCCCCCGACTATCCCCACCGAGGCATCTGGTGGGAGCTCGTCGAGCGCTACGGAGTGACGACCCTCTACTGCGCTCCCACCGCGATCCGCGCCTGCATCAAGTGGGGCGCGGAGTGGCCGAACAAGCACGACCTTTCATCGCTGCGGCTGCTTGGCTCGGTCGGCGAGCCGATCAACCCGAAGGCGTGGCTGTGGTACCACAAGGTGATCGGGCACGAACGCTGCCCGATCGTGGACACCTGGTGGCAGACGGAGACCGGCGCGATCATGATCACGCCGTTGCCGGGTATTACCACCACCAAGCCCGGCTCGGCGACTCAGCCATTTCCCGGTGTCGCCGCCGAGGTGCGCGACGAGTCGACCGGCGAGCCGATCGAGGAAGGTCAGGGGCTGCTCGTGCTCACGCATCCGTGGCCGTCGATGCTGCGCACCCTCTATCGCGAGGACGAGCGCTTCATCGAGACCTATTTCTCCCGCTTTGGCCGCGAGACGTATCTGGTCGGTGACGCCGCCCGCCGCGACTCCGACGGTTACCTGTGGGTGATCGGGCGCATCGACGACGTGGTCAACGTCTCCGGGCACCGGCTGTCAACCGCCGAGGTGGAGTCCGCGATCGTCGCCCACCCCGACGTCGCCGAGGCGGCGGTGATCGGTCAGCATGATGAGGACACCGGGCAGGCGATCGTCGCGTTCGTGACGCTTCAGGGCGACCTCTCGGGAGACGAGCGGACCGTCGAGGGCATCCGGGAAACCGTTGCCGAGCGCATCGGCAAGTTCGCCCGCCCACGACGCATCATCTGGGCCGAGGATCTGCCCAAGACGCGTTCGGGCAAGATCATGCGCCGCCTGCTGCGCGACATCGCCGAGGGGCGCACACTCGGCGATGTCACAACGCTGCGCGACCCGGCGGTCATGGCTCAGCTGGAGGAGCGCGTCTCAGAGCTGCAGTCCGAAGAGGACTGATCGTTGCCCAGGAGGGCTTCTGGGCAATCTGCCCGATCGGAGATCTCGTCGATCTCAGGATCGTAAGGGCGCAGCATCGCGCTGGCCGAAACGGGGATGCGAGCCGAAGGCGAGTGTCTCCCGGCTTCGGTCAGAAGCCCTCTTAGACCTTGCGGTGCTCGGGCACCCAGGATCCGTCGTCCTGACGGACAAAGTCTTGGAATAGACCGGGCGCCTCAGCCTGCATCACGCGGGCGATGCGATCGAACACCAGCCGCAGCTCCTCCTCGGCGCCCTCGGCGGTGCGCATCTCGATCACGTGGCGCAGCGTGCGCGCGTTGGCTGTCCACACGATGTCGGTGCTCAGCCCGATCGGCGCGAGGCGGCGCAGCGCGGAGGTGACCTCCTTCTTGACGTGAAACGGCACGCCCTCCGCGTCGATCCCGAGCTCGGCCGCGGCGCTGACCTGGAACTCCTCCAGCTGCTCGACGATCGATATCACCTGCTCGCGCACCGGCTCCAGCGCCGGCGGCACGCGAAAGCCGATGTCGGCGAGGCGCACGTAGCGCAGGCTCTCCTGGCTGAACGCCGAGCCGGCGCGATGCCTAACAAGCTCATGAGTAAAAACTCTCGAACAATTCCGAATAACGAAAGAATAGTTCGCGTGCTCCAGCACACTGCCGTGCGCTGAGCGCAGGATGTTGGCGAAGTACTCGCGCTGATCGGTCCGGACCTTGGTCACGTTCGGGTTCAACCCCGGCTCCCAGCTGCGGTAGCACGCCCGCCCGCCGAACTCGACGATCAGCTCGCCGTCGTTGGGGCTGCCGTCGGACTCGTCCAACCGGCGCGCCAGCCACGACTCCCCGCCGACGTCGGCCAGGTACCCGCGCATGCCCTCGACGTCGATCGACGGACGGGCGATCAGGAAGACTTGCGGGGTGGTCTCGTGCATCGGGGCCGACGATGCTACATACCTCGCCGGGCGTTCCCGGGGCGTGTCAGACGAGCCCGTAGACTGGGCTCGATGAATCCGGATATAGAGACGTAGGTATGGGCCTCACGACGAACAGCAGCGGCCCGGCGGAGACGATCGTGCAGGCGCGTGATCTCGCTCGCCGCTATGGCGAGGGCGAGGCGGCCGTGGATGCGCTCGCCGACGTCACGGTGGGCTTTCCCCGCGGCCGGTTCGCGGCGATCATGGGCCCGTCGGGATCGGGCAAGTCCACGCTGCTGCACGTGCTCGCGGGCCTGGACCGTCCCACCTCGGGCACGGTCGGCATCGACGGCGTCGAGCTGACCGAGCTCGACGACAAGCGCCTCACCCAGCTGCGACGCGACCGCATCGGGTTCGTGTTTCAGACGTTCAACCTGCTGCCGGTGCTGAACGCCGAAGAGAACATTCTGCTGCCGCTGTCGATCGCGGGGCGCAAGCCCGACCGCGAGTGGTTCGATCGGCTCGTCGACACGGTCGGCATCCGCGACCGGCTCACCCACCGTCCGGCGGAGATGTCGGGCGGGCAGCAGCAGCGTGTGGCGGTCGCACGAGCGCTGATCTCGCGCCCGACGGTCGTATTCGCCGACGAGCCGTCGGGCAACCTCGACTCGAAAGCCTCCGGCGACGTGCTCGAGCTGCTGCGCCACGCCGTCGACGACTTCTCCCAGACGGTCGTAATGGTCACCCACGACGCGCACGCGGCGTCCTACGCCGACCGGCTGCTCGTGCTCGCCGACGGACGGATCGCGCACGATGGCGATGCCGTCACCGCCGAGCAGGCGCTGGACCTCATGAAGTCCGTGGGCTGATGCTCTCGCTGGTCCTGAGGGGATTCATGCAGCGCAAGGTGCGGGTGTTGCTGACGGCGATCGCGATCGCCTTGGGTGTGGCGCTGATGGCCGGCACCTACATCCTGACCGACACGATCAACAAGTCCTTCGCGAGCATCTTCAGCGTCGCCAACCGCGGCAACGACGTCGTGATCAGCCCGACCCAGAACCTCGGGCGCGAAACCCGCTCGCAGACCTCGCCGATCACCGCTCAGATGCTCGCGCAGGTGCGCGCGATACCCGGCGTGGCCGAATCGGCCGGCTCGATCTTCACGCCCGGAACGTTTCTGGACGTGCACGGCAAACGCCTGACGAACGGTGGCGCGCCGGCGTTCGTCGCATCGGAGTCGCCCAAGCGCTTCGAGTCCTTCAAGCCTGTCCAAGGACGCCTGCCGCTGGGCCCTGAGGAAGTGGCGATCGACGAAGCGACGGCGAAACGACACAACCTCAAGCTCGGCCGGCAGATGATCGTCGCCGGATCCGCGCCGGCCAAGCGCTACACGATCGTGGGCGTCACGCGCTTCGGCGGCGGCGAGTCCTTCGGGGGCGCGGGCGCCGCGATCCTGACGCCGACCGAGGCGCAGAGGGTGGTCGGCCTGCCCGGCCACTTCGATCAAATCGAGGTGGCCGCGGAATCGAATCCCGCCCACCCCGTGAGCGCGAACGAGCTGCGCAGCCGCATTCGCGCCGTGCTGCCGGGCACCGTCGACGTGCGCACGGGCGCACAGCAGGCAGCCAAGGACACCTCCGACCTGGAAAGCAACCTGGGCTTCCTGCGCACCTTCCTGCTCGTGTTCGCCTACGTCGCGCTCGTGGTCGGCGCGTTCATAATTTTCAACACCTTCTCGATAACCGTCGCGCAGCGCACGCGCGAGTTCGGGCTGTTGCGCACGCTCGGCGGCTCGCGTGGGCAGATCATGCAGATGGTCGTCTATGAAGGACTCCTGCTGGGGGTGACGGGAGCCGTCCTGGGGCTGCTCGGCGGCCTCGTGCTCGCCCCTGCGCTGAACGAGCTGTTCAAGGCGTTCGGCGCCGAACTGCCCCACAACGGCACAGTCGTGGAGACGCGCACGATCGTCGTCTCACTGCTCGTAGGCACCATCGTGACGCTGCTCGCCGGCCTGCCCCCGGCGCTGCGCGCCACGCGCGTGCCGCCGCTGGCGGCGATGCGCGAGGGGGTGGAGATCCCGCGTGTCGTGCTTAGCCGCCGGGCGATTCTCGTGCGCGCCGCGATCGGGCTCACACTGTTGCTCGTGCTGCGGCTCCTGCTCGGCGGGGGAGTGGCGTTGACCGGGCTGGCGATCATTCTGGTCATTCGGATGCTCTTCGTGGTCCGCCGGCTCAGGCGCGGCGACCGCCCGCCACGCTACCGCGTCGTGCCGGCCCTCGCGCGGGCGATCGGCGTCCTCGTGACGTGGAGGGGAATAACGGGCCGGCTCGCACGCGAAAACTCGATTCGCCAGCCGGGCCGCACGATGATCACCGCCGCGGCCCTGACTGTGGGCCTCGCGCTCGTCGCCTTCGTGGCGGTGCTCGCCGACGGGACGAAGGCCACGATCGACCAGGCGGTGAGCCGCTCGTTCGCCGGCGACCTGATCATCGAGAACTCCCAGGCCGGAAACAACGAACAGGGCATCCCGGCGCTGGTGGCTCCGGCGCTGCGCCGTGTGCCCGGCGTCGCGAGCGTCACGCCGATCGCCTTCACGGTCGGGCGGCTGCACGGCAGCTCAAGCAATGCGACGATCACGGCGATCGAACCAGCCACCTTCCAGCGGGTCTACCGGGTCGAATGGAAGCGCGGCTCGCCCGCCACATTGCTCGCACTCGGAAACGACGGCACGATCGTCACCAAGGGCTACGCCGAATCCAAGCACCTGAAGGTGGGACAGACGATCTCTGTGCTGACGCCCACCGACAAGCACGTATCGCTGAGGATCCGCGGCATCGCCTCGGACAACGCCCGGTTGCTGGCCAACTTGACGATCACACTCGCGCTGGCGCGTGCAGCGTTCGGCCAGCGCGACGACGCCCTGGACTTCGTCTCCTACGCGCCGGGCGTCAGCAACGCGCAGGTCCAGCCGGCGGTAAACCGCCTCCTGGCCGCAGGATTCCCGCAGGCGCGGTCGCGCACGGCGGCCCAGTTCAAGCAGGACCAGGCGAACCAGATCAACACGCTGCTAGCCCTGATCTACGTGCTGCTCGCCCTCTCGGTGATCGTCTCTCTGTTCGGGATCGTCAACACGCTGATCCTCTCGATTTACGAGCGTACCCGCGAGCTGGGGATGTTGCGTGCGATCGGCACCTCGCGCAGGCAGGTCCGGCAGATGATCCGCTACGAGTCGGTCATCACGGCGCTGATCGGGGGCGTATTCGGCCTGGTGATCGGGATTGTCGGGGCGATCCTCGTCACTACGCTCGCGCTGTCCGGGTCTGGGTACGTGCAGTCGTTCCCCGTGGGGACGCTGATCATCCTGCTCATCGTGGCCGCTCTGGCGGGGCTGCTGGCCGCACAGCTCCCGGCTCGACGGGCCGCGCGGCTGGATCTGCTGCAGTCGCTTGCCGCCGAGTAGCTCGGGTTCTCCGGATAAGCTGCCGGATCATGGCCGCGACGACCGCCGATCCCGAGCTCGAGCAGACTGCCTGGGATCTGGGAGCGCTGCTCGACGGCGAGGGACCCGAGGGGGTTGAGCGCCGGCTCGAGGAGGCGCTCACGCGCTCGCAGGCGTTCGCCGAGCGCTACGCCGGCAAGCTGGATGAGCTTGACAGCGCGCGGCTGACCGAGGCGATGCGCGAGCTGGCCGCGATCCATGACCTCGTCGGGCGCGCCGGCGCCTACGCGGCCCTGGACTTCTCCACCGACACCTCCGATCCCGCGCGCGGCGCCTTGCTGCAGCGCACGCAGGAGCAGGGCACAGCGATCGAGACGACGCTGCTGTTCTTCGAGCTGGAGTGGGCCGCCCTTGCAGACGAGCGGGTGCGGGAGCTGCTGGACGGCGGCGATGATGACGACGACGGTCTTAACTTCTGCCGCCATCATCTGCGCAGCGCCCGCCGCTACCGCGATCACCTGCTCTCAGAGCCCGAGGAGAAGATCCTCGCCGAGAAGTCGCTCACCGGCGCCTCGGCCTGGTCGCGGTTGTTCGAGGAGCTGACCTCCGCGATCGAGGTCGATCTGCCCGGTGATGGCGCCTCGGGCGCCGATGGGGGCGATGGCCGTCGCGTCGCGCTGGATCTCGCGCTCAGCAACCTCGTGCTGCCCGACCGCGAGCTGCGGCGCACGACCGCCGAGGCGATCACCGCGGCGCTGGCGCCCGGCCTACGCACGCGCGCGTTCCTGTTCAACACCCTGCTCGCCGACAAGGCAACCGACGATCGCCTGCGCCGCTACCCGCACTGGCTGGCGGCGCGCAACCTATCCAACGAAGCCGGCGACGAGTCGGTGCGGGCGCTGGTCGAGGCGGTGCGCGGGCGCTATGAGATCGCGCGCCGCTGGTACCGGCTGAAGGCAAAGCTGATCGGCGTGGAGCGGATCGCCGACTACGACCGCATGGCGGCCGTCACCGACGACGACGTCACCTACACGTTCGCCCAGGCGCGCGAGGTCGTGCTCGACTGCTACTCCTCGTTCTCCCCCGAGCTGGGAGCGCTCGCCAAGCGCTTCTTCGACGAGCGCTACATCGACGCGCCTCTGCGACCGGGCAAGCGCGGCGGCGCGTTCTGCGCCTCGGCCGTGCCCTCGGTGCACCCGTACGTGCTGCTCAACTACACCTCCCGCCGGCGCGACGTGCTGACGCTCGCGCACGAGCTCGGCCACGGCGTGCACTTCGCGCTGGCCGCCCGTCAGGGTGTCTTCCACCAGGGCACCCCCCTGACGCTCGCCGAGACCGCGTCCGTCTTCGCCGAGACGATCGTGTTCGGACGGCTGCTCGCGGAGGACTCCACGCCGGCCTCGCGTCTGTCGTTGCTGGCCGAGAACCTCCAGGACACGATCGCAACCGTGTTCCGCCAGGTCGCGATGAACCGGTTCGAGGATCTCGTCCACACCGCGCGCCGCGACGAGGGCGAGCTGTCGGTCAACCGTTTCGGCGAGCTGTGGTCTGACAGCCAGGAGGAGCTGCTGGGCGATTCCGTGGAGATCACCGACGGTTATCGCTCGTGGTGGTCCTACATCCCGCACTTCATCGGCTCGCCCGGCTACGTCTACGCCTATGCCTACGGCCAGTTGCTGGCGCTCTCGGTGTATGAGCGCTACGAGCAGCGTGGGGACGAGTTCGTGCCGCAGTACCTGGAGCTGCTCGCCGCGGGCGGCTCGCGCAGCCCCGAGGAGCTGGGCCGCATCGTCGACGTTGACCTCGCCGACCCCGGCTTCTGGGATGCCGGCCTGGACCTAGTCGAGCGCCAGCTGCACGAAGCCGAGGCGGCGGCCCAGGTCGCGCTCAACCAAATCGACTAACGGGGCGAGACAACGAGATCGCCCTCCGGCGGGGTTGCGCCGGACGGGGTCGTGCTCGCCCCGCCGGGTTAGTGGAATACCGGCGTGCTTACGTGCCCGCGACGGTTGCCCTGTTCGTCGTACACCGCCAAGTGAAACGTGTAGTTGCCCGGCCGTGGCGGCAGCGGCGCCCAGAACGTGCCCGAGATCGTTTCTTCGTAGCGCGACGGTTTGACCTGCTTGACGATCACCTTCTGCCACCAGCTGTGCGGCAGCGGGTGGTTTGCGGACTGAGACCACAGCGTCCACTCGAGGATCGCGTTGTTGTGGACGAACCCGGTCAGCTTCAGCGTGTATTCGACGTCGGCGCCGAGCGGATGCAGTTCGTGGTCGTAGTAGCGCGCCCGCGAGTGGCGGAAGACCGCCGCGACCTTTTTGGCGGCTTGCCCTGGGCTCTTGTTGTCGGCGATGATCTGATCGACCGTCGGTCCAGCCGCGCACGAGGAGCCACAGTGTCGCGGCAGCGCGATAGTAGCCGCCGGGGCCGCTTCTTCTTTATCCGGGCTCGACCCGGTCGCGGTCGCGGCTTCCGCGAGGACTCCCTCGACTTCGCTCGTGGAGGCGCCGGTCCCGCTCAGGGTTTTTGCGCTCCCTTCGCTCTTGAACGAGGTTTCGGGCGGTGGCGGCTTGACGAAGGGCGCGCCGCTGGGGCCCGAGCTGTCTTCCGTGGCGGCGCTTTCGGGGGTTGTGCTCCCGGTCACCCTGGTTCGCTTGTAGACGCGAGTGGATGTCTGGGTGCCCGAATCGCCGCCTTCGCTTTCGCGCGTGCGCTGCTTCTTGGTCGCTCTTTCCGACTTGCGTTTGTAGGTTTCCGAGTGTGGGGTAGTGGTCGTGGGTGTCGGAGTTGTGTTTTCCGGGGTAGTTTCGGGCGTGCTCGTCGACGGAGCGGTTCCGGTGTCGGGCGCGCCGGTCGCGGGTTCCGCCGAGCCGGTGGCGGCCGTGTAGGCCGCGAACCGATACCCCGCGGGTGCATGAACTCGGCTGCCGGGAACACCCACCTCGGCGGTCTGTTCGCGATCTTCGAATTCCTTGAGACCGACGTTCGTTTCGAGTGTGACGTCTTCGATGTCGGCGCGGATGCCCGGCGGCGTTGGGCCCGGCCCGAACAAGTGCACCGCGGCGGCCACCGCGACTACCGCGGCGGCGAGGCCACCGGCGGCGAGGATCGCGTTGTTCGTGTCTCCGATCAGCCGCTTGATGCGCTGCATACAACATGCAGCCTATCGGAACGGAACTGTGGATCAAATTTCTTTGAAACGCCGCGCGTGGCGCCGCGAGCTGCTCGGGCGGTCGTATCTCTACAGCAACCCCAGCGCGCTGCCGACCCCGTGCACGAGGTTGAACAGCGGCTGAGGCACAATGCCGAAGAAGAGGATCGCGGCGCCCGCCACGATCGCGACGAGGGTGACCTCGGGCTGGGGTCCGGTCGCCGTCGGGGCCTGCTCGTCGAGGTCCTGCGAGCCGCCCGCCAAGGTCGGCAACGCCCCCTCGGATACGGGTCCAGGGGCGCTCCGCGGCGCCTCGCTCATCCACATCGCCGCGATCACCGGCAGGTAGTAGCCGAGCGAGATCATCGAGCCGATCACGATCACGACTCCCAGCCATGTGTACCCGCCCGAGACGGACGCGTCGATGAGGTAGAACTTGCCCATGAACCCCGCTGTCGCGGGGATGCCCGCTAGACCCAGCATCGCCAGCGTCATCGGCCAGGCCAGATGCGGGCGCTCGCGGCCGAGTCCCCGCATCGCCGCGACGCCGTCGCCGAGGGAGGTTTCGCGCTCACGGGCGACGATCGTCGCGAACGCGGCCATGTTCATAAACAGGTACACCGCCAAGTAGAACACGGTCGCCTGCACCCCCAGTCGGGAGGCGACGACCACGCCGGCGAGCATGTATCCCGCCTGCGCGACGGAGGAGTAGGCGAGCATCCGCTTCAGCGAGGACTGCCCCAGCGCGCCGATGTTGCCGACGACGATCGTGATCGCCGCCAGCGCCGCGACCACGGGTCCCCAGCTCGCGTGGGCTTCGATCAGCGCGACGTCGAACAGGCGCAGGAACACGCCCAGCGCGGCGACCTTCGTTGCCACAGCCATGAACGCGGTCACGGGCGTCGGCGCACCCTCATACACGTCGGGCGTCCACTGGTGAAACGGGGCGACAGACGCCTTGAAGCACAGCCCGGCTACGCACAGCGCGATTCCCGTGAGCGTCAGCGGGTCGGTCGCGAGGTTGCCGCCGGACAGCGCGCTCGCGATCGCGGTGAAGTCGGTCTGACCCGTCGCGCCGTAGATCAGTGTCAGCCCGTACAGCAGCGTGGCCGACCCGACCGAGCCGACGATCAAGTACTTCAGCCCCGACTCCAGCGAGTGCTCGCGTTTGAGCTCGGTCGCGCACAGCACGTACAGTGGGATCGACAGCAGCTCCAGACCGAGGAACAGCGCGACAGTGTTCTGTGCCGCGGCGAGCAGGGACATTCCGCCGATCGAGGTCAGCAGCAGCGCGTGCCACTCGCCGTGCGCAGCTTCGCGCGCGGCCAGCGAGCGCCACGCCAGCAGCACGGTGCAGGCCCCACCCGCTACGAGGATCAGGTTGAGCGTCAGCGACAGGTCGTCGATGCGCAGCGCCCCCGCGACGATCGACTTCTCCGCATTCCACTGCCACACCGTCAGCCCCGCGGTCGCGCCGAGCGCGAGCAGGCTGAGCGCGGGCACGAGTTGCGCGCGGGCCCACCGCGAGCCGAGCAGGCCGACGAGCAGCACGACCACCGCGCCGCCCAGCAGCGCGATCAGGGGGGATAGGGCCGCGAAGTCCACGTGCGGGCCTTTGAGGGTGGCGGTGGCGAGGGTGTTCAGGCCGACGCTGCTGCTCATCTTGTGGATCCTTCTTGCCTGTACGTGGTTGCGCCCGATTCCTGCGTGGCGGTTTCAGACGACGCGCTTTCACCCGGCGCCGTTTCGGCGATGGTGCTTGTCGGCAGGGGCTTCAACGCCGCCTGCGCGCTCGCCACCGCGGCCTTGGTCGAGGATTCGCTGCGATGCAGCGCCAGCTGTGGGTAGACCGCCATGAACACGATCACCGCGACGAGCGGCACGAGCACGAGACCGTCGCGCACCGAGATCTCGCGGGAGTCCACGCCCGCGCCGACACGGTTGTGCATCGCGCGTATGAACAGCCGCAGCGCGTACACGCTCGCCATCACCACGCCTGTGAACGCGACGATCGCGATCACGAGCTTGGCCTGGAACACGCCGAGCAAGATCAGGAACTCGCCGACGAAGTTCGACGAGCCCGGCATCGCCAGCGTGGCCAGCGAGACGATCAGGAACACCGACGCGAGTACGGGCGCGCGGAACGCGATCCCACCCATGTCGCGCACGTCCTCCGAGCCGCCCGCGCGGCGGGACAGGACCGCGACGATGAACAGCAGCGGCGCGACGACCAGCCCGTGGTTAACCATCTGCAGCAGCGCGCCCTGCGCGCCTTGAGGGTTCAGGGCGAAGATCCCGAGCGTGATGAACCCGAGTTGGGCGACGGAGGAGTACCCGGCGATAAGCCGCGCGTCGGTCTGCGTGAACGCTACGGCCGACCCGTACAGGATCGAGATGAGCGCGACGATCAGCATCAGCGTCTGAAAATGGGCGGCGCCTTGGGGGAACAGCGGCAGCACGATCGCCAAGAACCCATACGCGCCGACCTTCGACAGCACCCCGCTGAACACCATCAGCACCTCGATCGGCATCGCCCGGTAGCCGTCGGGCATCCAGCCGTGCACCGGGAAAGCGGGCATCTTCACCAGGAACGCGGCGGCGAAGAACAGGAAGATCCACTCCTGCGATCCCGTGCTCAGCGGTAGCCCTTGCAATGCCGAGAGCACGAACGTGATGTGCCCGCCGCCCTGTTGCGCCGCCAGCACGCCGGTGGCGATCGCCGCGGCGAGCATCAGCAGCGAACCCACGAGCGTGTAGATGACGAGCTTGATCGTCGCTTTCACGCGCTCCTCGCGCGTGCCCCGGCCCCACATTCCCGTCAGGAAGTAGAACGGGATCAGCATCAGGTCAAAGAACGCCACGAACAGCGCCAGGTCCTGGGCGAGGAACGCCCCCAGCACGGCGGACTCGGCGAGCATGAAGTGCAACCAGAACAGGCGTGGGCGCTCCCACTTCCGCAGGTTCGCGGCGATCGTCGCGGCGGCGAACAGCAGCGCGGTGAGGCCGACGAGGAACACGTTCAACCCGCTGATCCCGAGCTTGTAATGGATGCCCAGTTCTGAGATCCACACCACGTCGGTCACATGGGTGAGACCGGTCGTGCCGGGCGCGTAGTCGGCGATGTAGCCGATCGCCAACCCGAGCGCGCCGAGCGCGCCGATCAGCGCCAGCACGCCGGGGATGTTCCAGGCGCCGTCGCGTGTGTCGGGTGCGGCCGGGCTATTGGGCTCGACGCCGGCGCTCCGCGCGCCCTCCGCGCCGCCCGTCCGCGTGGCGTCTGGCTGCGTGGCGTCGGACTCCGCCGTGAGAGCGCGCCCGCGCAGCGTGCACAGGATCGCGCCGAGCACCCCGCACGCGGCGGGCAGCCAGATCAGGATCGAAAGCGGTGGCATCAGCTCGTCACGTCTGCAACAGGAAGTAGAACGCGACGCCACTCACGCCGAGCACGAACAGCGCCGCGTAGTAGCGCAGGAACCCGCTCTGCACCGCGCGCACCGCGGCCGAGCCCGCACGCACGATCCCGGTGGAACCGCCGACGAGCGTGTCCTGTACGAACACGCGCTCGAACGTGCCCGTCGCGAACCGACCCGCGATCGCGGCGGGGCGCACGACGAGCGCGTCGATCAGCTCGTCGAAGTACCACTTGTGCGTGAGCAGCTCATACACCGCTCCGAGCCGCTCGCGCGCGCGCACCGCGAACTCGGGGTTCTTGACCCAGATGCGGTAGGCGATCGCGATGCCAGTCAATCCCAGCGCCGTGCCGAGGCACAGCCCGAATATGAGCAGCCCATCGCGCGTGTGCGGTTCATACAACGGCGAGTCCGCGAACGTGGGGCGCAGGAAGCTGGTGATCACGTCGTCGACTTCGGGGATCTGCACGAGGCCGGCGCCAACCGCCCCGATTGCCAGCACGGTCATCGCCACCTTCATCGGCAGTGCGCGCTCGGCGATCGTGTGGTGCGGGCCGGGGAACCCCACATCATTGTCCTCGACTTCGCTATTGGCAGGGTTCGTCGGGACCTCCGCATGGTGCAGGTGTCCCGCTTCCAGCTCCCTCGCCTCAGGCACAGGATCGCCGAAGAACGCGCGGAAGATCATGCGGAACGTGTAGATCGCCGTCAGGAACGCGCCCATGTAGCCCATCACGTACAGGACCCAGTGCCAGCCGCCGAGCTCGCCGGTGACGAGCAGGATCTCGTCCTTGGAGAAGAACCCCGAGAACGGCGGGATGCCCGACAGCGCGAGGCCGCCGATGACGAAGCACGCGAACGTAAAAGGCAGCGCCTTGCGAAACCCGCCCATCTTCTCCAGCGACTGCTCGCCCGCCATCGCCCCGATGATCGAGCCCGCGCCCATGAACAGCAGCGCCTTGAAGAACGCGTGCGTCATCAGGTGGAACATCCCCGCTGCGTACGCGCCGACGGAGACGCCCATGATCATGTAGCCGATCTGAGACATCGTCGAGTAGGCGATCACCCGCTTGATGTCGGTCTGCACGAGCGCGATCGTTCCCGCGATCAGCAGCGTCACCGCGCCGATCACCGCGCCCGTATCCTGCGCGGCGGGCGCCAGTTCGAACAGCACGTGCATGCGTGCGATCAGGTACACGCCCGCCGTCACCATCGTCGCGGCGTGGATCAACGCGCTGACCGGGGTGGGCCCCTCCATCGCGTCGGGCAGCCACGTGTGCAGTGGGATCTGCGCCGACTTCGCGATCGCGCCCACGAGCAGCAGCAGACAGCCCGCGACGATGTCCGCTTCGCCGGTATGAAACACATGCGGCGCTGCGGCGAACGTGCCGAGGAAGTCGAGGGTGTGCGTGTGCTTGAAGATGAAGTACGTCCCCAACACCAGCCCGGCGTCGCCGAGCACGTTGATCACGAAGGCCTTGATCCCCGCGCGCGTGGCGGTCGTGCGCCGATACCAGAACGAGATCAGCAGGTACGACGCCGCGCCGACGAACGCCCAGCCGACGATCAGCAGCAGGAAGTTGCCGGCGAGCACGAGCAGCAACATCGCGAACACGAAGAAGTTCAGGTAGGCGAAGTACCTGGCGAACCCGCGGTCTTCTTCGAGGTAGGAGATCGAGTACAGATGAATCATGCTCGAGATCCCGCTGACGATCAGGATCATGAACACCGACAGCGGGTCCACGAGGATCGACACCTTCGCGTCCACGCCGACCGTGTTCGCGTAGTTCCATAGCGTGGAGGTGAGCTCCTGGTGGGAGGTGGCATGGCTCTCCAGCGAGATCAGCGCGCCGAGCGCCGCCACGAACGCGAGGCCGATCGCGCCCGTGCCGATCACCCCGGCCGAGCGGCCGGGCAGGACGCGATAGCCGGACCCGATGATCAGCGTCCCGAGCAGTGGGAACAGCAGCACCAGCCATCCGAACGTGGTCGTGGCCATGGTCAGCCCTGCAACTCTCTCAGCTCATCGACGTCGATCGGCAGCCGGCGCCGGTGGATGGCGACGATCAGGCCCAGCCCGATGCACACCTCGCACGCCGCGACCGTCATCACGACCAGCGCGAAGATCTGCCCGTCGCCGTTGCCCCACATGCGCGAGAACGCGACCAGCGCGAGGTTGGCGCCGTTGAGCATCAGCTCCAGGCACAGCAGCACGACGAGCGGGTTGCGTCGCACCATCACGCCGGCGGCGCCGAGTGCGAACACGATCGCGGACACAGCCAGGTACCAGCCGATGCTCATTTCCGGCTCCCGACGCCCTCGGCCATCGTGCCCGTCTCGGGCGGGCGGATCAGATCGAGCGGAGTCAGCACGAGGCGACGCGCGTCTCCATCGCCGTTCCCGTCCTCGTCGTCGATGCCGCCTCGCCGCCGGGCGAGGACGACCGCGCCGACGGCCGCGATCGTCAGCAGCAACGAGGCGGCCTCGAACACGAGCAGAAAGCGGGTCAGCAGCAACTGACCGATGTACGCCGGCGTGCCGAACGTCTTGGGCCCCGGCGTGTAGGAGGCGCCGTCGCCGCTGACGGCCTTCAACCCCGTGCCGAGCAGAGCGATCAGCAGCTCCACGAGCAGGGCGCCGCTGAGGATCGCCGCGCCGAGGCGCAGCTGCGCTCCCGCCGGGCCGCGCCCGCGCAGTCGCTCTCCGATTGGCTCCTCGCGTCCGCCCACGTAGGCCACGACGAACACGTACAGCACCATCACCGCGCCCGCGTACACCACGACCTGCACGGCCGCGACGAATTCGGCACGCAGCAGCAGGAACAGCACGGCCAGCGACAGCAGGTGGCCAACGAGTGCGAGCACGGCGTAGAACGGGTCGCGCAGCATCACGACGCCGATCGCGCCCGCGATCGCGCCGAACCCGGCGATGAAGAACAAAATGGAGCTCATCTTGTCGGCCTCCGGCCGGCGCTTTTGATGAGAACGTCGGCCATCCTGGCCGCCGTAACCGGACCTTCGGTCCTCATTCGCCCTCGTTTCGCAACGGCGTGCGCTCCAACGGCTCGGCGAGCAGCATCTCCTTGGTGAAGATCAGGTCCGTGCGGTCGTAGTCCGACAGCTCATAGTCGTGGCCCATCGTGATCGCATCGAACGGGCAGGCGACCTCGCAGTAGCCGCAGAATATGCAGCGCGACAGGTTGATCTCGTACACCGCCGCGTAGCGCTCGCCCGCGGACACCCGGTGCTCGGGGGTGTTCTCAGCCGCCACCACGCGGATGCAGTCGGCCGGGCAGGCGGCGACGCACAGCGAGCAGCCGACGCACTTCTCCAGGCCTGTGTCCTCGAACCGGTGCAGCTTGTGCCGGCCGCGGAAGCGCGGATAGACGGGCGTCTTCTCCTCGGGGTACTCGACCGTGACCGGCTTTTCCAGCATGCGGCCGAACGTGGTCTTCATGCCGCGCAGGGTCTCTGCGAACGTACGCCAAGTGCTGCGCGCTGCGCCCGGCGCGGGCGGGCGCTTGACCTCGACGACGTCATCGCCCGGGCTCCAGGCCGTGACGGTCACGCCTCCCGGGGACGGGTTGGCCGGCGGCGGCACGGCGCCCGCGGGCGTGGCTCGGACCGGCGGGACGGGCTGGGCGGGAGTGTCGGACATCAGTGCGTCACCACCACGAGGACGGCCGTGACGAGCGCGTTGAGCGTCGCCAGCGGCAGCAGCACCTTCCAGCCGAAGCTCATCAGCTGGTCGTAACGCAACCGCGGCAAGGTTGCGCGCACCCAGATGAACAGGAACGTGAACAGCGACATCTTGAACAGCACCACGAACGGGTCCACCCAACCGGGTGGGTGGATGCCGAACGGCAGCAGCCAGCCGCCGAGGAACACGGTCGTTACGATGCCCGAGACGACCACCACGTTCAGGTACTCGGCGAAGTAGTAGGACGCGAACCGACCCCCACCGAACTCGGTGTTGTAGCCACCGACCAGCTCGGCGTCGGCCTCGGTGAGATCGAACGGTGTGCGGTTGGTCTCAGCGAAGCTCGCGGTCAGGAAGATCAGAAACCCAAGCAGCTGAGGCACGATGAACCACATGCCTTTCTGAGCCTGCACAATGCCTGTGAGCGACAGCGTCTGCGCGGTCATGATCACGCCGACGAGCGCCAATCCCTGGGAGACCTCGTAGGAGATCAGCTGCGCCGCGCCACGCATCGCGCCGAGGAACGAGTACTTCGAACCCGAGGACCAGCCTCCCAGCATGATCCCGTAAAACGCAATGGCTCCGAACGCGAACAGGTACAGCGGGCCGATCGAGACGTCAATCCCATACAGCCCGACGGGCGTGCCGAAGATGCGCTGGACGTTGCCGAACGGGATCAGCGCGAACGCCGCCACGGCCGTGACGATCGAGATCAGCGGGGCCAACGCGAACAGGAACCCGACCGAAGTGCGCGGGCGGAACTGCTCCTTGGTGAGCAGCTTGAGGATGTCGGCAAACGGCTGCAGCGCGCCATACGGACCGACACGGTTGGGGCCGTAACGCGCTTGGAACCGGCCGAGCAGCTTGCGCTCGGCGAGCAGCACGACAGGCACGAGCTGCAAGCCCACGGCGAAGATGATGATCGCCTTCAGGACCTGGATCCACCATTCTTCGTAGTAGCCGACGACCGCGAGCGTCATGCGGGCACCGCCACACCGATTCGGCTTGCCAGGTCTTCCAGCACCTGCAGCTCGTCGCGCGTCTGTCCGACGTGGCCTACGCCACGGCGTACGCGCTGCACGCGCCCGTCCGGGTGCGTGACCTCGCCCTCCTTTTCGGGATACGCCTCCGTCGGGAACACGACGTCGGCCTGCTCGCGCAGCGCATCGCTCAGAGAGGCCGCGTGAGCGATGACCGTCCCCGACCCCTCGCTTGGCAGGTCCACGCCGAGCAGGTAGAGGCAGCTCAGCTCGCCGCGCTCGAACGCCTCGGCGATCCCGGGAGCGTCGAGCCCCTCCTCGTCGATCTCGCTGAGACCAGGGCCGGCGTTGGGGAGCACCCCCGCCTCGCGCAGACCGCGGCCGTTGGCGTGGGCGGGGACTTCGAGCAGCCCCGCGCCGTCGATCTCGGCGAGACCCAGCGTCGCAGTCAAGTCGAGCAGGGCGCGCACGGCGCGCTCGCCATCGTCCCCGGCGGCCAGGCGTTCGTGCCACAGCACGACGACCTCCTCGCCGGCGACCGATCGAAGATCGGCCAGCAGCGTGTCGAGCAGATCACCGCGCTGCGCCTCGTCGAGCAACTGCTCGCGGCTCGCGCGCACGAGCTTGACCCCGTGGCGGCGCACGCCCTTGCGCAGGCGCAGGTCGAGGATCGGCGCGTCGGCGATCGGGTCGCAGTCGAGCACCAGCACGGCATGCGCGAACTCCAGATCGGGAACCTTCGCCTGTAATGCCGGCTCGGCGAGCGCGCGGTGGGACTCCAGCTGAAGCCTGCCCGCGGGGCGGGAATCCAGATGCGGCGAGTGCAGCACCTCGCGCATCAGGCGGCCCAGCGCCAGTCCCTCCTCGTTGCTCGCTCCGCCGCCGGCGAGCGCCCCCACGCGCGCCCCTGCACGGGAGAGACGCGTGGCGGCCTCCTCGAGCGCCCGTTCCCAGGAGACCGGTCGCAGCTGGCCGCCGTCACGCAGCAGCGGCTCGGTGATGCGTTCCGCGGCCGACTCCGGGTAGGCGAAGCGACCCCTGTCACACAGCCAGCCATCGTCGACCTCCGGGTTCTCGCGCGCCTGCACGCGCAGCACGCGCTCGTCGCGCACCGTCAGCGTGACGTTGCACTGGGACGGGCACAGCGTGCACACCGAGCCCGCGTCCTCGATGTCCCACGGACGCGCGCGGAAACGGTAGGGACGCGAGGTGAGCGCGCCGACCGGGCACAGTTCGACGATGTTGCCGCTGAACGGCGCCACGTACGGATGGCCGTCGAATGTGGCCACGTAGGAGTGGGCGCCGCGCTCGGCCAGCACGAGCTGGTGGTCCTCGGAGATCTCCTGACTGAACCGCACGCAGCGGTAGCACAGGATGCAGCGCTCGCGGTCGATCGCAATCGTGGGGGAAAGTTCCAGTGGCTTGACGAAGTGGCGCTTGGGCTCCACGAAGCGGGAGATGCCGGGACCCCAGCCGAACGTGATGTCCTGCAGCGGGCACTCTCCGCCCTTGTCGCACACGGGGCAGTCCAGCGGATGGTTGATCAGCAGGAACTCCACGACCGCGCGCTGGGCCTCCTTGACCCGCTCGGACTGGGTGTTCACGACCATCCCGTCCTTCACCGGCGTCGAGCACCCCGTCTGCAGCTTGGGGATTCCCTCGACTTCGACCAGGCACATGCGGCACGCGCCCACGGGCTGGCCGAGTTTGGGCTCGTAGCAGAACACCGGGATCTCCACGTCGCCGTGTTTGGCGGCGTCGACGAGCATGGCGTTTTCAGGCGCCTGGACCTCCAGCCCGTCGATGGTGAAGGTGATGGTTTTTACCTCGGGCCTGGGCATCACACCACCGTCCCGGCCGGCACTGGGCCTTCCAGGCGCCTGGTCTCAATGTGCGCTTCGAACTCGTCTTTGAACTTCGCGATCATCGAGCCGATGGGCATCGCCATCGCGTCTCCGAGGACGCACAGGCAGTGGCCGATGATGTGGTCCTGGACCGAGGCCATGATCTCCAGGTCCATCGGCGTGGCCTCACCGCGGTCGATGCGTTCGAGCATGTGCACCGTCCAGTTGGTGCCCTCGCGGCAGGGGGTGCACTTGCCGCAGGACTCGTGGCGGTAGAACTTCGCGGTCTTCAGGGCCACGTCGAGGATCGGGGTGGTGTCGTCCACGACGATGATTGCGCCCGATCCGAGCATCGAGCCCGCTTTCGCCAGCGACTCGAAGTCATAGGGGACGTCGTGATAGTCGGCGGTCAGCACCGGCGCTGAGGAGCCGCCCGGGAACCAGCACTTCACCGTACGCCCCTCATCGGGGCCGCCGGCGAGGCCGTAGATGATCTCGCGCGACGGTATGCCCAGCTCGACCTCGTAGTTGCCGGGGCGCTGCACGTGGCCCGACACCGACACGAGCTTGGTGCCCGTGGATTGTTCGGTGCCAAGCTTTGCGTATCCCTCGCCGCCCATCCGGATGATCGTCGGCACGGTCGAGAGCGTCTCGACGTTGTTGATCAGCGTCGGTCCCTGATACAGCCCCTGGTTGGCCGGGAACGGAGGCTTCAACCGGGGGTTGCCGCGCTTGCCTTCCAGCGAGTCCAGCAACCCCGTCTCCTCGCCGCAGATGTACGCGCCCGCGCCGCGGTGCACGAGGAGCGACAGCGAGTGCTCGGAGCCGAGGATGTCCTCACCGATATATCCCGCCGAGCGGGCTTCGCGCAGGGCCGCATCGAGCACGTCGGCCTGCTGGACGTACTCGCCGCGGATGTAGATGAATGAGCGCGTGGCGCCCGCCGCGTAGGAGGCGACGATCAGCCCCTCGATCAGCATGTGCGGGTTCTTCTGCATCAGTTCGCGGTCCTTGAACGTCCCCGGCTCGGACTCATCCGCGTTGCACACCAGGTACTTCTCGATCGACCCGTGCGGCAGGAACGAGACCTTCTTGCCCATCTGAAATCCCGCCCCGCCGCGCCCGCGCAGGTTCGAGGCTTCCAGCTGCTTGAGCACCTCCTCGGGGGTCATCGCCAGCGCCTTGCGCAGCGACTCATAGCCGCCGCGCTGTTCATAGACCGGAAGCGTCGCCAGCCCCGGCTCGTCGATCCCCTCGAACAGCAGCTTCTCGGTCATGTGTCGCTCCCCGCCCCCGTATCCGCACACGGGCGCTTCACCAGCTGCTTGTCGGGGAGCACATCCCGTCCCGCGCGCACGTCCT
>Ga0193728_1000321_pt1 | contig 22892 bp, 25 predicted proteins | sample U1c1metaG_FD_143037 | JGI IMG/M metagenome (GOLD analysis project Ga0193728, IMG submission 143037) | Soil microbial communities from a riparian zone of the East river system, Colorado, United States - U1c1 | ecosystem: Environmental > Terrestrial > Soil > Riparian zone | place: USA: East River...
GCCCCCGACACCAAGATCGGCCGCCCCCGCCAGCTCTACACCGGCCCCGCGCAGCGCCCCTACATGCCGATCTCCCACCGCTAACAAGCCCGCCCCGGCTCCGCCCGCCATGGCCCCGCACGTCTCGGCGCACCGGGGCGGGACGGAGCACGCGCGCCCCGCTACGCATGAGGCCTACGAGGACGCGGTCACGACCGGCGCGGAGTACGCCGAGTTCGACATCCGCCGGACCAGGGACGGCGAGCTGGTCGTGTACCACGACCCGCAGGTCCGCGGCCCTGCCGCCAGCCGCCCCGCCGCCAGCCACCCCGCGGCCAGCGCCCCCGCGGCCAGCGCCCCCGCGGCCAGCGGCACACCCCGGCGGGTCGCGGACCTGACCTACGCCGAGCTCTGCGCGGCGGCGGGCTACCGCGTCCCGCTGGCCGGGGACGTGATGGCACTGCTCGCCCGCCACGGCCTGGCCGGCCACCTGGACCTGAAGGAGACCGGCTACGAGGCCGACGTCATCGCGCTGGCCCTGGCCTCGTTCGGGGACCCGGCCGGATTCGTGGCGACGACCCTGGAGGATGGGTCGGTGCGAGCGATAAAGACCACGTTTCCCCAGGTCAGGGCCGCCTTGTCGCTCGGGCGGGATCTGCGCGAGGTGGCCGCGCACCGGTGGCTGGGGGTGCGGGCCGCGGAGCTGGCGCCGCTGCGCCGCGTCCGCCGGTGCGGCGCGGACTGGGTCGCGGTCAACTACCAGCTGGCCCGGCTCGGGGTGATCCGCGCCTGCCACCGGGCGGGGGTCGGCGTGATGGTCTGGACGGTGGACGGCGACGCGCACGTCGATGAGTTCCTGGGCGACGGCCGGGTGGAGGTGCTGATCACCAACCGGCCGCGGTTCGCCGTCGGGCGGCGGACAGTGCTGGCCGGCGAGGGCCTTACGAGTCCAGGCTGAGCACCATGGTCGGCGTCTGGATGACGTGGTCGTCGCGCAGCGGGCGGACCGCCGTGCCGATCGCGAAGAACTCCGTGGTGTGCGAGCCCCAGGTGTGGCTGTGCTGCCGGAGCTGGACGCCCACGATGCCCTCGGCGTGCAGTTCCTCGGCCTCGGCCTGCATCCGGGCCATGGCCAGCTCGCGGGCGTCGTAGAGGGCCTGGGTGAACTGCTCGATCTCGACGTTGCGCCCGATGTTGCCCATCTTGGCGCCCATCCGCTGGTGGGCGATGTGGTACACGCAGGTGCCCATCGTCATGCCGAGCGGCGCGTAGCCGGCCCGGATCAGCGTCCAGAAGTCCTGGCCGGACAGGTCCGAGGTGAACGGGAGGCCCTTGTTGTTGCGCCAGTTCGTCACGCCGCCGCCGCCCGCGCCCGGCTCGGCCTTGACGGCGGTGCCGATGGCGATGAACTCGGCGATGTCGGCGCCGAACTCCTTGAGCTCGACGTCCAGCCGGACCCCGACCACCCCGTCGGCGCCGAGGGCATTCGCCTCGGCCTCCATCCGGGTCATGGCCAGCTCCCGGGCGTGGTACATGGCCGTCGACAGCACGTCGAGCTCCTGGCTCTTGCCCCACCGGGCCACCTGCAGGCCCACATGGTAGATCGAGCTGCCCAGGACCAGCCCGAGCGGCCGGAACCCGGCCTCCCGGACCAGCAGGAACTCGTTGACGGACAGGTCCGAGGTGAAGATCCCGCCCGGCTTGCCCGGCCGCAGCTCCGCGAGCCGGCGGATGGCGTCCTGCGGGACGCCCGTGACGTCAACGCCGCCGTTGGGATTCGGGTCGGTCATCTCGCTCCTCGTGGGATCAGTCATGGCGCGGTCTCACAGGCGCACTCGCGCGGCCTGGCGGCGCTGCGGGTCCAGGGACATGATCGCCAGCGGCGGGGCCGGCGGCCGGTCGCGCTGGGCGAACTTGGCGATCGAGGTCCCGATGATGGTCGCCTCGACGATGTGGTCCCGGCGGCCCTCCTGCATGGGGCATTCCCGCTCGCGGACCCGCATGGTCATCTCCTGGACGACCACCCCGGCCGCGCCGTGCCGCACCACGTCCCGCTCCAGCTGGCCGCGGGCGTCGTGCCGGGTCTGGTTGACCAGGTCGGTGTAGCCGTGCACCTCGGAGTTGCCGCTGCCCCAGCGCGTCTGGGTCACGGTCATCCAGTCGTCGTGCCGGGACCCGATCGAGATGCCCAGCACCAGGCCGGCCGGCACCCAGCCCGCCAGGATCAGCTTGGCGAAGCCCTGGCCGCTCAGCGCGGAGGTGAACGGCCTGGGCAGCGGCGCGGCGGCAGGCGCGCGGACGGCCGTCCCGATGGCCTTGAACTCCAGCCCGCCGGCCGGGAACGCGCCGATGGTCAGGTCGACCCCGACCACGCCGTGGCCGCCGAGCTCGCGGCACTCTTCCTCCATCCGGCTCAGCGCCTTGTGGCGGGCCTCGTAGAGGGTGGCCACCATCGGCCCGAACGCGCTGTACGAGGCCCCGCCGCTCGACACCGAGGTCACGCCGCGGGTCGGCGTGACAAAGCCGCCGTACCCGGCCCACGCGCCGGGGCAGGCGTAGCCGCCGGTGTAGCCGATGTTGTACACGGCCGCGCCCAGGACCTGCCCGACCGGCTCGAAGCCGGTGCTCTTGATCGCGGCGAACTCGTCCGCGCTGAGCGAGGAGCCCCAGGTGCCGCTGCCCCGGATCTCGGCCATCCGGGCCTCGGCCGCCTCGGGCAGATCGTCGCCCTCCTGCCGCGCCACCGCACGCCCCTTCCGCCGGCTATCGCCGTTGTCCCTTACGATACCGGCAGCCGGGCTGATACCCGCGCACGGCGCATTCAGCGGTCCTGCGCGTCCCATTCCTTGTTGCGGTCCTCGACGGTCTCCAGCGCGCGCGCCGCCGCCTCCCTGGTCGGGTAGGGCCCGAGGCGGTCCTTGCCGGGACAGCCGTCATCGGGCTCCACGGTGTTGTGCCTGAGGCAAAACCACCACTGCTGCTCATCTGCCATGCCTACTAGACTCCCAGATCATGTCGACCATGCTCCAGCCCGGCCGGATTTCCCCGATGCGATCGGTCCCGGCCAGCATCCCCCGCCCCGAGTATGTCGGCCGCCGCTACCCGCGCACCGGCGAGCCGGAGGTCAAGGACGCGGCCACCATCGAGCGGATGCGGGTGGCCGGCCGCGTCGCCGCCCAGGCCCTGGCCGAGGTCGGGCGGCACGTCGAGCCCGGCGTCACCACCGACGAGCTGGACCGGGTCGGGCACGAGTTCCTGATCGCCGCCGGTGCCTACCCGAGCACCCTCGGCTACCGCGGTTACCCCAAGTCGCTGTGCACCTCGCTCAACGAGGTCATCTGCCACGGCATCCCCGACGACACCGTGATCGCCGACGGGGACATCGTCAACATCGACATCACCGCCTACCTCGACGGCGTGCACGGCGACACCAACGCCACCTTCCTGGCCGGGAACGTCGACGAGGAATCCCGCCTCCTGGTGGAACGCACCCACGAGGCCCTCATGCGCGGCATCCGCGCGGTCGCCCCCGGCCGGCCGCTGAACGTCATCGGCCGGGTCATCGAGTCCTACGCCCGCCGCTTCGGCTATGGCGTGGTCCGCGACTTCACCGGCCACGGCATCGGCACGACCTTCCACTCCGGGCTGGTCGTGCCCCATTTCGACGACCCCGAGGCCGACGTGCCGATCGAGCCCGGGATGACGTTCACCATCGAGCCGATGCTGACCCTGGGCACGATCACCTACGAGGTCTGGCCGGACGGCTGGACGGTCCTGACCGCGGACCGCAAGCGGACGGCCCAGTTCGAGCACACGCTGCTGGTCACGGCCGACGGCGCCGAGATCCTGACGCTGCCCTAGCTCCCGGGGCGGTCCGGGCCGGTCACTTGGGCGGACGGGGCGACGAACGTGCCGCGGCCCTGCCGGGTGATGATCAGGCCGCGCTCGCGCAGCACCTTCATCGACCGCCGGACCGTCTGGTAGGCGACCTCGTACTCGTCGGCCAGGACCCGCTCGGCGGGCAGCTGCACCGTGAACTCGCCCTGCGCAATGCGCTCCGCGATGGAGTCCGCTACCTGGAGGTAGCTGTAGTCGCCGTCCATCTTGTTAATCTTCGGCACCCGGTCACGCTAGGCGCGTCATCAGCTGCGCGCAAATCACTGAGAGCACCTAGAGCTTCAGATGCTCTATGCGAAACGGGGCCGCCCGGCACGACCACGTTACGATAGGCCGGCGTCGCTCCGGGCCATTGACGAGACGGTCGCGGCGGCGTGCCGCGACTACCCGGACGTGTTCACCGGCCTCGGGACATGGCCGGGGCCTGGCTGGTCTCTGTTGCCTCAGCCGCCTCGTGCGTGTCCTGCTGGTCCTGCGCAGCTGCTGCGGCGGGGGTCTTTCTCATGATCACGCAGGATTTAGCATGCCCTGGCGGCGGTCGCATTACTGGTGATCTTGGGTCTGTCAAGGGTCCCGGCGTGCCCTGGCGGCGGCCGCCAGCCCCGGCGGCAGCGCCAGAACCTGGCCAACCACCCCCGCCGGGGGCGTTTCGTGATCGTGACCGATTCACCGTGAAGGAGCCCGGTATATCGGTCACGATCACGGACACCCCCCCTGGCCGGGCATCAGGCGAGGCGGTGCCGGAAGCGCGTGTGGCTGGCCGGGCGGATGTGACCTGCGGGGGGCGGCGGCAGGCCCGCCCCGGCGTGCACCGCCATGATCGTGATCGGTACGGGGCGGAATTCCGCCCGGGACCGGTCACGATCATGAAAACCCCGCCAGCCGGGTCCCCGCCCCGGCAACTGCTGATGCCGGTGTTACGGGCGGGGTGGTGGTGCTGCGCGCCGGCCGGCCCCGGCTGTCCCGCGGCTGAGGGCCAGCGCGGGACACCCTGAGCCTTGACGAGCCCCGCCACCACGAGCAACGCGACAGCCTCCCTGGGGTGCCAGATCCTGCGTGATCATGAAGCACCCCCGTCTGGCCAGCGCCGACCGTGCAACCAGCCTGACCAGCGGGCTGGCCGGGGCCGATGTGACTGCCGCAGTTCCGCCCCGTCGTGCTGCCCGCGCCTTGCGCGGTCGCCGCCCCGCCAGCCGGAAACTGGCGGCCCTGCTCGTCATCGCCGCAGGGCTGAGCGCATGCAGCCATGGCCGCGCCCGCCCCGTCGCGAACCAGGCCGGGACGCTACTGTCCTGTCGCGACTCGGCCGGACAGCAGCCCAGTGATCCCGCGGCCCGGCCCCTCAATGGCGTCGAAAGCGCCGCCTGGCTCGGGGACACCAACTCCTATGACGCCCTCCCGGCTTGGCGAAGCCGTGACGGACGCTGCTACCTGGTCTGGAAGACCTACCTGGCCGTCGCACCGGGAGCCCGGCCCTACCGGGTCATCGCCGTGCGGCCCGGCCCCCGGCCTACGCTGGACTGGCCGGCCGCCGACGCCCCTTCCAGCGCCGCCCGAGCCGCCTGAACAGGAGAACGCAGATGCATCAGCAGACCGCGCAGAAGACCGATTTCCTCTGGCTGGAGATCACCGGGAAGTGCCAGTTAAGGTGTTTTCACTGCTACGCGGAGTCCGGGCCGTCCGGAACCCACGGCACCATGACCGCCACGGGCTGGCTGTCCGTCATCGACCAGGCCGTCGGCCTGGGAGTATCCATGATCCAGCTCACGGGCGCGGTCTGCATCGCGGCAATTGTTCCGCACGCCCATCCCGCGCCTGCGGCGGCGGGCACGGCGGCAGGGCGGGCACGTCAGCGACCATTCACCCGCGGCAGGTGCCGCCGGGCCTGGCCGGCTGGAGCCGTTCCAGGACGGTCCGATAACCGGGCACCCTCCAGCCCGCGCTGGGCGCCGTCGCCTGCCCTGCCGCTCATCGCGCACCTGCCACGGTGATCTCCAGTGACAGAACGACATAGACGGTCTTCCCGGGACCGGCCGGATGCCAGGCGATGCGCCGTGCGGTGATTCTTGCAGACCCGACCGACCGCACGCTGGGCAATAGCTTTGACACCCAATACGAGATGACCGAAGGCGTGACCGGCTTGGCGGACTGATCAACGAGTATTCACAGGCCGCGTGAGGTGACGGCATTATCGGCGCCCACACCATCGCGTTCGTGCGGACCAAATGCCTCAAGTAGAGCCGCGACCGCCTCAGCCGCACGACCGGACGGTGGCTCCATGTACATCGACGTACCCCGTTGCGACGTATCCGTGTGGGCTTGACACTCTGTACCAGGTGTCGCCGCTCGGTTCTCCGGTTGTGTCCTCCCACCACCCGCCGTGGGCTACGCAGAGTACCGTAATAGGCTGGCCGGCCCGATATTTATGTACTGGCGGATAGTCCTTGCCCGGGTCCTTGCGGAGGTTCACCTCACCCTCCGCCTTATAGATGTTTCCCGTCCAGGTGGTCGGCGGAGGTGGCGAGTTCGGGCCGTCCGTCGGCAGGCGGCTCGCACCTGCGATGAGCCTGCCGGTCGAGTACAGGCTGACCATGGCGAGCAGGAGCAGCACGACGGCCAGTGTGATGGGCCGTTGCCGGCTGAGTTGCCGTCCACCGGTCCGGTTCAGCCATCGGCCGGCCCCACCCCGCCCGAGCCACGCCGGGCCCGGCCGCGCGGTGCCTGCCATCGCGGCCGGGTGGCTGCCTGGGTGGGTCGGTGGAAAGTGGAGCCAGCCACGGGCCGGCCGTCTTCTGGTGGCCGGCCAACCCGCCGGCCGTGCCCGTGACATGCGCGGGCGCCCCGGCGATCGGCGCTCGATCGAGCCTGGCAGGGACGGGCGGCGGGCGCGCCAGCGATGGACGGCGGGACCGGCCCGGCCCGCCTGTGGCGGTGGGCGCGATCCCGCTGGCGGGGCAGGCGCGGGAGCAGGCGGCGCCGGGGAAGGTGCCGGGGACGGCATGACGGGACTGGGCCTGGCGGGCGCCGGAACCGGCCTGGCGGGCGCCGGAGCCGCCGGAGCCGCTGCCGGAGCAGCGGCAGTCGGAGCCGGAGTTGGGGCTCGAACGGGCTTCGCTGCAGCTGCTGCCGGAACAGGCCGGCCGGTGCCGGACGTGCCAGCCATCACTGTTCCCGCGGGCCGGACTCGACCGCGTAGCCGCAGCGTGTCGGGAGTGGCAGCGCGCAGGGTCAGCGCCCATAGCGACGGCTTCGGGCGCGCCTGCGGCGGTCCGAGGCCGTCGCGAGCCAGCGTGCCGAGCACCGGGGAGCACCGGGTCAGCGCGGCCGGATTGCGGGTGTCCTGGTCGCCGGCAAACAGCCGGGTGGCCAGCAGCGCAAACTTGTACGCGTCGGTGTGCGGGCTGGCGGTCGCCTCGCCGCTGGGTGCCTCCCAGCCACGGGTTTGTGCCTGCGGCAGCACGGACCGGCCGTTTGCCGCCATCGCGTCGCAGTCGACGAAGAAGCACTGCGGCGCCGACCCGAACCGCGGGTATATGTTCAACGGCGATAGGTCGCCCACGACCAGGCCGTGCCGGTGCAGGAGCGCGATGGTGTCGGCGAGGTCGGCGAGGAAGTCCAGCCGCCACCGATCGTCGACCGGGAGGCGGACCAGGTCGAGGTAGCTGTCCGCGTTGAGCAGGTGCTGTACCTGGCAGTATTCGTCCCGGCCGACGCCTGGCAGGTGCAGCGGCCGGCGGAACTCGTCGGGGATCAGCGGCATGAGCAGCCCTACTGCATGCCGATCCGCCATCACCGCCGCCGCCGGCCACGCGGTCCGTTCAACCAGCCTTCGCCGCGTGGCCGCGTCCAGGAGTTCCGGGAACTGGACCAGGTCGCGCAGCGCTGCGGCATCGACGGCGGCCAGCCACTGGCTCTTGTAGCACTTGTAGACCAGTGGCTGGTCCGGCGGTCGCCCGCCGATCGCGGTGACCCGGTAGATCCGGCCCTGACCGCCGTCGCCGAGCGAATCGCCGTGGAGATCCAGCGCGCCCGCGGAGACCTGATTGGGTACGTGTTCGGTCATCGTGGTTCGGGGTCGGGCCAGATCGCCAGCAGGGTCCGGTCGTCGTCGAAGGTCTCCCGCGAGAAATCCAGGGTGTGCGCCAGTTCCAGCGCCGTCGGTCGCCTGGCCAGCGTGCCCGCGAACAGGTGCCCGACCAGTCCCGACCCTTTGCCCAGCGGCACGCCGAAGCCGTCAGTACCGACGAGCAGCACCGCGTCCGGCGGCACCGGGAAGTCGCGGACCGCCGGCGCTACGTCGGCGGCGGCCGACGGCAGGGCGAGCACGGCCGACGTGCGGACCGGTTCGGCGGCAGCGGCGTCGCCGTCGGCGCCGAACGCGTCGTGGAACGTGCCAGCGCCCAGCAACCAGCCGCCCGAGTCACCGATGCGGGCCAGGGCCGCGGTCGCCCCGTCGCCTAGCTGCCCGGGTGGGTGGACGACGCCCGCCACAAGGGCGGTGGCCAGCAGCGCGATGGCCTGGGCCGGTTCCGGCGCGGACAGCCCGAGCAGGTCCTGCGCGTACGCGACGAGCTGGTGCCCGGTGCCGGCGAAGAGTGTTGGCCAGTCGATCGGCCGGCCGTCGTCGAGCGCGTCGAGCACTCCGGCCACGGCGAGTTGGCAGGCCAGGGTGGCGCCCAGGTGCGACTGGGCGGCACCGGAGACCCCGTCGGCCACCGCGAAGGCGACCGCCCCGGTCGGCGGGTGGGCTACCACCACCGCGTCGTCCTGGCGTGGGGTGCGTTCGTAGCGGTGGGAGTATCCCCGGACCGAGGCGAGCCGGACCGTGAGCGCGCCGGTGGACCAGCCGTCGCAGACGGTGTCCGGCCGGTAGCCGCCGAGCACGTCGGTGTGGTGCAGCCACGGCCCTGGTGGCGCCGGCGCAAACTCCGCCACGGGCCGGCCGACCACCACCGGTGCCCAGCGATCGGCGGCGGAGTCCGCCGCGGGCCGACGGGGGTCCACCTCAGACCTCGTCGAGCGTGACCCGGAAGCCGGCCGGCGGCTCCACGATGAGGCTGTCCGCCCCGGTGCCGAAGGTTTGTACCGACGCCACGACGCTCTTGGTCAGCGCCGTGCAGAACTCGGTGATGGCCTGCCCGATGTCGACGCCGGGGACGGTGACGAACGCGTACTGCGGTTGGGTGGCGACCTGCCGGATCACGTCCGCCCTGACGTCGCCGATACCGCACGCGATGATGTTCGGCGCCGCCCGGTGGACGGTCCGGTCGACCAGTTGGCGGTGCGTGTTCGGCCAGTCGAGCGCGTCGTTCGGCTCGCCGTCGCTGAGGAAGAACACCGTCGGCCGGTACACCGCGTACCGGCGGGCCTTGAGCGTCTCCACGTCCGCCGGGATCAGCTCCCGCAGCAGGTTGAACGCGGCCTGGTAGCAGGTGCCGATCCGGCTCTCCAGCGGGGTGAGCTCGGCCGCCTCGCGCATGTCGACCAGGTGGCTGCGGACAATAGCGTCGTCGGAGAAGCCGATGAGGGTGAACCGGATCTTGGCGGCGGTCAGCGGCTGGGCCAGCAACGCTCGGCGCAGTGAGCCGAGCCCCTCGTTCAGTTCGTCCATGTAGGCGTACATGGATCCCGACTCGTCGGCCACCACGTAGAACGGCCACAGGTTGCCCTCGATGTCCTGGCTCACGGCCAGCCGCCTCCCTCCGCTGTCGTGTGGGCGGCCGCGCGGAAGCCGGCCGGCCCCTGGATCTCAACGTCCGGGTCGCCGCCACGGACCGCCCGGCCCAGATCGAACACGTGCCCGCGGACGAAGTCGCAGAACCGCGCGGCGGCGACGTCGGGCGCGAGGTCGGGCGCGATGAAGGCCATCCGGGATCCGGTCGCGACCGCCGCGACGGTGCCGGCACTGGCCGAGCCGATGCCGCACGCGACGACGTCCGGTGCGAACGGGTGCCGGCTTCGGTCCACCAGTTGCCGGTACCCCGCGCGCCATTCCCCCGGGTCGGCCGGCTCGCTGCCGGTCAGCCACATGACCCGTGGCCGGCGCACCGCCGAGTGGCGTCGCTTCAGCTCGGCCACGTCGTGCGGGATACAGCCGAGCAGCCAGCTGACGGCCGCGCCGAAGTGGGCCGGCCCGCGGGCGGTGGGTCGGCTCAAGTGGAACCCGGGCCGCACCTCCTGCAGCGCCAGGTGCTCGGCGACCTCCCCGGCCAGGCCGAGCGCTGAGAGCTGGACGGCGCCCGCGACGCCGGGGTCGGCGGCCAGCGCGGCGCACAGCGCGCTGAGGCCGGCGTCCATCGCGGCGAGCCAGCCCGCAGAGGACTCGTCGAGGACGATGTACACGGGTACGACGCCACCGGCGGCAGGCCCTGGTTTAACCGCGTCGGCGAGCTCCGGCCGGCCAGATCCGCCGCCCGGGTCGAGTCCGCCGCTCTGCTCGAAGATCTGGTCGACCAGGCTCTGCCACACCCGCGGCGGCAGGTAGCCCAGCATCTCCCGCGGATCACTGCCGATGATGGTCGTCGGCACGTTCATCGCCGCGAGCCTTTCCAGGAGCAGTTCCCGGGTGACCACCTCGCGGCCCAGCAGGCGCAGCCGCTCCTCCAGGGGGACCAGCTCCAGCTTGCGCCGGTCCCGTTCGGTCTCCAGCCGTCGCTGTTCGATCTCCTGCTCGAGTTCGTCGTTCCCCTTCCTATACTCGATGATCTCCTTGCGTTCACGCTGGTCGGCAATCTCCCTGCGCAACTGGTCGAGGTCGGCTGACTCCGGTTCGAACTCGCCCAGCGTCGTGCGTACCGCGATGACGCCGCTCTCGGACAGCGCGGCCCGGACCCGGTCCTCGAGGTCGAGCCGGACCTCGTCGCGCCGGCGCATGAAGCTGCGGACCGTGTGTGACGCGGCGGTGGAATGAAAGTACCCCTCCACGGTGCGGCCCAGCACCCGCTCGACGAACCGCTGGACCGGCGCCCGGTTGGAGGTCGGGTTCGGGTTCGGATGCGACACCCCGGCCTCCTGCTCGCCGAAGCGGCCGACGAGCACGGGCGCCGCGCTGGCCGGGATGCGGATCGTCTGCGACATGTCGAACCGCAGCCAGTGCCCCTCCACGTCGATCCGGATCTGGTCCAGCGCGACATCAAAGCGGTCCTCGGACTTGGTCCGCTTGGTCCACTCCAGGATCAGGTCACGGGTGGGAATCTGGATGACCCGTGCGAACCATGGGTTGATGCGATAGACCCCGCCACGGCTGAGCGTCTCGGCCTGGGCGCCCCGCCGCCCGCCGCCGGCGAGGAACACCCACGGCAGTTGGAAGCTCGCGTGCCCGGCCACGACCGGAGCGACCTCGCCATCGGCCTCGCTGGCCCGTGCGCCCTCGCGAGCGACCACGACACCGGTGGCGCCCTCCGGCACGTTGACCTCCTGAAGATCGTCCGCGGTCAGGTCGTACCGCCCGGAGCGGATGTTGTCTACGGTGATGACCTCGAACAGCATCGGGTTGACGCGGTACCGCCCACCGCCCGGCAGCACCGCCTGCTGCCGGCCCATCTGCCCGCCGCCGAGCAGGAACGCCCGGCCGTCCTGGAAGAGATCGCACTCGACGTGCCGGCACAACGTGCGGTCCGGCGGCAGCGGAGCGCCGGCCAGGGCCACTGCCACGCCGATCGTGCCGGGCGGGATCACCGTCTGCTCGACGTACGCGACGTCATACAGCAGCGGCGGTAGCAGGTAGTGCCGGTCGGCGAGCAGCGTCGCCGCCCGCGGGCCGGCCACACCGTGGTCAACCCGGACGGGCAGGTCGTCGACGGCAGCGCGGCCGAACCGGCGGTAGACCAGTCCGACGTGGCCGGTGGGCACCAGCCGTACCGAACGCAGCAACACGACGGCCGCGCCGGCCAACACAGTGACCGCAGCCACCCCAGCGATCCAGCCCAGCCAACTCACGGCCGCTCACCTTCCCAGGTAGACAGTCGAATGTGGACCGCCAAGACGGTGCGCACCCACCGGTCGTGCCAGGTGTGGTGCCGCTCCGACTGCGGGTTGCGCAGGGTCGGAAAGAAGCCGACCGGCCGCTCGCCCTCGACGAACTCGCCGTAACGCTGGACCCCCCTGCCCGCGCGGCACCAACCGAGCGCCATGGCGAGCGAGGCGAAATCGTCCCGGACGGACAGGTCCCGCCCGCCGAGATCCGGCGCGCCGACCTCGCGGCCCGCCCCGCCCGGGCCGATCCGCCGACACGACAACTGGGCACGGAAGCCGTGCGCTCCGTGGGTGAACCGGGCCCAGGTCGTGTCGATGCCGGTCAGTAGCTCCGACGGCACGCGGGCGCCGTCCTCGAGTCGCAACCAGCCGTCACCGTGCCGCCCGACCGCCTGGAGGATCATCGCGGTTGTCAGGATGTCGGCACTGGTCAGCTCGCCCGCGCCGAGGAAGGACCGCAACTTCGTGAACGAGGCACCGGTCTTTGGCCGGGTGCTGGCCGACGCGCGGACCGGCGGTGCCAATCGGATCTCCGGAGCCGGCCCGCCGCCGCCTGCCCGATCGCGATCGCGGATGGCGCGTAGTTGGCACAACTCTCGCTCGCCCGGCAACGCACCGTCGCGGGCGTCGAAGTAATAGCTGCTGGCCAGCAAGAAGAACCGTTCACCATCCACCAACACGGGCAGGAACTGGCGGTCATAACGCTGGCCCTCGAGGATTTCGCGCTCGACCCACTCCGATGCCTCCGCCGTCGGCGACATGAGCACGATGACGGCCAGCGCGTACATGATCTGCTGCGGTATTTCGGTCGGGAACCGGACACCCCACGCCAGGTCACGATCGAACCAAACCGGCAGGTCTGCCGACCGGAGATGCTGTGCGAACCGGGTGGTGTATTCGAGGTCGGCATGTGAATACGACACAAAGAATGACGACGGCTCATTCGGGGCCATAGTGTCTGTTAGCATTCTCTTCTCAGGGATCCAAAAAGCCTCGTCAACGTCTAAAACGGGAATCGATGACCAACGGGCGGGAAGTACCGCAAGCCAGGCACCCATAGCCGTACGCTGGAGATGGTCATCGGGCTGCCTCCTCTGCGGTACGACGCCGGGGATCCGCGCTTCGTGTCGAATCGCCCGAGTATCATCCTGGTAGCATGTTGCCTGCGGACCGTAGCTGGCATTGTGGATGCCACCGAAGGAATTTCGCGCCGGATCGCACGGGGGTGATTCGTGCTGGTCGACCGGGACAGGGAACTGGATCGCTTCGACAAGGCTGTCGCCGTGGCCGCCGGCGGGCGGGGAATGACAATTGTGCTGGAGGGTGCCGCCGGGATCGGAAAGACCGCGCTGCTCGCTGCGGTTCGCGAGCGAGCCGCCGGGTGGCTGAACCCGCTCACGGCCCGCGGTGGCGAACTGGAACGCGAGTTAGCGTTTTCGATCGTGCGGCAGTTGTTCGAACCGCTCCTGCGTGGTGTGGCGCCCGCCGCCCGCCGGGAACTGTTCATCGACGCTGCGGGTCTCGCCGCTCCCGTCTTCGGTGGCTCGATCGGTCTCGACACGGTAGCCGTGCCACCCGAGTCGAGCATGGGCAGCGTAGTGCACGGGCTCCACTGGCTCTGCGCGAACCTCGCCGAGCGGGAGCCGCTACTGCTGACGGTCGATGACACGCACTGGGCCGACGAGGCATCCCTGCGGTTCCTATCCCACCTCGCCAGGCGGATCGCGGACCTGCCCGTACTGCTCGTTCTCGCCGGCCGGCCGCCGCGACCGGGCGAGCCCGGCGCGGTGCAACGGGCACTGAGCGGCACCGAACCCACGACGCTGGTACTCGGCCCGCTCAGCGACGGCGCGGTCGCCGAACTGGTCCGGCGCGCCCTGCCCGGCGACCCCGACGAGGCGTTCACCCGCGCCTGCGCCCGCGCCACCGGCGGCAACCCGTTCCTGCTCGCCGAGGCACTGACCGCGCTGCGGCGCAGCGGCGTGCGTCCGTTGTCCGGCGAACTCGATCGGATCGAGACCCTCCAGGTGGACACCATCTCCCGGACCGTGCTGGCCCGTATGTCACGGCTAGGCCCACGGGCGGTGCGGCTCGCCCGGGCGGTCGCCGTGCTCGGGCCGGCGTCCGAGCTACGACGCGTGGCGGCACTGGCCGACCTGGACGAATCAGGCGCCGCAGAGACCGCCGATGCGCTCGTACGCGAAACAATCCTCAACCCGGTTCGGCCGCTGGAGTTCGTCCACCCCCTGGTACGTACCGCGGTCTACGCGGATCTCACACCGAGCCTGCGCGCCGTGGCGCACAAACGGGCAGCGCGGACCCTCGCCGCCGAGGCCCTATCGGCGGAGCAACTCGCTCCGCACCTGATCGCCTCCGAGCCGGGCGGGGATCCGTGGGTGGTCGCCGCGTTGCGCGCGGCGGCGGCCGACGCGCTGGACCGCGGCGCGCCGGAGCCCGCCGCAGCCTGCCTGGAACGGGCACTCGCCGAGCCGCCGGACTGCCGCGCGAGCGTACTCATCGAACTGGGTCGGTGCCTAAACATGCTCGACCGCGCCGAGGAGGCCGCGGCCGCGCTGCAGGCCGCGCTGGAACTGGTGACGCAGCCGATAACCCGGGTGGAGGTCGCGCTCCAACTGGAAGCCCTGTTCGCGCGCACCGGCCGGTTCGTTGACACCTTCGACACGTTTCAGCACCTAGGCGACGTCGCGGACGGCGACGACGAAGAACTCCCGCTGCGCGTCCACGTCAGCATGGCCCTGCGCGGCCTGACCACCATGAAACCGCCACCGAGCTGGCTGGCCCGGCTGGAGCAAGCCGTACCGCGGCTACGGCCGGAACGCGACGCCGACCGGATGGTCCTCGCGACGCTCGCCTTCGGCGGCGCGGTCTCCGGAAACCGGCCCAGCCAAGAGGTCGCCGAGCTTGCCGCAACGGCGGCCGCCGGGCCACTTTCCAAGCACGACTCGTGGGTACTCGTCAACCTCGCCGGCGCCGCCCTGGGCATGTCCGGCCGCGACGCCGAGGGCCTCGCGCTCATCGACCGGGGTATCGACCTGGCCCGGCGCTGGGGCGACATCGCCGCCTACGCCTACCTGGCGACCATCCGCTCCCATCAGGCCCTCTACGCCGGACACCTCGTCGAAGCGGAGGCCGACGCCCGCGCCGCACTAGAGATCCACTACGACCCCAGCGGAACCGGTGCCGCACTCGCCGCCGCTGTGCTCATCGACGCGCTGGTCGACCGGGGCGAACTCGACGCGGCGCAGCAGGTGCTGACCGACCGCGGACTGCCCGCAACCTGGTCGTTGAACTGGACCATCGCGCACTTCATCTTCATGGCCCGCGGGCGCCTACGGTTACAACAGCACCGGTTCCGGGAGGGCCTGGCCGACCTGCACACCTGCGGCAAAGAGCTCGCCACCGCCGGGTACACCAACCCCGCCTTCGCACAGTGGCGCGCCGAAGCGGCGCTCGCCCACCACGCGCTCGGCGAGATCGCCGTCGCCCGGGAACTGGCCACCGAGGAACTCACCCTCGCCCGCCGGTTCGGCGCACCGCGGGCGATCGGCATCGGCCTGCGTGCCCTCGGATTGATCACCGGCGGCCAACAAGGAGTCGAGCTGCTACGCGAGTCCGTCATCGTGCTCACCCACTCCACCGCCCACGTTGAGCACGCCCGCTCCCTGATCGACTACGGCGCGGCCCTGCGCCGCCGCGGCCACCGTACTGAAGCACGCGGACCCTTGTACGACGGCCTCGACCTAGCCACCCGCTGTGGCGCGGGAGCCCTCGCACGCAACGCGCACCAAGAACTGAACGTCACCGGCGCACGACCCCGCCGGGCATTACGCACCGGAGCCCCGGCGCTGACCGCAGCCGAACGCAGAGTCGCCGACCTCGTCGCCGCCGGCCGGACGAACACCCAGGTGGCGCAGGCCCTCTTCGTAACCGTACGCACCGTCGAGGTCCACCTAACCAGCATCTACCGCAAGCTGAATATCACCTCCCGCCACGAACTGCACGGGGCGCTCGAAAAGGTGACACCGGATTGTCCGGTGACAGATATCTCGGCCCGGTCCACTCCTGACCTGCATGGGCCTTTTTGTTGAGTGGCATAAATGTGGTGCTGTTGTGACAGATGAGTTGGCCCGCCAAGCAGCGACGGATGCAAGCCCAGGTCATGCAGCCCGGTCCGGTGAGCTGGCAGCAGGCCGCCGCGAGGCTGGCCGCGACTGCCCCTGCGCGGCGCCACCGCCAAGATCGACCCCGACGGCACCTGCCACCTCACGCGGGGAACCTGGCAGGCCACCATCACCTAACCGGCCCGCCGGAAACACCCGAGCGAGGCCCGCTGGCCGCCCAGCAACTACCGGCCGAGCACGCCGCCGATGACCGCCCGGCCCGAGCCCGCTGCTCACGGCAGGCACCCCGGCCCGGGCGCGGCCCTCATGGTCAACTGCGTGCGAAACGCATGTACTATATGTGCGATGCGCACAGATACAGCGGCCCGGGCCGACCTCGCCGGCGGCGGCCCCGCTCTCTTCCGGCTGGTCCGGTTCTGGTCCCGGCGCTGGGCGGCGGACGCGGCGCGGGACGGGGCGGGCGACCCGGCGCACGTCGGGCACGTGCTGGTGCTGGAGGCGATCGACGCCGCCCTGGCCGCGGGCACGGGGGCGATCGGCGAGGTGGCCCGGCAGCTCGGGCTCGACCGGTCCAACGCCAGCCGGATGCTCGCCGAGGCCGTCGCCGCGGGCCTGGTGACCAAGACGGTGTCGGCGGGCGACGCCCGCCGCACCGAGCTCGGGATCACCGCGGCCGGCCGCGACCTGCTCGCCGCCGCCCGGGCCTGGCAGGACCGGGCCTTCGCCCGCCTGGTCGCGGACTGGCCGGCCGCGGACGCCCGCCGCCTGGCCGGCTACCTCCGGCGCCTGGCCGCGCAGTCCCCCGAGTCCCTCAGCCCGCCCGCCCGTCCAGCCAGCACCGCCGAGTCAGGAGGCCCACCATGACCATCGTCCTCAACCACACCATCGTGCCGGTCGACGACAAGCAGCGCGGCGCCCAGCTCCTCGCCGACCTGCTCGGCCTGCCGGTGGGCTCCCCCGCCGGGCCGTTCATCCCGGTCAAGATCAACGACGACCTGACCTTCGACTTCGACGACCGGCTCGGCGCGCGGCCGGGCCACTACGCCTTCCTCGTCGACGACCCGGTCTTCGACTACGCGCTGCAGCTGGCCCGCAGCTCCGGGCTGGCCTGGGGCTCCGCGCCGCGCCGCAGCGACGAGCAGATCAACCGGCTGGGCGGCGGCCGCGGCGTGTACATCCGGGACCCCGACGGCATCGCCTACGAGTTCTTCACGGCGGTCCCCTGACCGCCAGCGCCGGCCGTCAGCGGGCGCGGGCCGAGCGCCTGGACGCGCAGCGGCTCGCCGACGCCGTCCGCGCCGCCGCCGGCGTCGCCATGCGCCTCTTCCTGACCAGCGACTCGCGCGTTCTCCCGGACCAGGCACGGCCCGCCGTCTAGGATTTGTTCACCGAAGCTCAATATCGATGGATATCGCTCATATGCGAACGTAGGCCCTAAGTCCTTCACCCCGCGTCCCGGCCAGCAGGAACCGGGATGCGAACGGAGCGTCAGCGTGCACTCCCCCGGCGTCACCGAGGCGGACGGCAGCGAGCCCGGCGCAGCCGGGCCCGGCGTGACCGCCGCGGTCCCGGCTGCGCGGCGCCCGCCGAGCCCGGTCAGCACCCCGGACACGCCGGACGCGCCAGGCGCGCCGCGGCGCAGGCCGCGCGCGATCGGGGCCTGGCTCGTCGTCCTCGTGCCCGGCCTGGCCGAACTGCTGCTCGGCGGCTACCAGCTCGGCCGGGCGTCGCTGTGGCGCGACGAGGGCTACACCCGGGAAGTGGCGCAGCGCTCGACCGGCCAGATCCTGGCCCTGCTGCGCCACCAGGACGCCGTGCACGGCCTCTACTACCTCGCCGTCCACGCGGTCGTGGACGCGGCGGGTGCCTCGGCCACCGACCTGCGGCTGCCCTCCCTCATCGCCAGCGTCGCGGCCGTCGGGCTGACCGCGGCCCTGGGCCGCCGGCTCGCCCAGGCCGCCGCGCAGCCCGCGCCCCGGCTGACCGGCCTGCTGGCCGGCCTGGTGCTGGCCGGGCTGCCGGTCACCACCTGGTACGCGCAGGACGCGCGCCCCTACGCCGCCGCCACCCTGTTCGCCGTCGCCGCCACCTACCTGCTGGTCCGGGGCGTCACCGAGGGCCGCGGCCGCTGGTGGTGGGCCGGGTACGGCGCGGCCGTGTTCACCCTGGCGCTGCTGAACTTGGTGGCCCTGCTGCTGGTGGCGGCGCACGGCATCAGCCTGCTGGCCCTGCGCCGCCCCCGGCGGCCCGGCGGCGGGGCGCCCGCGCGGGCCGCGACGCGGCGCTGGCTGGCCGCGGCGGGCGCCGCCGCCGCGGCGCTCAGCCCGCTGCTGGTGTACGCGGCCCGGCAGAACGGCCAGCTCGACTGGGTCTCCCGGCCCACCCTCGACCTGACCGGCGCGCTGATCACCGACTTCGCCGGAGTCAAGGACCTCATCCCGCTGGCCCTGGCGCTGACGCTGGCCGGCGTCGCGGCCGACATCGGGCGGCGGTACCGGGTGATCTGCCCGCCCGTCGCCATCACGCTGCCCTGGCTGCTGCTGCCCCCGGCCGCGCTGCTCACGGTCTCCGTCGCGGACCCGGTCTACGTCGAGCGGTACGTCGTGTTCTGCACCCCGGCCGCGGCCCTGCTCATGGCGGCCGGCCTGATCTGGCTGGGCCGGCTGGTCGCGATGACCCCGGCCGGCCGGCGCTGGCCGCCGCTGGCCGCCGTCCCGGTCGCGCTGGTGATCGCCGTCATGGCCGCCGTGCTCATCGCGCCGCAGCAGCGGGCCCGGACCGGCGCCGCGCGCAAGGACGACCTGCGCAAGGTGGCCGCCATAGTCAGCCGGAACGAGGAGCGCGGCGACGCGGTCCTGTACCAGCCGTGGGGCACGCGGGTGGCGGGCCTGGCCTACCCGCGGCCGTTCGGGCGGCTGGCCAACATCGGGATGCTGGAAGCGCCCGTCGCCTCGGCCACGCTGACCGGCGTCCCGGCGTCCCCCGCCGAGCTGGCCCGGCGGCTGCGCGCGGCCGGGCCGGCGGTCCGGCGGATCTGGCTGGTCCGCTGGCGGCGGCCGCTGCCGCCCACCCCGCTGGTCACCGAGCAGGTCGCCCTGCTGCGCGGCCTGCGCCTGATCCGGCGCTGGGACGTCAAGTCGGTCCAGCTCAGCCTGTACGCGGCCCGCGATCGATGAGTCCCGGCCGCCGGGAGCGTCCAAGTACGCGACCAGCCCGCCGCCTGGACCCGGCTGGCCGACTGCTGGCCGCTGACCACACGGTGCTCACCACTGACCCGCGGGGCATCAACCGCAGCCGCGTCGATGACCCGGACCAGGACTCGACGCCGCAGCTGCGCGCCGGTGACCTCTGCCGGCTCCTGGCCCACCTCGACGCCGGCCCGGCTGCGGTCCTGGGCTCCAGCGGCGGCGCCGTCACCGCGCTGGCCCTCGCGCAGGCCCATCCCGCCCAGGTCCGCGCCGTCGTCGCCCACGAGCCGCCGCTGAACGAGCTGCTCGAGGACCGCGAGCAGCTCCGCGCCCGGACCGAGGACATCATCGCGACCTACCTCGACGGCAACGTCGCGGCGGCGTGGGCGAAGTTTCTGGCCCTGGCCAGCATCGTGCTGCCCGAGAGCGCGCTGCAGGAGATGTACGGCGGCGAGCGCGATCCGCAGCAGGTCGCCGACGAGCACTTCTGGTTCGCCCGCGAGATGCGCGGGACCACCCGCTGGCAGCCCGACCTGGCCGCGCTGCGCTCGGCCGGGACCCGCATCGTCGTCGGCATCGGGGCCGACTCGGCCGGGCAGATCTGCGACCGCACGTCCAGGACGCTCGCCGCGGCGCTCGGCACCGAGCCCGCGATCTTCCCCGGCGGCCACATCGGCTTCGTCGAGGACCCCGCCCGGTTCGCCGCCAAGCTGCGCGACTTCCTGCCGGGAAATCAGCCATAATCGGCACATGCACCGGCTGACCTGCGCATATTTGACGGGCCACGGTGATGGGGCAGCAAGCGTCCGGGGTACGGTCGCCGCGCCAGGTCATTTCCCGTGACTCCGAGGGGGAACCATGCCCACCGTAATCGGCCGCCATGATGTGAAGGACAAGGATCACTGGCTCGCCTCGCCCCGGCGCGAGGAGTTCTTCGGGCCGCTCGGAGTCACCAACATCCGGACGTTCGTCAACCCGCAGAACCCGACCCAGGTGGCGGTGCTCATGGACGTGGCCGACATGGACGTCCTGATGGCAGCCATGCAGGCCGAAGGCGCGGCCGAGGCGATGGCGCATGACGGCGTCCTGCCCGAGACCCTGACGATCCTGGTCGAGGAATAGCCCTCAGCAGCCTGCGGCGGGCAAGCCGTCCCGCAGGAATGTCAGCAGGAGCTCGTTGACCAGGCCGGGGCCCTCGATCGGCAGCAGGTGGCTGCCGGGCAGGACGGCGAGGCGGCCCTGCCGGAGCATCGCGGCGACCGCCGCGCTGTGCTGCACGGTGACCTCATCCCGGTCGCCCTGCAGGACGAGGGCGGGAACATCGACCGCGGCCAGGCCGGTCAGGTCGAGTTCCGGCTCGGCCCGGTACATGCTGATCATCTTCTCGCAGAAGACGGGGAAGTGCCCGGGACCGTCGGGCGACACCCGGTCGTGCTCCTGGCGGAGGAAGTCCATGGCCTCCGGGTCCGAGCCGAGGATGTCGTCCAGCAATCCTCCAGAGGCGCGGCCGGCCGAGTTGAAGTACTGCCCGATGAGCACCAGGCGCGCGGCCAGGTGCGGCCGGCGCTGCGCGACGAGCAGGGCGATCACCGCGCCATCGCTCCAGCCGATCAGGCGCGCCGGGCGGCCGATGACCTGGTCCACGTGTCGTCGGCAATGACCGGGTAGGTCAGGGACCCGGCGACGTCGGGCGTGTGCCCGTGACCGCGGCGCTGCGGGATGTACACCCGGTAGCCGGCCTCGGCCAGCGCGGGCGCCTGGCCGGCCCCGCACGAGGCACCGACAAAGCCGCCGTGCAGCAGCACCACCGGGTCGCCCTCGCCGCTGACCTCATGCCAGGTCTTCCGCCCGGCCACGTCAACGTACGGAATCGTCAGCCCAATCGTCTCGCCGCCACCGCCGGCTATTTGACCCTAGCCTGCGGCCGGTGACCCTCCTTCGAGGCTGCCCGGCCCGGCGCGATGGGCTCCGGGCGGTGTCGGCTGCGTTTCCCGTGGGGCTGATGTGACTGACGGGGAAAGCGGCGCGGGGGCCTGGCCCCGGCGTGCCCCGCCGGCGGCCGCCCGCCCCGGCGGACAGCAACATGAGCGTAAGGACGCTGCTGCCACAGCAGCAGCGTCCTTACGCTCATGTCGTATTCGGGAGACCGCCGTCGGCTGCGCCTACCCGCCGGGGCGCACGGATGATGCTGGCGGTGCGCATGATGCCGGGGGTGCCCCGACAGCACCGGGCGCCGGGCGCGTCGGCTCATGGAAGACGCCTCAGGCGCTGGAACGCGCCTCAGACGCCGGCTGCCACGCGCTGCTGGATGGCCTTCCACCAGCCGGGCTCGTCGGGGCGGCAGGACTCCAGCCACCAGGTGGCGCCGGCCTCCTCGTAGGGCCGGATGTTCTCCGCCGCGGCGCCGGGGTCCTGTGCCACGTCGGCCCAGACCACGAAGTCCGCGCGGTCCACCGGGCGCGCCGCCGCGAACACAGGAAGAAGCCGTCGAAGCCGGCCCGCTCGGCCTCCGCGCCCAGCTCGATGAGGTCAGCCGGGTTCTCGGCGAAGTTCGGGACGGCGAGGCCGCGCCGCACCTAGCTCGCCCGGCTCAGGGCGGACAGGCCGCGCCGCTCCGCCAGCAGGTGGCGCCGGCCTCCTCCTACGGCCGGATGATCTCGGCGGCGGCGCCGGGATCGTCGGCCACGTCGGCCCACACGACGAAGTCGGCGCCGTCCGCCGGGCGCACCGCCGCGAACCGGGCGCGGACGTCAGCCATCATCCGCTTCCTGGAAGTTGCTGGAAAACACTGGAATACAGTAGAGTCCCCGGCATGGCTGAGTCCCTGGAGATCCTGGAGCGCCGCATTGACGAGCTGCGAGCGCAGGTACGGCGTGCTGTCACTGCGGGCGACCGGGATCGCGGCCGTGCCCTGCGCGCCGAGCTCCGGGCGGCCGAGCGGGCCTGGAGCGACGCGGTCGAGCAGCTCGACGCGCTGGCCCAGGCCGATGCGCCGGTGCGGCCGGCCGCACCGCGGCCCGGCTCGCTGCTGCCCATCCGAGAACAGGTGCATCAGGCGCTCACGCTCCTCGGCGTGCCCGCTGCGGCCCGGCTGATCCTGGCCGTGCACGACGCGTTCTTCTCCGGGCCGCTGGTTCCTGCCCGGCTGACCAGCATCAGGCGAGATGAGGAGCGCTCGTTCCGGGCCGCCCCGCACGCGCGGGCGTACTACCTGTGCGCTGCGCTGACCGCCGATCTGCTCGCGCCGGCCAGGGGCCTGCTGGCCGTGTCGACCTGGAAGCTGGACCGGCGTGTCATCGGCCCGCTCAGCCCGCGCGTCGATTACCTGACGGCCGCGGTTCACGTCGCGCAGGGCATCCAGCGCCTTCCGGATGCCGGGGCGGAGGCGCCGCGGCTGCTGCGGAAGTTCGCTGCCAATATTCCGGGAGTACACGCTGGCGCCCAGTCGATCGACCCGGATCAGGTCATCCAGGCTGCGCGCGCGGAACTCGCCGTCCACCAGGGCGAGGACGCGGCACGGCGCGCAGCCGCCGCAGCCCGGGCCAGCGCTCAGCTTCGCGATGCTGATCAGCTGTTCGGGAGCCGGCTGCGGATTACGCGCAGCCAGGCCAGCGCCTGACCGGCCGACCGCAGCTTCTCGCGGAGGGGAATCTGATGAATCAGACTGAAGCCCTGCTCGGCCGGATCCGCGGTGCCATGCCGGCTCGCGCGC
>Ga0193728_1000323_pt1 | contig 22822 bp, 26 predicted proteins | sample U1c1metaG_FD_143037 | JGI IMG/M metagenome (GOLD analysis project Ga0193728, IMG submission 143037) | Soil microbial communities from a riparian zone of the East river system, Colorado, United States - U1c1 | ecosystem: Environmental > Terrestrial > Soil > Riparian zone | place: USA: East River...
CGCTCTCGGTATCGCCCGTGACATCCGTCTCGAGTGCCAATCTCGCCACGCCATCGCTGATGATGTCGACGGAGGGCAGTAGCAACTCGCGCGCAAGAGTCGCGTCGCCGAACAGCGGTTCTGCCGTCCAGGCGACCACGCCCAGCTCTGCGCCCAGTTCGAGTTCTTCTTCGCCCGCCAGCGGGATGATGTCCGTGCGTGCCGACGGCCAGAAGTCCCTCAGCCACAGTCCGAAGAGCAGACGCACAACACTGCGATACAACTCGCCCGCAGTCCAGTGGACCGCTTCTGGGCCAGCTAGCCCGGCATCAGCGATCCGATGAATGTCACCAAGCGCCTGCTCGCCAAATACGAGCTCCACCCACCATGCGGCGGCGCCAAGATCGGTGATCGCGGCGTTGAGCTCGTGCGGTTCTGCGGCTGCGTCGAGAAAGATAAAGCCACCGGCGACCGCCAACGATTTTCGGCGGACAAATTCCTCGTCCGAAAGCTCGCCGCCAGCATCGTTGATCGTGTTTGTTGAAGCGATCAACAGCAACCCATCTTTCCCGAGGGTCACCAATGCGTGCACCCTCAAATCATGCATGAATACATTCCCAAATGCCACAATCCCCGGTGGCGTCAAGAGACTCACCGAACCCGGGGTGGGAGGCTGGGCGACTAGAGGAGGTCACTAAGCGCACGAAGTAGGTTGCACAGCAGCTCGAAGGTCGTGAGTTCACGCCAGTTGCGGCCCGTGTACTTGGCGAAAGCGTAGATCCACTGCTGCCAGACCACATTTTGCTCGGCGGCATCCCCGGTGCCCCTGGAAACCGCCTGCAGGAAGGCTTTGATTTCTGCGCGCTCCGCTCCGCCAGCAGCACCAGCGCGATAGGCGAGGCGGGTTGCAGCGTCGGCGCGGGCCCGTGCTGCCGCAACCTCGGCGACCGATGTACCGGAATCGTCATCATTTTCGGCGATGACGGCCGACCCCCGAAGCCTCGGTCCGGCTCGGCCGATCTCCTTGGCCGCATGGGCGACAGCACTGAATAGCTGGGCAATGGCGTCGGTATATGACGAGACCGGTGCCTCGGCAAGTTCGAGCATGAATCCGCGGCCGGCAATGTTCCCAAGGAGGTCCGCGCGCAACGAGAGGAATCGCGTCATCCCGCGATCGGTGAAATTGAGGCCCGCAATCTCACCGGCGTGCACCTCGCGCTGGAAATAGGCGAGCAACTCGCGCGACAGGATGGTGTCCGCTTCGATCGCGCCCTCGAGCACGTCGGTCTGGTCGGCGGTGAGTGCCAGCAGGATTGCGGAACCCCGACTCCCCACGCCGTTTGGAAGCGCCGCGGTCCTGATCGCCCTCTCAAGGATTCCAACGGGATCGCCAGCGAGAGGCGTCGCCCGTTCACCGCCCTTAAGACGTTGATTGATGCGAGTGAGGATCGGCTGGTCGAGGAATCGGGGCTGGATCTCTGGTTCGCGATCCACGATGAGGACCGGTTTCAACTGCGCCCCCAGCGCGGTGAGTCCGTTGCGCGGGTCTGTGCCATCAACGTAGGTGTCGATAGCCGACATCGACTCGAGCGTCGCCCACGCCAACGCCGCGCTCCGTAATTCCTTGCGTCCCAAATTCAGCGGACGGCCAAACTGGAACTCCACGCTCGCCAGATCCTTCAGCGCGGCCGCGGCTTCGACCGTGTTTCCCGGTTGCCAATCAGCGGCGCCGCGCGCCCATAGCGCATCGTGTATCGCTCGAAGGCGTACGGCTTCGTCGCCGGACGTCAGCGTGGACCGCAACTCCTGAGCGGTTACCCGGGCGATTCCTGCTTCCTTCGCCAGGACTTCGACGAGATCCGTCTCGAGGACGAGTCGATCAGCCAGATCGATGTCGCGCGCGCGCGCAAATGCAGCGTCGACAAGCTTCGCGCTGGGGTCCTCGCCGAAGAACCGGCGAAGGCGGCGCGCCTTAGCCTCACGGTTGTACAGGCCGAATAAAGCTCGATGCACTTGTGCGGCGTCGACAATGACGTCCCGCTGCACGGATACGTAGCGCTGAATGTCGTGCTCGACTTCACCCATCAGCGTGAGGGACGTGTCATTGAGCACCATGGCGCCGAGACGCGCGCGGGCGGGCGCCGCCCCGTAGATGTTGGTGACGATCCTGGACTCGAGCCGACCACCCAGGCGATCGGTACTCGGAGCGGGCGACACCGCGAAGTAGGTACCCGCCAATTCCGTCGCCAACTCGCGATAGGCGCGGTAGAAAACGCTGCGGGCTTGGGACACTGTACATTCCTCGACTTGGCTGTGGCTAATATATCGGCAGTGACAGATAACCCAGCGACGAGCGCGGCCGGTACGGACGCCGACATCCTCGTCGATGGTGAAAATCACATGAGCGACTGGGATTCAATCGAACGAATTCGACTCACGTTGCGTGGGCTGATCTGGTGGATCGAGCACGAATCACGAGGGCGGGCCCGTCAAATCCGCGCGTACAGCAAGCTGAGGTACTTCTCGAATTTTTGTCGAGCTGTCGGTTCAGATCCGCTGTTCGACCTCGTCAAATACGAGCTCGATACTCCGGCCGAGTGGCCACGTGTTCACGCGGCGGCTGACGACATCATTCCATGTCACGCAATCGGGGTGGCCGACGGCGAGAACGTCGCCGAGCGCATGTTAATGGAGGATTTTCGTGCGGCCCAGAACCGTGGCCTGCACGCGACGAACACCCTCATGTCCGGCGACGATCACGAGATGTGGGAACTCGTCAACACGCTGTATGCCGGTGCTGAAGATGCCCGGGTCTGGTTAGTCGTCGGCCGAAACACAATCGCCAAAGAGTGGCAGGAGAAGACACGTCCCGAGCACTACTCGAACATCCCTCCCGATCGAGTGGGCGACTGGGGAACGATGTACTTGAAGGCGCTCATGGGACGCCACGTCGAGACCTCCGCAGAGCGGCGTCACCGAAAGACCTACGAAGCGGACGCGCGCGACATGCAGGCGTGGTCACGGGCAGTGCGGGATCTCGATTCACTGCTCGAGGTGGATTGGCACGCCCTGGGCCGCGCGATCCCGGGGACCATGGCCTGGACCTCCACGCTGGGCCCCGGACTGCCAACCGTGGTCGCCGACCTGAGGCCGACATTGAGCGAGGTTCAGGCCGGCGCAATCGAGCGTGCCGAGTATGGGACCGACGGCTGCCGTGATCTCGTCGGCCGGGTGGCCATCCGCAATATCCTCGCGGACTGTGCCGGCCCCCACGCGGCGAGGCTCGAGCGCCTCGTCATCGAGGACTCGCGCTATCGTCCGCTTCGGAACGCGATGCGAGCCGCGCTGGTTCGACCCCGCGAGCGTTAGCGATGCGAGTGCTTGCCCGCACCGGGTTTGCCGCCGACACCGCGGCAGGTCGGGCAGGTAACGCGCTCGTAGTAGGCGATTCCGCGGTCCATCTTTGGCATCTTCACCGTTCCGTCACCCTTGCAGGTAAGGCACTTGAAGCAGTTGTCGCATCGGGGGTTGTAGCCGGTCATGTTTGGTCTCCAGTTCAGGTACGGGTTTGCGAACCGGATGGTCCAGTTGACTCACCGAACCCGGGTCGGTTTGCGCGTGAGTTAGAGCAGTTCGCTGGCGCCGATAAACATCAGCGCGAGATGGTCTAGCGCAGCCACAGTGAGGCGCTCGACCACCTCCCGGTAGAACGGCGTGTGATGCTCCAGAAAATCGCTCATGCCATCGTCGTCGTGCGCGATGAAGAGCTCCTCGAACTCGTCGAGCTGCCAGGGCTCGAGCCCCGCGCTGAGTTGCCGTCCTACGGCAGTCACTAGTCCGTCGTGAAATCTGCGGTAGATGCAGCCCAGCTCGTCTACGTCGAGGTCGTCGACCCCGATGCCGACGAGCTGGGCGGAGACCCGGTCGCAGAGGACGCTGCTGGGTTCATCGGTCATGACGCCGCAAGCACCGGCAGCTGCGCACGGCGAGCAGAGGTTCGCACCGGAAGGTGGCTGATACTACGCGTCGTCGACTGCCGGAACCTTGCCAGGCCGCTTGCGTTGTCGAGTCGGAGCCAGATCCTGAAGGGGCACGCCTCAATGAGCTCGCGTGCGGGATCGCCTCGTCCAATCAACAAACTGACCTGCACTCCACGAGAACGGAGGTCGCGCGCGAGTGGTGCAAATGCGTGGTCACCTGAGCAAATGGTGACACGACGGTAGCGGCGCGCGATCTCGTCGGGGCTGGCTACCTCGAGCAGCGCCTTATCCGCGCCGTCGACGCCATCCCGCACCAGCCGCTGTACCGGGCTATCGCCGAGCGCGAACCATGCGCGCTTTGCTGCATGACTGGATGTCGCCACGACGGTCCGAGTGTCGCTGTCCATGTGAACCGCGTGGAGGCGGACCGCCGTCCACACTTGACGAAACCGCTCTTCGCTGGCATCCGGTCCGCCAGCGAGATTCTCCAGATCTGCAAGCACGAGTTCGCCGAGCGGGGACCGAGTGTTGTTGCGTGACATGCTTTGCTCCTTCTACTTCGCGCCGAATTGCGCCTTCACGCAAAACACCGAACCCGGGGGAGCCGTTAGTTGCGGGTAGGTTCGTGGCGCAGCACGGACGGAGTATCGCCTTGATTGGCAAGTGTGCTGGGGCCGTCAGCAAAGTGGTAGTCGGGGATGGCGGGGGTCACTGTCGCGAGTCGGCGAAACCATCCGCGCCGCGCGCGCGTGTAAAAAGCGGCGCGCTCCACATATCCTTCGCGCCACCGCTTGCGGGCATCATGGGTCTCGATAACGACGCGGTCGCGCTCGGCGCGGAGGGCTTCGTATGCCTCAGCAGCATGCTTCGCCGCGGCGCGCCGACTCGCGAACTGCTGATTGGCGACTCGCGTCGCGCGCACGCCAGCCGCCCAGGCGGATCGTTCGCCGGGGGTAGACCCCGTCTCGGACAGTCGTGGCGCCTCAGCGTCAGCTTCTACGTTGTCCTTTGAGGAATAGGCGAGGCTCGCGAGCCTCACGTCAATCGTATGGATGAGCGCGTCGCTGCGGCGTACCAACTCGGCCTCGTGATGCCGGACCGTTCGCTCCACCATGAGCAGGGTGTGGGTGGGCGTGCCGTCCGCGACTTCGTGGTTCGGTCGCCGATCCAGAGACGCGCGCACGCTAAGCCCAAACCGTTCGCAGACTCGAATCCTGTGGTCGGGAACGGGGAGCCGTGCCTGACCGAGTGAGGTGGAAATAACTGTGGTTGATACCTTCATGCGCTTTTCCTTCTATTGGCGTCGGATGGAGAGTGATATCTGGGAGCACCGGAAATGAGGTTCCCGATTGCTTCTCCGAACCCGGTGCTCGTCCATCGTCACGGCTGCCGCGGTGTCGACGATGTCATCGCCACCCCCGCGAGCAGACCGCGAAGCGGCGCAAGCCCGTGAACGCGAAGCATCGACACGAGCCCCGCAGGTACGGGGCGCTCCGCAGGCTGGAAGATCACCGCAACACGTTGGAGGAGCGCGCGCGTCGGGGCGTCAGGCCCACTCGCTTAGGTGCCGAGAACACACCGCGCCGAGGAGGCAGTGCTGGCAACCCGAAGTCCGCCAATTGCCGCGGCAGCGTGTGCACTGCGCAAGGGAGGATTCACAGTGCCGGCAGTTCTGACCGACTGCGTCCTTACGAATCCACCACGTCATCCAGCGCATCAGAGGGCCTCCTCGGACTTGTCGTCGACATCGGGGACCACAAAGAGTCGCGTCGACGCAGCGCCAGTGTCATTACCGGATTCCTTCGAGAGCAGCGGGAGAGCGTCCGGATCATTTAGCGAGCGAAGCAGTTCGGCGTTGTAAAGCGCCGTGAGCGATGTGACGAATGCCGGGATGGACTTGGCGTACTCTCGGTGCGCTTCGAGAACCAACTCGCCCGCCTTTACCGCCGTCTTCGCGCGAGAGGTCATTCCCCCGATACGACCGGTCAGATCTGCCTGCTGTCGCTCCAACTCGAGCAGGTACTTGTCCAGCCTCATTACCTGGGTGATGTGGGGGTTGCTCCATGTAATGGTCACGGCAATCATCGCGATCCCGAGCGCGAGGATGAAGATCAGCCAGGTCCAGAACTGGGCCGTGCTGTCGACTCCGACGAGATGCACCTGGGTGACCGCAATTCCGTCCGTAGCTGCGATGTTCTGTTTCTGCTGCTCGATGATTGCATCCACCCGGGCGCTGGCGAGCGCGGCCGAGCCAGCTATCCACATCCCCGCCAGCCCGAACAGGGTTGCGGCTTTTGCCCACGAGACGTGGCCTCCACGCACCGCGCTTGCCAGCGTGTGACCGACGGCTTTGGGCACCAAAATCGCCATAAGGGAGCCCGCAATCGCGCCGCCGATGGACGAGATCACGTTGTTGCCCGTCAACAACATCAGGTTGACGACTATCAGGGCGAATTCTGCCGGGATCGCGACAATTCCGAATCCAACGTCGATGAACCAACGCGCCGACCGGGCGCCGGCAGGTGACACGCCCGGTTTACCTGGAGACGCGGGCGTGGGCACGGCCCCGATCCATCGCGCTCCGGATGGATCGGGGTCGCCGTGCAGATAGGAAACCTCTTTCCGTCGCTCCTCGACGGTCTCATGGAGGTGGTTCTCGATGTCCGGGAGTTGGTGGACCAGTTCGTCGACGTTGTCGCCGTCCTCATAGAGAACGGTGTGTTCGATGGGCGCCTGGAGAACCTTCGCGACCGCGATACGTACTCCAACGTCGGCAACCCAGGAGCGCCCGCGAGCGATGATGGCACCGATACTCGGAAGTTGCGCCTCGCCAACCGCTTGCAGCGCGACGACGTCGATGCTTGTTGCCGCGTCATTGCGCGCGATCTGATTGATTCGTTCATACTCGAGCGAGTCATCGGGCTGGACGGGGACGGATGGTGTCGCTGCGGTGTGGAATTCGCGCTCGTCGCTGTTGCGGGAACTTTTTGATTGACGGGACATTGTGCTCCTTTGCTGGGTTGCTGGTACCGGTACACATGACACCGAACCCGGGCTCGGTCAATCAGCGAGGTTGTCCCCCCACTCATCGAGCAGTTCTTCGAGGTAGTACGCGACCCACGCGAGGAGCCGTGGCGATGCGTGCTGCTCCCACATCGCGGCCACCTCAGAGGCGATCGCTGCGACCTCGGAGAGAGCGAGACTCTCGGCTAGTGAAGCGAATTGGCGTTGGCGTCTTCGCGTGACATCGGGCCTGTCTGGCCAGAGATGGCCTTGGCTTTCCCACACCGCTTCGTATTCATCCACGAGCACGGTGTATCTCTCCTCGGCTAGTGCCCGAAAATCCGTCACGATCCCGTGCAGCAGGTCGTGCGGTAGCGCATCGAATATGGCCTCGTCTCGCAGGGGAGATTCCTCGCAGAGCTGGCAGACCCCGTCTATGAAGCTGCCCGGCGGGCGCCAACTACTGACCTGCTGAAGCCAGCGCACGAAGAGAAAGGGCATCGTCATCGCGGGTCGTATCAACGGAGCGGCCGGAAGCGTGCGTGGACACTGTGGATCTCAGCGGGCATCCTCGTGGCGTTCCTGCACATCAAATGGGTCCTCGTTCGGTGGCTTTGAACTAAGCACCGAACCCGGAGTAGCTGCTGTCCAGGTCAAGGGAGCGGAAGGACCGCAATTGGGCGAGTCGCCGCGCGGAGTGCACGTATCTGCGACAGCGTGACCACGACGCTGCTGTAGTTAGAAGCCGATGACCCCGCGCACCCGATGACCGACCGCAATGGACTCGCCGGAGATTGCGGAACGGGGCGAGATAAGAAATGTAACGAGGTCCGCGATCTGAGTCGGGGACGACTCCCCGCCCCTGCCCGGTTCCACCGCCGTCGCCGGAGTGTCCGAGACGGTTCCGGGATTCACGGTCATGACAGTTACGCCGCTGCCGGCGAGGTCGTCGGCGAGGTTCTTCGCCGCGATGATGAGCGCCGCGTTGCGTATTGATCCAGTGATGTTCCCCGTGATGAGGGCGTTCTGCCCGCTGATGCCGACGATGCGCCCGTAACCCGCGGCGCGCATGACCGGGATGGCTGCGTTGGCAACCCTGAGGAACGATAAAGCCTTGGCGTCGAACGCGTCGGCCACCTGTTCCGGATCGCTGTTACGGGCCGGATCGAGCGTCTGGGCGCTCGGCGCCGCGCTGACCACCACGGCATCCAGGCGACCGAAGTCGGCCACCACCTGCGCAACGGCGGCAACAACCGATTCCTCGTCGCGAGCATCCATAACGATGCCATCACCGCCGCTGCGCGACGCAACCACGACGGTCGCCCCTTCGTCGCGCGCTCGCTTTGCGATAGCGGATCCAATGAAGCCGGTTCCCCCGACGACGAGAACAACACGATCATGCAACTGCAGGTCCATGACTTCCACGTTACTGAGTTGCTGCGCGGATGACGCAGCCTTGATCATTCCCTGCCGAGAGTCAAGCCCGTGATCGGTTCTGCTCTGTGGCGTAGACAGGACTGAAGCCATGGAAAGGACAACAAATGAGCGACGCGCGCCGTGAACAACCACGATCGGGGTCGGACCCCGACGACATTCCGAGCGGTGCCGGACAGGGCGACAAGGGCGGAGAAGACGACACCAGTTCGGGCGGAGCACCCCAAGCGCCCAGCGAGTAACTGCATCGGGATCGCGTCCCGGCCAATCTCCGACCTAGTGCCGAAGGAGAGGTGGCTTCCGGCGCCTAATGCCAGCCATCGATCCCAGTGCTGCTCCGTACACGACGTGCGCGAGCAGGATTGTGACCGCGCGGCGGCGGTCGTCGTGTTGAGCTCTGGGCATGCCGGTGACCGCGGGCATGACTACTTGATATCCGATCAGCCATACCGTAAGCCCGCCCGCGATCCCCGACAGGGTTCCCCGGGCGGGCCGAGGCACGACTGCTCCATAGGCTGTCCCGGCTGCGGCACCGACGAGAACATGTGCAGCCGCAGCCACGCGGGTTCGTTGGGCCTCCCGCAGTTGTGGCGAAATCGCCCTGATTGCCTTATGCGGAGGAAGTTCGCCGATCGTGCCGATCAGTTGAGCGAGCGCAAATGCCGCGCTCATCGGTGCCGTAGCGAGCGCTCCGGCCAGGAATCCTTTAGCCGCCGAACGGATGATCGTGCTCATCTTTTGACCGTAACCATCCATTGCGCCGGCCTGAAGGGGTTGACGAATTCACTCGACCCGTTCACGCTGCTGGCCACCCCGCTCGCGCGGCACCAGTTCGGTCTCACTCCCACGGCGTCCACGCAACCCCTGTCGCTAGGTGGACCCACGTCGTGACACTGGAATGAGGTAAACGGGAGCAAAGGCGGTTGATTCGTGAGGGCACTGACATACCAGGGCAAGCGGTCGGTCTCAGTTGAAACCGTGCCCGACCCCGCTATCCTCGAGCCCACCGATGCGATTGTTCGAATCACGTCGACCGCAATTTGTGGTTCCGACCTTCACCTTTATGAACTATTCGGACCGTTTTTGGACCGTGGCGACATCCTTGGGCACGAACCAATGGGCATCGTTGAGGCGGTCGGTTCGAGCGTCACGAACTTGACGGTCGGCGACCGGGTCGTCGTGACCTTCAACATCGCCTGCGGGCACTGTTTCATGTGCCAGCGCGGCTTACAGTCGCAATGCGAGACAACCCAGGTCCGCGAGCAACAATCCGGCGCCGCGCTGTTCGGCTACACGAAGCTATACGGACAGGTGCCAGGCGGGCAGGCAGAATTCCTACGGGTACCGCTCGCCGACTACAACACCATTGTCGTCGGTCCCGACCTGCCCGACGAGCGCTACCTCTTTCTCAGTGACATCCTTCCCACCGCCTGGCAGGCTGTGCAGTACGCGAGCGTTCCGGAGGGCGGAACCCTCGCGGTGTCCGGGCTTGGGCCGGTCGGACAACTCGTCGCCCGAGTCGGGGTCCACCTCGGCCATCGAGTGATCGCCATCGACCCGGTCGCGGAGCGGCGGGAAATGGCGCAACGCCACGGCATCGAAGTTTTCGATCTCACTGATGACGTCATTGGCGAGGTTCGGGATTTGATCGACGGGCGCGGCCCCGATTCGGTCGTGGATGCTGTCGGGATGGAGGCGCACGGCGCGCCGTTCGCGGCTGCAGCGCAAGCGGCTGTTGGCATTCTGCCCAAGCCAGTCGCGCGGGCCGCAATGGAACACGCTGGCATCGACCGGCTCACCTCGATGTTGAACAGTTTCGATTTGGTGCGCAGAGGCGGGACCGTATCGATAGCCGGCGTCTATGGCGGTGAAGGCGATCCTCTGCCCATGAAATCGCTGTTCGACAAGGGCATCGCGATTCGCATGGGGCAGTGCAATGTCAAACGCTGGACGCAGGAACTGTTGCCCCTGGTCGAAGATCCCACCGACCCATTTGGACTCGACGACCTGGTCACCCATCGCGAGCCGCTGGAACGTGCGCCCGAAATGTATGAGGTCTTCCAGAAGAAGGAAGATGGCTGCATCAAGGTTGTCCTGAATCCATAGCAAAAGGAGAATCGAGACTCACGATCGAAAGCAGGTAATGATGGACGCAGAAAGCAGACCCCGGCGCAATGTCCCCTCGTCCATTCGCGTCTCTGTGATGCTGGGTGCCGGCGTAATCGTGGGGCTGGCGGTCGGTTTTCTGGGATCCTGGCTGTACGCCGCCGTCGTTGGCTGGGCGGCCTCCTGCCTGGTCTACATAGTTTGGGTGTGGGTGACCGTGTGGAGGATGAGCCCCGATCAGACCAAACAGCACGCTTCTCGTGAGGATCCTTCCCGCGCCACCAGCGGCGCGCTCCTCCTTATCGCCAGCGTCGCGAGCCTGGCAGCCCTGCTCTTCGTGCTGACCCAGGCCACGTCATCCTCGCCGGACCAGAAAGCCATCCTCGCCAGCATCGGGGTAGCAAGCGTCGTGTTGTCCTGGCTTCTCGTGCACACCATCTACACCTTGAGGTACGCGGTTCTCTATTATGCGGACCGGTCTAAACCGGTCAACTTCAACCAAACGCAGGCACCTCGATATACCGACTTCGCCTACGTGTCGTTCACGGTCGGCATGACATTTCAGGTGTCGGACACGAATCTGCAATCCAGCCCGATCCGGGCGGCTGCGCTGAAGCACGCGCTCCTGTCTTATTTATTCGGCGCAGTGATTCTGGCCGGGGCGGTAAATGTCGTAGCCGGCCTTATCGGGTAATCGGCGGCAGGCTCTACGGAGTGCGCATTCGCCACGGAGTTGACTCGGATGCCACTCGGCGCGAGTTGTCCGGCAAGCGCCTTCGTGAACGCGTTGATCGTGGCACCTACAACGACGTCATCCCAAAACTGATCCAACAGGACCTGCCGACGGGCGTTCTCGGAATTGCCGTCACCGTTCTGCTGGCCTCGTTCATGGCGGGTATGGCCGGGAACGTGTCCAGCTTCAATACCGCAGGCTGCGGCGAGGGGCGCAAGGTCGGCTAAGCCCGCTGGCGCGTGGGCGATCTCCGAGTCTTCATGGCGTGCGCCCAGCCCGATTGCAGAATCCCGGCGTAGGTTCGCGAGCATGACACTGAGGGCGCCCGTCTGGGCATGGCGAGCTCTCATGGCATGCGTGGCATTCGTCGACCTGCGCCGCTTCAGTCGCAATCCGATCGACAACGTCGACTACGTTCTCGACATCGATTACGTGGGCGACGGCATCCACGCGCACCGCCTCGACGTCATCACGCCCCAGAGCCACGATCGCACCGACGACGTTCTACTACCGGTGTACATCTACTTTCACGGCGGCGGTTGGACTTCTGGCGATAAGGCACCGCTGACGAAATACTGCGCAAGCCAGGCCGTGGACGGCATCGTGGTCGTCAACGTCAACTACCGTCGGGCGACCCGGTTCCACATGCGACACATCCTCCAGGATGCGGCCGCGGCACTGGCGTGGGTTACCAGCGAAATAGCGGGTTTCGGAGGCGATCCCGATCGGATCGTCCTGGGAGGCGACTCGGCCGGGGGCCAGATCGCCGCACTGCTGGCCGCGGCGACGCAGGACAACGAGCTCGCCGAGCACTACGGGATCCAACCGAAGGCCGACATCCGTGGTGTCGTGCAGCATTGCAGCGCCGTCGACTTCTCGGTCATCTTCGAGCGAGGATTCGTCATGAGCCTCAGCTTCATCAGGATGCTGCTTCCCGCGCGTGGCCGCGGGCTCGTCCTGTCCGAGGCGATTCGCTTCCTGTCGCCCATCGAGTGGATCGGTCCGTCCTTTCCGCCGGTCTTTGTGACGACATCAGAGCGGGACTTCTTCTATGGGGCGAACCTGAACTTCCTCGCGCGCCTCCGCGCGACGGGAGTCCGCGTCGACACTCTCATCTACGGCATTGGATCGAGCAGCACCCGGCACACCTGGCAGCAGGACTCGCGTCTCGTTGAGTCACAGGAGGTGTACCGACGGCTCCAGCAGTTTGTGCGCAGCGTCGCGTTCCCCCGCACTGTGACCGGGCTCATGCCGCAGCTCCCCTAGAGTCGGGCTCAGCTTTCCCGGATGACTTCGTTCGCCGCCTTGTCGGTTCGCCATCCGCGCCAACTGGGCTGGCGAAGCCGGTCGGCCGAGGTCCATTCGGCGAACTCCACCTCGCCGACGAGGGACGGCGTGACCCAGTGGGCGTCGCTCGCATCCGCGCTCGGCACGTCGGCAAATGGCGTGGTCTTGCGCTCGAGCCTGGCCAGCGTCGTGGTGATGTCCTCGAGGTCGTGGTCGCCAAACCCGGTACCGACGCGACCGACGTAGCGCAGCCCGTCCGCGGTTGGAATACCGAGCAGCAACGAGCCCACAGTGGATGCACGTCGCCCGTTGCCCGGTCGCCATCCGCCCACGACGACCTCCTGCGTTCGATGGTGCTTGATCTTGATCCACGCCCGGGACCGCGTGCCCGCGGAGTAGGTGCTGTCACGCTTCTTGGCGACGATGCCCTCGAGACCGAGCTTCAGGCTCGATGAGATCGCCGCATCGAGGTTGCCCTCAAACGCCTCCGGCACCTGGATTCGCCCTTTCGAGGTAACCGTGTCAGCCAGGAGCGCCCGTCGCTCGTCGTAAGTCTTGCCGACGAGCGATCGCCCGCCGGCTTCGAGAAGGTCGAAGACCATGTAGTGCACCGCGACGTTCCTGACAGCCCTCTCGACGTCGGCGGGCCGGGTCAGTTTCATCCGCTGCTGCAAGCGGCCGAAGTCGGGCCGTCCCTGCTTGTTCAGCGCAACGATTTCGCCATCCAGGACCACATCGCCGCGCACCTGGTCGGCGAGCGCGGACAGGTCTGGGTATGTGACCGTGACGTCGATGCCATTTCGAGTCACGAACCTCGCGCTGCCGCGCGCGACAGTAGCGATCGCCCGGATGCCGTCCCATTTCATCTCGAATGCCCAGTCGGCGTCCGACTCGTCGATATCCGACTCCGTGCCAAGCGTCGCCAGCATCGGCTTCGTGGTCACGGCTGATCCTTCATCAGGTGGATGAGCCAGTTCTGGTCGGCCTTACCCTCGCCGCCGGTGTGAATGAGGGCGTACTTGTGGGTGCCGTGGTGTTCGCCGTGGACCGTGGCGATGACTTCCTCGCCATCCCGCCACTTCTCGACCTCATAGGTCCCAGAATCCCAGATGTCGACGTGACCCCCACCGTACTCACCCTTGGGGATGTCACCCTCGAACGACCCGTAGTCGAGTGGATGGTCCTCCGTCTGCACCGCGAGATGGTTCTGTTTGTAGTCGGTAGGCACGCCCTTCGGCAGTGCCCAACTGACGAGAACACCGTCGTGCTCGAGGCGGAAGTCCCAGTGCAGGCGTGATGCATGGTGTTCCTGGATGACGAACGAGTTGCCCCTCGCCTTCGTCGAACCCTTCGCTTTCGACTTCGCGGTCCGGGCTGCGGGAACCGGCTCGGGCGTCTTCGAAGCGTCGCGCTTTGCCCGATAGCTGGCCAGGCGGTCGATGTCCGTGAGGATGTCCCCCTTCCGCTTTACTCGGCGCATCACCTCGTCGAATTCGAGGTGCGCGAGGTCAGGGGAGTCGAGCTCGCGCCAGGTGCGAGGAGCGGCGACCATGGGTCGCATCCGTCCGCGAAGTGAGTACGGCGCAACCGTGGTCTTGTTCCCGTTGTTCTGGCTCCAGTCCACGAACACCTTGCCCGCGCGGACCGACTTTTTCATGTCGCTGACGACGAGGTCGGGGTGGTCCGCCTCCAGCGACCTGGCGAGTTCGTGGGCAACGCGGGAGACCTCATCCGTCGTCTGTCTGCCGTCCAACTGCGCATAGAGATGTATGCCTTTGGACCCGCTCGTCACGGGCATCGGGTCGAGCCCCATCCCGCTCAGGATCTCGCGGGCGAGCCGGGCGACCTGTGCGCACTCGGCCAACCCGAGTCCCGGCCCGGGATCGAGGTCCAAGACGAGCCGATCGGGGTTCTTTGGCTGTCCATTCCTGCCGAACTTCCACTGTGGTACGTGGATTTCGAGAGCGGCGATCTGACCGAGCCAGGTGAGCGTCGCCAGATCGTTGACGAGCGGATACTCGTTGCTGTGATCCTTGTGCTGGATGGTCCGACGCTTCACCCAGCTCGGCGTCGAATCATCGAGGTTTTTCTGGAAGAAGACCATCCCGGGCTTTGTGTCCGTGCCGACACCATCGACCCACCGTTTTCGGGTCGCGGCGCGGTCACGCACGTGGGGAAGCATTACCTCGGCCACCGTCGCGTAGTAGTTGATGACGTCGCCCTTGGTCGTTCCGGTTTGCGGATAGAGCACCTTGTCGAGGTGGGTGAGGGTAATGCGGTGGCCGCCGACGGATACCACCTGGTCCTGGTTGCGTTTCGAAGTCGCCATACTCCACTGTTGCCACGGGATCGGCGGCGACGCCACCCCTTGACGCCCGCCCGGCTCAGTGAATCGATGGAAGCATGCGATCAATATGGAAAGGTGCAATCACCTTCGGACTCGTGAACGTACCGGTCAAGGTCTACAGCGCGACCGAGGATCACGATGTGCAGCTGCACCAGGTGCACGACAAGGACGGCGGCCGGATCAAGTACCAGCGCCGTTGCGAGATCTGTGGACGGATCGTCGACTACGAGCACATCGACAAGGCGTACGACGACGGCGAGCGCACGGTCATCCTGACCGACAAGGATCTGTCTTCCCTGCCAGAGGAGCGCAGCCGCGAGATCGAGGTTGTCGAATTCGTACCGAGCGACCAGCTCGACCCCATCATGTTCGATCGCAGCTATTTTCTGGAGCCGGATTCGAAGTCGCCGAAGGCGTACGCGCTCCTTCGCCGAACGCTCGAGGAGACCGACCGCACGGCGATCGTCCACTTCGCTCTCAGGCAGAAGACAAGGCTCGGCGCGCTACGGGTTCACGGCGACGTGCTCATGCTGCAGTCACTGCTGTGGGATGACGAGGTACGCGAGGCGAAGTTCCCGTCGCTCTCGGAGAAGTTTCGAATCTCCGAGGTCGAATTGAAGATGAGCGAAGAGCTGGTCAAGTCCTACGAGACCGATTTTTCTCCCGGGAAGTTCAGCGACGATTACCAGGACGAGCTGCGTCAGTTGATCGAGGCGAAGCTGAAGAAGGGGGACGACATCTCGACCGAAGAGACGTTTGGCGAGCAGCCAGAGAAGACCGACGGTGGTGGCGAGGTCATTGACCTCATGGATGCGCTGAAGCGCAGCGTCGAGGAAAGTCGGCGTAAGTCGAAGCCCGCGCGATCGAAGGCCCGCTCGAAGTGAATAGCACCTGCGACCGGTCAATCCACACTCCCTAGCCGTAAACTCAATAGCACAGCGCGGATCCTCGCGACTAGCGAGGAGCGACGCAGCATGGGTTCATTGATATACGGGCCAACCGGAACCAGGGTCGAGATCGACGACCGTGCACTCGCGCACCTCAAAGTTGTCATGCTTACCAAGCTTCGACGCGGCGAAGGTTTTGCGTTCTCGTGGGACAAAAGCACGGAAAAGGGCAGCGGTCGGGACACCATGTGGCTGAACCCGTCGATAGGCCTCGAGTTTCAATTCGAGGGCAGCCGACAGCCGTCGCTCAACAAGTTGTGGCTCGAAGAGTTGATGTCGTCCGCGAACAGCGGTGGCGGCCTCCATATCCTGCCGGAACACGACCGCGTCGAATCAAACGAAGTTCCCACGATCTACTGACGGTCCTCTCCTCGCACGGATTATGCTGAATGCCGGGCGCCGTAGGCGTATCGCTCTCGCCGAGGAAGGTCTTGCATGGGTCGCTTAATCTACGGGCCGACCGGAACCCGGGTTGATATCGAGGACCGGACACTCGCGCATCTGAAGGTCGTCATCCTCACCAAGCTGCGTCGCAACGAGGGATTCGCCTTCTCCTGGGAGCGGGGCACCGACGGCGGCGGCGGCAGGGACACCATGTGGTTGAATCCGTCCATTGGCCTCGAATTTCAGTTCGACGGCGGTCGAGAAGCGGCCCTGAACAAGGTCTGGCTCGAAGAACTCATGGCTTCTGCGAACAGTGGCGGCGGCCTTCACATCCTGCCGGAGCACGATCGCACACCGGGCAATGAGGTTCCGCCGATCTACTAGCATCGCCATCTTGAACGTCACGCGGCGTGGCGCGTCGCGCGATAAGGCAATCATAGGAACTCGTCAATCGCCTGCTGCATCGTCGGGTGGCGAAAACCGAAGCCGTCGGCGACGAGCCGCGTGGATGAGACGTTCTCACTGGTCAGGAGGAGCACGGAACCGGCCTCCTGGAGCGCGGCCAGAATCACCCAGCGCGGCACCCGGAGCAGGTACGGCCGGCGCAGCTTTTCCGCAACGTATCGGGTGATGTCATCCGAGCTGGCGGGGGTCGAGCCCGTGAGGTTTACCGGTCCGCTGAGCGTCGAGGTGAGGAGGTGGCGAATTGCTGCCGCCTCGTCGTACAGGCTGATCCACGGCCAGGCCGCCCGACCGTTCCCGAGACGGGACCCGAGACCCGCTTTGCTGAGTGCGACGATCGGCCCGGCCGACCCGTCCTTGCCGAGCACGAGCCCGGTTCGCAGGTTGACCACGCGCGTCGCGGTGTTGGTCACGTGCGCCGCGACCTCCCACTGCTCGACAACGTCGGGGAGAAAGCCCTCCCCACGCGGCGACGCCTCGGTCAACACTTCTCCCGGACGATCGCCGTAGAAGCCGACCGCCGATGCGCTGAGAAATACATTGGGCGGGGATGCGGCGGAGCCGATAGCTGCAGCAAGGGTTCCTGCGGTCTGCAGTCGCGATCGCAGTATTTCCTTCTTGTAGCCCGGCAGCCACGGCAGCTTGCCCAGGGAGGCACCGGAGAGGTTGATCACAGCATCGGCCGACTCGATTGCGGATTGCGGCACCTTGCCGCCAGCCGGGTCCCAGGTCACCTCGGCCGGGGAGGTCGGCGGGCGCCGAACCAGACTGACAATTTCGTGTCCGTCCACCTGAAGCTGTCGTTTGAGCTCCGATCCAACCATGCCTGAGCCACCGGAAACCAGTATTTTCACAACTCAACGCTATGTCCCGCGGAGACGTCGCGATCGTGCCTGCTCGCAAAATCGCAAGGAGTTGTCAATCCCTAGTTCCGGCCGGCGGGCGAAAGTAGCGTTCGAGTGGCCCAACTCGAGGAGCGTCGTGTCCGTAGCAGCAAAGCAGAAACAGAAAAAGAAGAAGCGTTCCCCGGTTGCCCGGTTCCTGAGCGTGCTGGGTCCCGGACTGGTAACGGGCGCGGCCGACGACGATCCATCGGGCGTCGCGACTTACGCGCAGGCGGGCGCGACGTTCCAAAACGGTCTGCTCTGGACCGTTCCGGTCACGCTTCCGCTCATGATGGCGGCGCAGGAAATCTGCGACCGGATGGTCCTCGCCACCGGCAACAGTCTCGGCAAGCTGATCCGCGAGAAGTTCACGCATCGCTGGCAAATCATGATCGGCATCCTTCTCGCCCTTCTGGTTATCGCGAATGTGCTCAACGGCGGTGCGGATCTGATGGCAATCGGCCAGGGAATGCATCTGCTTCACGCAGGGCCAGCCCCGGTCTGGAGCGCCGTTGCGGGCGTCGGCATCACCCTCGCGGTCATCCTCGGCTCATTCACGATCATCGGCAAGATCTTCAAGTGGCTGTGCCTTGTGCTTCTGGTCTATCTGGTTGTCCTGACCGTTGCGCGCCTGAACTGGGCGGACGTCGCGCTTGGCCTTGTCGGCGGACACTTCAGACTCTCGCCTGCCTACCTCGGTCTGGTCGTCGCCATCCTCGGCACCAGCATCTCGCCGTACATGTTCTTTTGGCAAAGCGCCGAGCGGATCGAGGAACTCCGCGAGGAGAAGCTCGACGGATCGAAGGCTCCTCCGCTCAGTGACCGGACCGCGCGACGCGCCAAACAGAAACTCAAGGATGCCCGCGTCGACGTGTTCACCGGTATGGCGTTCTCGGTAATCATCATGTTCGCGATCATCGCGGCGACAGCCGCAACATTGGGTGCCCACCACAAGACCGTGACCAGCGCGGCCGAGGCCGCACAGGCACTTGCCCCCGTCGCCGGTAGCTACGCCAGCATCATTTTCGCGATCGGATTTATTGGCTCCGGAATCCTCGCCGTCCCGGTCCTGGCTGCCTCCGGCGCGGCGGGCATGGCGGCCCTTTTGAATAAAGACTGGGGCTTCGAGCGCAAGCTACGTAACGCGCCGGTCTTCTACGGCATCCTCAGCGCGGGCATCATTCTGGGGACCATCCTCAGCATTGTCAGCTCGAACCCCATCCAGTTGCTCGTGCTGAGTGCCGTGGTGAACGGTATAGCGGCGGGTCCGTTTCTGATCATCATCATGCTGATCTCTCGCGACAGGGCCATCATGGGCGCCTACGTCAACGGGACGCTGGCCAACACCATGGGGTGGATCGTGACTGTCGTGATGTGCGTCGCCGGCGCGTACGGGATCTGGTACACCCTCTTCGGAAAGTAAGGGACAGATGGATACTCAATCGAACACGCACGCTCTGCCGGGCACCCAGGATGCGGATCCCGCCGACGGTCGCGACGAGACGCCCAGCGAGAGATACGACCGCAACTGGGGTGAAATCCTCCAGGAGTTTCGTGTCACGCAGACGGGGACCCAAATCATCAGCGGATTCCTGCTCACCCTCGCGTTCCAGCAGCGGTTCGCCGGGCTTGCCGAGTACCAGGTCGTTATCTATGTGATTCTGGTCATACTGGCCGCCACGACGACCGCCGTTGGGCTTGCCCCGGTGAGCCTTCATCGCGTTCTGTTCCGGCGGCACGAGAAGCGTCAGATCGTCGCGATCGGGAACGTGCTGCTCGTCGTTGACCTCCTCCTCGTGTCACTCCTGACCGGGGGCGTCGCGCTGTTCATCCTGGACGTCGCGGCAGGCATGACGGTGGGTCTGATCTGCGGCGCGGCAATGTTCGCACTGCTAATCGGGTTGCTCATTGTGCTGCCCCAGACGGCGAAGCGCGGCCGAAAGGATCCGTCACTGGGGTCTATTGACCCTGGCTAGGCGTCGATGAGCCCGAGAAGTCTTTTCGACGCGGTCGAGATGTCGTCGTGATCGTTCTGTGCTGCCCTCGATTCAAGGGAGATCACGGCGCAGCGATGCACGTCGGCGAAGTCCCCGAACGGAAAGCTGTAGCGCGCCTTGGTGTCCGCCGGCTTGTCGGTATCGATACCGAGGTGCCACAGGGCGAACTCCTTTATGCCGTGCTTGTCGATGAACCTGTTCTCGTCGTCGGCGGAGGGCGCGTGTTCGCTCCAGTCGTCGCGTTCGTCGTGCACCACCTTTCCGCTCTTCACGAGGCTTCGGGCGTGGGTTAGTGCTTCGTCGTTGAGTTTGACCGACATTGCGGTGGTCCCTTCTGGTTACCAAGTAAGTACGGCCCGTCCCTGTATTCAGAGACGGGCCGAACATTGTTGCTGGTTCGATCAGGTGCGCGAACGCCCCGATAGTGACCGGATCAGCCAGGCAATGACCGCGAGAATGAGCAAAACGATGCCGACCCAGAGCAGGAAGTTGACGGACTGAACGAAGCCACCGGTAATTGCCAACACGATGGCAACAATGATGACGATGATGAATAGAAGGTTCATTGGAGAGGCTCCCAGCTTTGCTTTCGTCGAATGGATACCTTCCACGCTAGGACGCAGACGGTTTCGACTGTCAGCCCTTCCCTCACCCGGTCAACTTGGGCTAAATTACGCGCCCGCAGTATCGGCGTTGCGGGCATGGCTCAGATATCACGATGGCATCCGGCTGTCGATCCCTCGCAGTCGATTTGGCTCCGTGCCTACAGTGTTGTGGTTCATGAAAATCGTCCAACCTCGAAGGGAACACCATGACCGCCGTCCGCGAAACCGCGAAGAACAAGAACGCCGCCGAGGGCCCGCAGGCGACCAAGCGGGAGAACACCGAAAAGGGCTTCGTCGCATCCACGGCTCTGATCGACGATTTGCAGCGGGTGCTCGTCGACCTCATCGAGCTGCATCTTCAGGGCAAGCAGGCGCACTGGAACGTTGTCGGTAAGAACTTCCGCGACCTGCACCTCCAGCTCGACGAGATCGTCGACGCCGCCCGGACATTCAGCGATGAGGTCGCGGAGCGACTTCGGGCGTTGCACGCCTCGGTCGATGGACGGAGCAGCACGGTTGCCTCCACGACTTCCCTGGCGCTGTTTCCGGATGGAGAAATCGACACCGCGACTGCGATCGATCTCATTACTGCTCGGCTCGATCGCACAGTCGCGACCGCGCGTGAGGTTCACGATGAGGTGGATGCCGAGGACCCGACCAGCTCGGACCTGCTTCACCAGATCATCGCCCGCCTCGAGCAGCTCTCCTGGATGGTGTCTGCCGAGAATCGCGTGCCCCGTTCCGCCTAAGCAACGTTCGGTAAGCAATGCTGCAGTTTGTTGACCGCGCGGTAGTTACAGGCGCCGCACGGTCAACAAAGTGCAGCAGTGGTGGATGAGCTAGACCTGGCCGCCGATCTTGAAGCCCTCGTCTTTGCGTGTGTAGGAGAATCCGTCAGCGCCGATTGTGACGGCTGCCTCGCTCGCGTCGGTGCGTTCCTCGACCGCGCGAGGCGCTCCATCCAGATCCAGCACGGTCGACGCGTTCGCATACCAGCTGGGCACCACGGGGGTTCCCCACCAGTCACGCCGTTGGTTGTCGTGCACGTCCCACGTCACGACCGGGTTGTCTGGGTCGCCGGTGTAGTAGTCGTGAGTGTAGATCTCGATGCGGTGGCCGTCCGGGTCGAGCAGGTAGAGATAGAACGCGTTCGAGACGCCGTGCCTGCCCGGCCCTCGCTCAATCTTGTCGGACTGCCGGAGGGCGCCGAGGTGATCGCACAGGTGCAGAATCTGACTCCGCTCGTGCGTCGCGAAGGCGATGTGGTGCATCCGCGGCCCGTCGCCTCCGGTGAGGGCAACATCGTGAACGGTTGCCTTGCGGTACATCCATGCGGCGTAGACCGTTTGCTTGTCGTCTTCGATGTCTTCCGACACCTTGAAGCCCAGCCCCTCGTAGTAGGCAACCGCGGCGGGCACATCCGGAGTGACGACGTTGAAGTGGTCGAGCCGGGCGATTGTCGCCGCACCCTGCAGGTCGTATCGCTGAGTCATCCGCTCCACGTGCTCGGCCGTATGGAAGAACTCGATCGGAAACCCGAGGGGATCCTCAATCCGCACGGCAGCACCGATGCCCCGGGTCGCGCCCGGTGCTCGTCGCTCGACCCGTACCCCGAGCTCGGTGTAGTACTCAACGGCGATGTCGAGTTCGGCCTCCGAACGCACCCGGTAGGCGAGCACCGCGAGGGCGGCGATGGGACCGCGGCGGATGACCAGGGAATGGTGCAGATACTCCTCGAACGCGCGCAGATAGATTGCCTCATCGTCCTCGTACGTGACGACAAGTCCCAGCACGTCGACATAGAACGCGCGGGATGCCGCGAGGTCGGTGACGATCAGCTCGGCGTACGCGCAGCGGATCACGTCGGGGGGAGTGGGTGATGCCATGGGTGCCTCCTGGTGGATGGTCAGCGAGAACCGAACCGCGCGGTGTGTACGTCGCCGAGGGTGATGTGTACGGCCTGCGAGTCGGTGTAGAAATCGATCGACCGATAGCCTCCGTCGTGGCCGAGGCCCGAGGACTTGACTCCGCCGAACGGAGTGCGAAGGTCCCGCACGTTATGTGAGTTGAGCCAGACCATCCCGGCCTCGGTCGCGTGAGCGAAGTTGTGGGCGCGAGTGAGGTCGGACGTCCATAGGTAGGCGGCGAGACCATACTTGACGCCGTTCGCCAGTGCGAGGGCCTCCTCGTCGGTATCGAACGGGCTGATCGCGACGACCGGGCCGAAGATCTCCTCCTGGAAGATGCGGGCGTCGGGTTTCACGTCGGCAAACACTGTGGGCGCGACGTAGTTGCCCTCGGGTAATCCGTCGGGCCTGCCGCCGCCCGCGAGCAGTCGCCCCTCGGTCTTGCCGATCTCGACATAGCTCATGACCTTCGCGTAGTGCTCCGGATGCACGAGCGCGCCAACCTCGGTCGCCGGATCATGCGGATCGCCCACGACGATTCTCTTGGCTCGCGCCGCGTAGCGCTCCAGGAACTCGTCGTAAATCGGGCGCTCGACCAGGATCCGCGACCCGGCGGTGCAGCGCTCGCCATTGAGCGAGAAGACCCCGAACAGCGTCGAATCGATGGCCGCATCGAGATCCGCGTCGGCGAAGACGACCGCGGGGGACTTGCCGCCCAGCTCCATCGAGAGGCCCTTCAGGTTCTCCGCGGAGTACCTGAAGGGCCT
>Ga0193728_1000324_pt1 | contig 22788 bp, 12 predicted proteins | sample U1c1metaG_FD_143037 | JGI IMG/M metagenome (GOLD analysis project Ga0193728, IMG submission 143037) | Soil microbial communities from a riparian zone of the East river system, Colorado, United States - U1c1 | ecosystem: Environmental > Terrestrial > Soil > Riparian zone | place: USA: East River...
TTACTTAATTTTTATAGACGATATTATAATTAATAAGCAACATTTAATTGAATAATAATTAATTACAAAGATATACTTTATATAAAAATTATCTACTAATATATCTTTTTTAAAAACAAAACATTAACCTATAGGTTTATATAGATTTACATCTAATCGCCTAAGAATAGGTTTATATTTAGTAATACCTGCACTGAAAAAATCACCAGCCTCTCCTGGATCTCTAGCCTCTATATATCTTAAATCTTCTACATCTGAGTCATTAGAGGTATACCTTAATTAGCTGAAATAGGTGTTTGTTCAGGTTTAAGTGCATTCTCGTATTTTTTTTTATGAGTAGAAGATAATAAATTATTTTTATTTCATCAAGCTAATTTGTGAGTATTTATAGGGTGAATTACAGTGAATAAAAATGAACCGTGAGGGGAAAAATAAACCTTCAACAGACAAGAAACACATACATGGATTTAAACCTGGAAGGGAACTTTAACAGCTTGAAGAAGTATACTCGACAAAGTAATTAATTGACCTAATATATAAAAAATCGATCTGAAAGGATTTTTTGATGAAGTATCAATAACCAGTATATCACAGGAATTGAGAAAAAAAGTACCTGAATGAATCATAATCTTGCTTGAAAACTTAAATAAAAGTAAGCCAAAACAATCCACTCTGCCTCGCCAATTGCCACACATATTTTGAAAAAACTAATTGTTATTCAATTAGTCATAAACCAAGCATAATCTCAATAAAAAGGCAAATCAAACATAAGATATCCACCATAATAAAGCAAAATAAAAAGAATAAAAAACAATTTTTACCACCATTAGCTGAAAAAAAAATATATGAAAAAACAAATTAAGTTATAACAGGGGGAGGCTCTAAAGTTAGAGTGACCCCGAAAAATTCGTAATCCAATCCTTGAGAGGTTTGAACGCATATACATTCATTATCCCTATTGCATTCAAGCAATACTCCTTGAGGTGTATAAGACCTCATATACATTAAAACCTCGTCAATAAAAATCATCCTGGAATGAGGATGATTATCCTCATCATTATAAGAAGAAAAACAAACAAGTGAGTTGTCTTCCACGTGTTGACAAAAGGATTTATCCTGTGGTATACCCTTATAAATAGATAAGGGTAATAGCAACGAAAAACCCATAATGCCAGCAGATTGAGGATAAGTAGTAGTATCAGGTATAGGAACTTCGTGATAATATTCAAAAAACCATAAATCAACCCCCTCGACATAAATAACAAACCTTTTATCCCCCTTTTTTAATGTTTTATAAAAAACATCTTTAATCTGGTTAAGACCCACAACAAGATCAAATAAACCTTGCTCCTGTACTTTGACGAAAATATGGTCAAAAAATACGAGAGATTTCAAATTAGTGGATCTCTCAGTCGCATGGATATGTTTCAAAACGACGAAATCCAGATTTCTGGGAGTTGGACGAGATTCGTCCAACTCTTCAATCAAATCGAGCGAGAGAACAGGTTGAGGGGCTATAATATAGCCTGAAGTTATTTGAAAATACATCGCTAATGAGTGAAGGTTAGCTACTGTTAAACTAGAGTACTCAAGTATAGGGTATATACTTAACAAGGTATTGATGAAACCTTTCAGACGATCAATGGGTGATGAGTTTCTCAGCGCCCATAAAATGTAGGAATATAAGAAATAATGCTTATATTCCTCCTGGGTATCTCCCAGGAAAGATTGAGAGATTTCCCGGGGGGTATCGTAGGAATAGTTATCGTCCTCGCCGTACGGTTTGAATTGTCTCAAACCTTCGATGTAATAAAGATTGCGGTATAAGGAGTTAAGGTGTGGGTTGCTCATAGTGATGAAGACAATAGGATATGGTGCGACAGATGGGTGAGGATAGATATGGTAAAGTCAAAGACTTGGATAACAACAGATGTAAGGTAGGCGAGAACGGATAAGAAGGAAAAGAGAGGGTATTTATACTTTATCTCCTACAAAGTAGACGAGAGACTTGCATATGAAAAACAGAAGGTTACCGAGGTAAAACTAGAGGCAATCGCTATCTAGATAATATGATAAAGATAAAAAACCAGTTAATCAGAGTTATGACAAGATATAAAATCTGACCATCGAAAAATAAGTATAGATCGGTGGTGGCAAGAAATGACTCACTTTTTAATTAAGGATCATGTGGTAATAATATAGGATGATAAATGACGTGGTGTGTAATAAGTTAGCAATGAAAGCCAAATGATGACGTGTCATCGGTTAAATCTAGAATTATTACGTATTCTATTCCGCTTATCTAGTCTTAAAATAGTTTAAGACTAATGCGCATGAGTCCCCGCCTCTTATTATAATTAAATCATTAAAAGATAACGCCACGTCAATTAGTGACGTGGCATATTAACAAATGAGATGCATATTTGTAAGTATGACAAATATGCGTAGTTTAACCGAGGGTAGTTTAAAACATGTGAGTTATTAATATAAACATGCATAAGCCAAGCTTAACCGCGGCTTATAAATGAAACATCTAGATCATCACACGCAGTTTTTAATTACAAATGAGTTATTTAACGCAAATTAAGTACCAACAGCTTTAATTAGAAGCACGCAATCACACACACAGAAGCTGTTATTATTAGATGCACGCATTTGCACGCATGCGCGCTTTTGAACGCATACATGCTATCTACCTAAGGCACAGATCTTACACATACAGGCTATCGATTACAATCCCACGCAATCGTAGGCAAACACACCAAATAATATATGAAAGCTATTAATAAAAAGTAATATAATGAGGTCATACCTCTCTTAACCGAAGTTAAGAACCGGATTTTTTAACCTTTTTATATTAATGATTTTGCATATTACTATGTAATCATCCTTTTACATAGCATTTGTAATTATAAATAGTCAAAATTGACAAATAGTGACGTTTTGTAAACTAATCCCAAACGAATTGCCTTTCGGCAAATAAAAAGAGTTAAAAATAACTATTATAAAAAAGCTTTATGTATAAAAGGGTGGCTACTTGACGTTTTCGAAGCTACTCACTCAACACCATAGGCGAACTCAACTTTATACCTACTGTTCTCCTATTACACACGACATCATTCTATTTTTTAGGATTTTGTCCTAAAATACCATAGCCTTTACCTCTACAGCTTCTTTTTAACTCCTATCCTCTATTATGCCTACTACGTCGATGAAAGAAGCGAAGTCGGAAGAGAGCTTGTACTCTTCATCTAATATTAATCTACATATGGAAAATACTCAGTCCCCATATTATACCAGTGAACCTTTTGGTAAGTTTCCTCTATCATTATATAATACAAAAGCTTATTGTTATACGCATCAGGTCAAGCAAAACCATCCGATACCGATAGACGATTTAAGACAGTTGACAACAATCAACTTGTACGCACCGCTAGCTTTGACCCTAAAAGATTCAGAGCAATAAAAACGGAAAACTGGTCTTCGACGTTCAAATACCTACAACTTAGCCTATCTAACTCGTACGAAATTTTTACGAGTTATCCCTCTTCGATCACCGACGATCCTATTTGCTTTACTATTTTTAGTAAATTAAATTCTTTGAAAAAGGCTGTTGTTGTGTTTTGCCCTGACGGTGATAATAACTTAATTACTGGATTGATAAAATTAAGTTTACTTACCAAAGATTTACCTTTTTTTTGCAAATGCATTTTGGTATGGGGTACAAAAATCGGGTTTTTTAAGAAAAATCCTATTTATTGTTATCATGTAAATACTGACTGTCTTATTGAGGGACTTAACCCCTATCTACCTGATTTTTTTATTTCTTCTTATTCTAATACTTTAGATTTTGAATTGTCTAAGTTGCGTGTTAATGTAAAGCGTACAATTCGGCTCAGGAAAAAAGAAGACGGTTCTGTTAGTAAGTCATCATTTGAACCTATGGCTTATATGTGGGATAGGGAGGAAGAAGAGCATATAGGGATTATTAAAGATTATTGGCTTGAAATTGAGGAAACGAAAGGTGTCAAAAAAAGGCGTTATGAGGTAGAGAATAAGGAAGAAGTCAAGAGAAGGAAGGTATAATAATTGATTATTTTTGTAAAGTAATGTTTTTTCGTGATTTTTTTTTTACTCAAGTATTTTACAATTAAAGTCATTTTTTGTTTATGTTAATACAAAAAATAAAAATTTATATTATAATTAATATATTTTTTTAAGTGTTTAACCTAAAGAACAGGTTTATTAATTTAATTATTTGATAAACTTTTAAAGCAATAATTTTATTGCTTAACCTCTCTAAGGATATGGAGGAATTGAACCCCATATTTAAGATTTGCAATCAAAATGCAGACCATCTGCTACATATCCTTTTTAGGTTTAAATTTTTAAATAACTTAACTATAAAAAGCTAGCTATATAGCTTTTTGTTATTTATAAATCAAAAAAAAAACCCAAAATTACTGCTTAAAGATAAAAAAATCACGAAAAACCAAACTAATTAATTATCTAGCGATAGTTTGACGAATAAACCGTAAAAGGATCTCTAATAGCGACTTAAAGGATAAAGTTAATTATCCTTTAAGTAAATAATATAATTACTAGTATTGAAAATAATAATGATAAATACATTTTTCTTTATACTAATAAGATAACTTTAAGTAAAAATTTAATTTAAAGCTTTAAATTATGTTTATAATTTTGTAACAAAATATCTACTTAAAAATAAACGTACAAATTTGGGTAAAATATATTTAGAGGATATCAATACCATACATGTTAACAGGGCAAATCCAAAGATAACTTGATTTAAAAAATAAAATGGAACTAATTGAGGCATAAAGAGATTTTTTTTACTATTTACTGAATTTTTTTAATACTTATTACATACAAAAAGTTTTATTTTAAATTAACTTTATATAAATTTATATTTTATTACATAAATTTTACTTAAAAATAAACGAACATATTATTTTGTTGTATAGGATTAAAGATGAATCTAACACCTAAGTGTTATACACAATATTTTTTATATATTTTACATGATTTTCTATTTTTCTAAATATGAATATTAATTTTTAAATAAAAATTAATGTAAATCTAATGCATCTTTAATATAAGAACTAGTTAAAACTACAAAAACCTGTGCTTGTATAAAACTAATACCTAATTCTAATCCAGAAAATGCGATAATAAAAGCTAAAGGTAGTAAACCTAAAAAGAAAAAAATAAATCCAGAAGTCATAATATTATAAGCAAATCCACTTAAAATATTTAATAACATATGTCCTGATAAAATATTAGCACTAAGTCTAAGACCTAAACTAATATTTCTAGCTAAATAACTTATTGCTTCAATTAATACTAGTAAGGGTAATAAAGCTAAAGGACAACCACTAGGTACAAATAATGAAAAAAACTCTAAACCATGTCTTTGGAATCCTAATATTGTAGCACCTAATACTATACTAAAACTTAAAGAAAAAGTTAAAATAAAGTGAGATGTTGAAGCAAAACTATATGGGACCATACCTATTAAATTATTAACTAATATAAATAAAAATAAAGCATATATAAAAGGAAAATATATTTGACCTTTACTAGCATTTATTTGATTTATAACTATGCTATGAATAGTAGCATATAAAGATTCTTGACTAATTGATCAATTATTGGAAATTATTTTATTATAATTAGTTGATAATATATTAAAACTAAATGCAATTATAATACCTATTGTTAAATATAAACTAATATTTGTTATAGATAAATAAATATCTCCTAAAATAGGTGCATCTAAACTTAAAAGATTTCTAACTTCAAATTGATCTAAAGGACTATTTATTATAGTCGTAAATTTATTAATTTCCATAATTATTGATATAAAGATATTTAGCAGCAGTTGTAAATAAGGATTATTTAATAACTTATAATAGTTTTTAATAAATTTTAGTTTAATTAATTGGCTTTAAGTTATAATTATTTAGATTAATATAACCCTTCTCCTTACTAAAATAAATTAATTATGTAAATGTTATATATATCATATTTAAATTGACTAGGCTATAAAATAACCTAATTTAGTTTAATATAAATATATCCATCAGTTGGAAATGGTACATTATGAGGTAATATTGTTACATAACGCAAGTCAATTAAACATCGACCTTTATCTCTTGTTAAGAATCGAAAAAATAATACAACTGCCATAGGTAATATAGCTATTAAAATACCATCCCTATTTCAGGGATGTAACCCATAGTAATATCCTCAAAACCTATAGGTGCAGTATTTACATTAATTTTATTTAAAAAACTATTGAATAGGAAAACTATCAAATGAAACAAGTACAACTGGAACAATAATCATAAAAGCTATAATTAAAGGAAGTAATACAGTTCAACAGAATGACATTAATTGATCATATCTAATACGAGGAAAACTAGCTCGTGTTCAAATAAACAGAAACACTATAATACAAGTTTTAAATCCTAATATAATACCAAACATAAAACCTTCAAAAAGTGAATTTAAAAGATTATAATTTGAAAAAGGATTAAATAAAACATCATTTAAATAAAATAATGAATTAAGTAAATAACCACCAAGAAATAATATACTAGTTAAAATTGAAATTAAAACAATACTAGCATATTCAGCTAAGAAAAAGAAAACAAAAATAACTGCTGAATGTTCTGTCATAAATCCACTTACTAATTCGGATTCTGCTTCAGCTAAATCCATTGGAGCTCTGTTAGTTTCAGCTAAAGCCCCAATAAAGAATATTATAAATATAGGAAATAAAGGTACAACAAATCATATTGATTTTTGAGATTCTACTATTTCAGTTAAATTTAAGCTACCTGTTAATAATATTACTAGTAATATAGCAGAACTTAGTATTAATTCATAACTTATTAATTGTGCTGTACTTCTTAATGACCCTAAAAAAGCATATTTAGAATTAGCAGATCAACCCGCTAGTAATATACCATATGTAGATAAAGAAGATACAGCTAACATATATAAAATTCCTAAATGATAATCTGATATAGCTAAACCTGGACCATATGGTATTACTACATAACCTAATAATGAAAAAATTAAAGTTATTATAGGACCTAAAAAAAATAATATTAAATTAGCTTGTGTTGGTGATACATACTCTTTTAAGATTAATTTTAAAGCATCTGCAAATGCTTGTAATAAACCATATATACCTACTTTATTTGGACCTATTCTTCTTTGCATACTAGCCATTGTTTTTCTTTCTGCTACTGTTACATAAGCTACACTTAATAAAGCTGGAACAACTACCAATAATACTTCTAAAACAGAAAATAATGAAAATGAATATAACATTTAATTTTTTTTTTATTTTTATTTTTAATTTACTTAATTTTTATAGACGATATTATAATTAATAAGCAACATTTAATTGAATAATAATTAATTACAAAGATATACTTTATATAAAAATTATCTACTAATATATCTTTTTTAAAAACAAAACATTAAACTATAATTTTTTATCTTATTGAAGGGTGGATACCCTGATTTGAACAGGGAACGGACTATGCCACATACAGTTGTTCTACCAATTGAACTATATCCACTAAAATGCGCATATTACATATGCTAGTAACTTCTATTTAAAAAAAGAAGATAATTATTTAAAGTAGATTATTCTTATTTAAGATTCGAACTCAAATAAGGATATCAGAACTATCCTGTTTTACCATTAAACTAATAAGAATTAATCTAAAAAATTAAAATTAATTAAATACTAATTAGTATTTAAAATTAAATGATATTATGCAGGAGTGGTTCGAACACTCAATAATAAATATCAAAAATTTATGACTTACCAGTTAGTCCACAGCATATTTTAAATATAAAAATAGTTATTTAATAATAAATAATAATTAATTATTTATATAATTAATTAATGATTAGAAATTCAACCCTTAACGTTATAAGCACCATTACGAGTTTTAGACTTAAAATTAAAATAATCTATATTAGGATTAACATGACCTCTTAAATTTACTACAGATAATTGTTTAAATGAAGAATCTATGTTTTTTAAAGTTCCTTTATTTCCAACTTTTACCATAGATTTAGCAGCAACATTACGTCTATTTAATCTCCCACCAATTTTAATTCTAATTCCCACTAATGCTTTATATTTAGTTAAAATAATTATTTTATTAATTAATTTTTTTTTTAAATTTAATTTTGTTTTTAAGTTTTTTAAAGAAACATTCGTTAAATTATTCAATAATGAATAATTTTTTAATGAATCTTTATTTTTTTTATCTAATTGAAAAAATTTATTATAATACGGTAATTTTATATTTTTTAATAATTTTTTATACTTTTTTAAAACTTTTTGTCTATTTGTTAATTTATTTGCCAAATATTCAACTAGTATACTAGTATTTAGATGTAAATATTGTAAATCAATAATTCTAAATATAACTTTTTTTTTATAAAATTTTGAGATTAAATTAGACAAATATTTATTTTTATCTTTTGCATCATCAAAAATATTTAATATTGGATTGTTTATATGTTTATACTTTCAATCCATATTTTTTTTGTCATTAACATGAGAATTATATTTATATATTGTTATTATAACATTAGAATTAGTATGTTTTATTTCAGGTTTACTTACATATATTTTATTATTAACACTTAAATTTTTATTTAATATAAAATATGCATTAAAAAAACTTTTTACTATTTTTATTACCATTTTATCTATAGCTGATAAAGATATAGATAAATTAGGGTTAAAAGTATATATACTATTATTTCATTCTTTTATAGCAGGTGGAAAATGAGTTTTAAACCTTTGATTAGAAAAAAAATTCGTATTAGGTTTATAATTATTATTTATATAAGAATTATAAAGAAAATAATTATTTTTGTTTAAATCAAATTTTTCATTATTTGCTTCTTTAGAGACAACCGGTTCAATCATTTATAATTTATAATATTTATATTATATTTATATGGATATATAATGTATTAAAGATATATATATAAATATAATAATATTTCATCAAAAAAAATTAATAATTTTGATTATTATGTACCTAATCTATAGTAAGCCTATATATATCAATTTAAATTTAATAAAAAAAAACAAAAATATATATAGGAAGTACGTACAAGATTTGAACTTGTAATCCTCGCATCCGTATTACGATACCGTACCAATTAGGCTAACGTACTGTAATTAATAGCAATAAAAAAAAAAAGCACAAAATTATTAATAAAATAATTTTAGTAATAAATGTATTATTACATAATAACTAGTATATTTATACCTACACTATAAAAAATATAATATAAACTTATAATTATATATATATATATAATTATTTATATAAAATATACTTATATTAAAAATAAATAAAATTTAGTAAGGTAAATCCGACTTGAACGGATAAGATAAAAAATCAAATAGTCCTAAACTATCCATGTCTACCAATTCCATCACTACCTTTTATTTTTAATTATACAAAAAAAAAAGATATTAACTAAAAACAATATAATTTATATTAAATAAATATATAGTAACAATTTAACATTGGATATTTAAAATATTAAATCTTAAATTTATTTAATTATATTGCTCGAGGTAAGATTTGAACTTACAGCCAAAACAGCTTCAATGTTCTGCTCTACCAGATTGAGCTTCTCGAGCTTAAATAATAAATTAGTATAGCTAAAAAAAGTTTTGGAGATATCAGGTTTCGGTCCTGAAATAACGATGTGCAAAATCGCAGTTTTTCCAATTAAACTATATCCCCTTATAAACAAAAATTGTATTATTTCTAAATAATAATTATTATTAATAAATAAAAATAAATTAATAACTATATAAATAAAAACATTATAATAAATTATAATATCCGAAGAACGACTTGAACGTTCACGACTTAATGTCAATAAGTCTTAAATTTATCCTGTCTACCAATTCCAGCACTCGGATATATATAATATATCTAAATAAAAATTATAAAAACTAAGGCCAGAATGATTCGAACATTCATCTGAGCTATCATGAGCAGCTAGCTTTACCAATTAAGCTATAGCCTTAAAATAATATATATATAACATATATACAAAAAACGGATAAAGGATTTGCACCTAAATCAATCGGTCATGAGCCGATTATGTTACTAATTACAACAACCCGTATTAAATAAAGCTCAAGGGGAATTCGAATCCCCGAATGTAACGATGAAAACGTTATGTCTTAACCGACTTGACTATTGAGCCTAAAATAAACATTAATAAAATTAAAGTTATAACCCAGTGCAAGTATTGCACTTACTTATTCCGATTACAAAACGGATACATTACTTTTATGCTAACCAGGTGTAAAAAATTAGAAATAATATATAAATAATAATTTACGATAAGTGTATTACCATGTAACCAACAAAATTAGTACTTTATACCTAAAGAAATTACAATCCTTTCAGCTAAAGCCTATTAATTAATATGTAAATAACACTGCAAAATGAAAATTAATATAAAATTAAAAATCACTAGTAAATGTAAATATTACATATAAATCGTAGTAGTCTACTACGTATTTTAAGAGTATCTTAAAGCAAGTTTCAAACCTATATGCATTCAGCTCTTATCTATTACAAACATAGCTTTCCTGCCGTGCCTATGCTATATATTTACTAAAGTGATAGTAACATCCCTATTTTAATCTACTCAAGATATAATTGAGATAGAATAAAAATTATCAATTTTTGATATTAATATTGGGCACACAAACAACAGGTAAACCAGAGGTTTATATACCCAACTCCTTTCGTACGAAGGGGCTATCTTTATTTTACTCTAATTCCCTCTAGAAGATAGAAACCATACTGTCTCACGACGTATTTAACCCAGCTCGTGTAGCTTATTAAACGACGAACAGCCGTACCCTTCATGATTCCTGCGTTCATGTGGATAAGCTAAGCCGACATCGAGGTGCCAAACTGCGCACCCAATTTGTACTCTCTGGCGCAATTAGCCTGTTATCCCTAGCGTAGCTTTTTCATTAATCCAAGACCTTTCCTTTCTGCATCTTGTGATCATATGCCCCACTTACGTGACTGATAGACGTGTAAGTCAAACAGTAAAGCAGGATTAAGCCATTAAACTTGACAAGTAAAAATAAAAATCACTTAAACCTAATAAATTTTATTTTATAAAATTTAGATATAAGCAACTAAAATATATTACAATGTAAACATTAGTCAATATAAATTTTTACATCTATTTTCCATATAGTTAAAATCCTACCTAATTTAAATTTAAATTTTCTAACTTAATAGATTAGTAATTGGATAAATTTATATAAACATATAAACATTTAAAATAAGTAATATTACTTATTTAAAGTTAAATTAAAATATAAATTAAAATAATAAATATTATTTTAATTACAAACATGCAATTTTACAAATTAATATTGGATATACCCAGGTACTTTTTATGGGATCTGTGCCCCGCATAAACTGCCACCTAGTCATTGTTCTCTTACTCATAATTATGATAATAAAAGTCGCTCTAATATAAATAAAAATAAAATAAATTTTATTTTTATTATTTCAAGGGGTAATAAGTTTACACCGTTCCCAGCAATACGATAGACTCCAGTAAAGGCGTTTCAATTATATCTTACCGATTACCTTATACACTACAACTTGTCCAATCATACGCAATAACTAGCAACAGTAAAGCTGCATAGGGTCTTCTCGTCTAACTAGAGGTAAACTGTATCTGCACAGTTATTCCAATTTCACTGAGCCAATCATTGAGACAGCTGTTGTATCGTTCAATCATTCATGCAAGACCGCATTTAACGGCCAGGGTATTCCGCTACCTTAGGACCCTCATAGGTAAGGCCGCCATTAATCGGGGTTTCCTTCAAACCCTAGTTTATCTTAGTCAACTAAGAAAATCCGTTAACCAGCCGACATCGGGCAGAGATCACACTCAATACTTTGATTTTTATCTTAATGCAAAGTGCTTTGTTTTAATTAAACAGTCGTACAACACGATTCTATGCTTCCTTTTCTTTACCTGATATTAATCAGGAGGAACGGCTCTCCTTCTCCCTAAGTTACGGTAGTTAATTTGCCGAGTTCCTTAATGATTGTTCACTCAAACGCCTTCGTATTCTCTACTTGCTTACCTGAGATGGTATTTAGGTACGGTTTTACGTTTACTGTTTTTCCAGAACTTTTATCACTCTTTATAAAAGTTGTTACTATATAAACAAGATTTTCTCATCGTTTAGTCCTTTAGGTTAATAAACTTAGAGGCCGTTACTTTTATTAATACCATAAGCTTAAGGCGAGGTCAACCTATTGGTTTCCCTTTATCGTTACTCATATCAGCATTATCACTAGGGTTATATTTTTTTTCTAATAAAAGAAAAAATCTCATATATACCCTACGTTCCGCTACCCCATAAATATATAAAATATTTTACTTATTTATAGACAAGGTTTCGGTATATTATTTTAGATCCGATAAATTTTAAATGCCTTTTTCAATATATATTATTATATAATAATATATAAACCAGTGCTCTGTTACGAGGTCTTCAAAAAATGGCCGCTTCTAAGCCTATTTCCTGGTCGAATTAGATAAAAGACTACCTTTATTTCACTTAATAATAATTTTGGAACCTTATTATTACACTTGTTCTGGGCTGTTTCCCTTTTGACATACAACCTTAGCATTCTATGTCTGATTATTCAACATTCATCATTACCATTCCGAGTCCAATTACTCACCAGTAAAATCTTCACAATCCCCCGATATATACAAAATTGATTTTTTTTTAACCAAGTTGTCTGAGATCACAGTTCTGTACCTGCTATGATGTTAATTAAATGACGTACTTAGATACGTTTCGCGGAAAACCAGCTATCCTAGTCAGGATTGTCTTTCACTAACTTACCACAATTCTTCGGATATCTTTACAACGATAACCCGTTCGGGCTTTTATAACCCTGATCATGGTAAGATCACTAGGCTTCGGGTCTAATATTAGATATTTATTCATTAAAAGATAATCGCTTTATCTAGGCATTTCTGCTTACATCTAATATTAACTTGCTGACCCATTATGCAAAAGGTACGCTCTTTTTTTTATTTAAAATTTTCTTCAAGCTGCTTATAAAACTACTTTTTCATTACCAGGTTCCCTCACGGTACTCTTCACTATCGCTTAATATATCATATTTAGCCTTAGAGGAAGGTTCCCCTTTAATTATTCAAACAGACTTTTATCCATTTTACTTATTTATTTTTAGGCTTATCCACTTTCATTCACACTAATTGTAGAATCTCCTTTGATTTTTTTTCCTAAAGTTACTTAGATATTTCATTTCACTTCGTTTTTTATTTAATTTCTCTAAGAGTACAGGTGTATATTTATTTTACACAAATTTTCTCCTTGATATATTGCTAGTAATCCATAATAGTTTCTTTATATACTATCCATGATTATTTTACCTAATCTGGTGAATATTACATTCCATATCGTATTAATATTATATTACCTATAGTAATATCTTTATTATTATTTCGGATTATTATGATTCGAACATAACAAAACCCCAACCCAAATGGGGCGCCTGACCAACCTGGCTCTAATCCGTTTATTATATAAAAAAGTATAAATACATAATCAGAGAATATCCGATTTGAACGGATGTGACTATATTTTAGTCAAACAAGACTCAAGCTTATCACTTTAAACCAGACTCAGTCAATTCTCTGTTTTTTTTTATTTTATTTACTAATTGGTTCTTTCAAGACTTGAACTTGAAACATATTTTCATCAAAAATATACTTTACCAATTAAGTTAAAAAACCACTAGTCTATAATATAAATTAGTAATTAAGTTAAAAACGACTAGTCTATATTAGAAATTAGTAATTAAGCTAATTAGACAAGAGCACTCAGAATTGAACTGAGATATAAAAGGTTGAAGCTTTCTATTTTACCATTAAATTATACTCTTATATAATTTTATAAATTTATATAAAAAGAGCACTAAGAATAAAACTTAGAATTTAAAATCTAAAGCTTTTTATTTAATAAATTAAATTATTATATATCCTAGGCAAATATTAAACAAATATTCCGCTTCTTCGGAAAAGAGATGATTCGAACATCTAAGTGTTATACACAATATTTAGCAAATATCTTACCCTACCTCTAGCAACTTTTCCATCTAAAAAAAAATTGGCTAAATATTTATTTATATTTCGAGCTAGGCCGGTCTCGATCCAGCATATCCTTCCTCGACAAGGAAGGCCTTTACCAATTAAGTTACTAGCCCTTAATTTTTTTGTTTGTTTTATAAATTTAATTTATTATGGTCAGTCGAACTCGAATCGACACATGAAGGGTGGAAACCAACCAGTCTACCATTAACCTATGACCATTTCTTGTTGTTTGTAGGAAATGACAAGTGTGTATGTTATTATTACCTATAGTAGAGCAAATAAATGAAATTGTTTATTTATTATGTAAATAATAAGCTTCATGTAAATAATGTTTTTTTTTTGAAAAGCTAATTTACGTAATATATACAGGTATTAATATTGTTTCTGTGTAAATTGTTTTGTACCTAAGGAGGCGTACCAAATTAAGCTAAATTAGTTATTTGACTATTACTTTTATATACTGCCTTACAATTATTGTAAATTTGTAGGAGGGGTTCTTATATATTTATACCTAATCGTCTAATACGATAATGATTAGAGATTTACTCTGCTATAGGGTAACCGGGAATTGAACCCGGAATCCGATGATTAAAAGTCACATGCTTTACCTATTAAGCCATTACCCTTTTTAGTGTATATTACTAAAAAATAATCTTAAATATTTAATATTATTATATATATAAATAAAAATAGATATTTAAATATGTTTAATTAAGAAAAAATACTACTTTTAGTATAAAAAAAAATTATATATAAATATTTTTTTTTAAATAAGAAGTATTAATTACTGTCAATAAAGCAAATATTATTAATATTAATAAACTATTATCACCTAAAGTTAAAAAAGGAATTAATATATAAAATATTAAACCAGTTAAAATATATAAAGCATAAGATGTAATAACACCTGAGTCTAAACTAGAAATATTTTTACTAAAAATTAATAAACCTTTTTCTAAACCAAAAGGTCCAATTAATTCAATAGAACCTTTATCAAGAATTTTAGTAGTTTGACCACCTAAAACTAAAATAGTACCAGTAATATATTTATTATAAAATAATTCTATTAAAAAACGTTGATTAAAAAACCCAAAAATGTTATATCCAAATCTAGAAAATTTAAATGACAATATAATTTTAGGTAAAAATTCAGCTAAAACTATAGCTAAACTAGAAAATAATATAGTACAAATAAAAGGCAATAATTTAAAGAAAACAGGGACAGCAAATTCAGTTTCAATCATAATTTCATGTAAAGGATGGATAAATAAACCATTATCTGCAAAAAAAGCGGAACCCAGTCCTATATAAATATCCTTAGTCACATAACCAAAAAAAATAGAGAAAATAGCTAGAACAATTAAAGGTAAACTCATAAATATATCACCTTCATGAGCTAGTTTATAGTTAATTAAAGGCCCATTAGGATTAGACAGGAAAGTTAAATATAAAACTTTAACTGAATATAATGTAGTAAATATAGCACCAATAGTTGCAATAAAATATACAACAATACTAGAAAAATAAAACTGACCAAAGGCAGATTCAAGAATAAAATCTTTAGAATAAAAACCAGTCATATAAGGGAAAGCAACTAAACTAAGTGAAGCTATTAACATAACTGAGTAACTTAAAGGTAAAAAAGCCCGTAATCCACCATATTTTCTAAAATCTTGATTATCACTAACAGCATGTATTACAGCTCCAGCACCTAAAAAAAGTAAAGCTTTATAAAACGCATGGTTCACTAAATGAAATAAAGCCACATTATATGAAGATAAACCAATAGCAATAACCATCATACCTAATTGACTCATAGTTGAGTAAGCTATAACTTTTTTAATATCTTGTTGGAATAAACCAATAAGAGAACTAAATACAGTTGTAATAGCCCCTATTCATAAACATAGTATTAATACTGTTGAACTATATTCTATTAAAGGGGATGTACGCATTAATAAATATACACCTGCAGTTACCATTGTGGCTGCATGTATTAATGCAGAAACAGGTGTAGGACCTTCCATCGCCATAGGTAATCAAACATGTAATCCAACTTGAGAACTTTTAGCCATAGCACCTATTAATAAACATATACCTATTATAGTTATTATATTTTCACTAATAAATGGTGCTAATGTAAATACTGTTGCATAGTCTATATTTCCAAATGATCACAGTGTTGCAAACATTCCTATTGTTAAAAAACAATCACCCACTCTATTAGTTAATAAAGCTGAAATTGAACTTTGATTAGCTGCAATTCTAGTGTATCAAAAATTAACTAATAAATAAGAACAAATACCTACACCTTCTCACCCTACAAACATTAATAAAAAGTTATTTGCAGTAACCAGTATTATCATCATAAAAGTGAATAAACTTAGATAACTAAAAAACCTTTGGTTGTGGGGATCATGACTCATATATCCTATTGAATATATATGAACTAATGAAGATACAATTAATACAGGTATTAACATTGACACTGTTAAAGAATCAAAATGAAAACCTCAATATACATTTAATGATTCGGAATCTATCCAACTAAATAATTGGATTGAGACTGGTATACTATTTATTCCTACTTCGAAATAAGCTATTATAGCTAATAATGTGGTTATTATTACTAAACTTGTAGTAATTATTTGTGATCCTGTTACTCCTATTTTTCTTCCAAAAAATCCAGAAGCAATTGATCCTAATAATGGTAATATTATTAAAGCTAAATACATTAATTTTCATTTTCTATTTCTACACTTCCTCTTAATCTATAAAATGCCACAAAGATCCCTAAACCTATAGCTGATTCTGCACCTGCGATTGATATTATATATATTGCATAGGTTTGTCCTAATATATCATCAAAATTTATTGAACTTATTAATATTAAATATGTTATTGATAATAACATTATTTCTATAGATATTAACATTAATATTAAATTTTTTCTATTTAAAACAAAACCTAACACACCTATTATAAATAATAATAATGATAAATACATTTTTTCTTTATACTAATTTGATAACTTTAAGTAAAAATTTAATTTGAGATTTTATTAATGTTTTTTATTAATAAAATTTGAATTTATATAAATTAAATATATAAATTGAGGTTAAGACAAATAAAGATTATAACACATTATGTATATAAACAAAAAACATATAACCTCTTTAAGTATATGGAGGAATTGAACACCCCTTGTGAATAATTATCCAAATGCATCCTAAAAATTTATTTAAAATATATTAATTAATAATTCATTATTGTTCATTAAGTCAAGTAAGAAATTTTTCAATTGAAACTGACTCAATTACAATAGGCATTGAGCTATGTAAAATACCACAAATTTCTGAACACTGACCGTAAAAAACACCTTCTCTGTTAATAAGAACAGATACTTGATTTAATCTACCCGGGTAGGCATCACACTTAATTGCTAAAGCAGGAGAAGCAAAACTATGTATAACATCAGCCGCAGTAACAACAAAACGAACGTGAGTTAATTCAGGTAAAACTACTCTATTATCTACCTCTAACATTCTTAAACCTCCTTGTTCTAAATCTTCTTCTGGAAGCATATATGAATCGAACTCTATGTTTTCATTATCACTGTTTAAAAAATCAGAATATTGATAACTTCAATATCATTGGTGACCCTCTGCAAGTACTGAGATAGCAGGATCACTAACTTCATCCATTAAATATAACAGTTTAAATGAAGGGAAAGCAATTAAGATTAATATTAAAGCAGGTGTTATAGTTCAAATTAACTCTATTAATGTTCCGTGATTTAAGTATTTATGTGATATAGGTGAATTAGTACTAGCATAATTTCTAATTATCGATGTTAATATTCACCCAACACCAAATAAAATTGTTATAAGATAATACATTATATTATCATGTAATTCAACTAATGCCTCCATTTGTGGTGCTGCACTATCTTGAAAATAAATACCTCAAGGTCTAGGTGCATCGCAATATTCATGCAGATTGTATGTAAATAAATGTAACATATTAAAATTTTGATTTATAATTTATTATTCTTTCACTATACTAGTTTAAATATCTTAAACCAAACAATATTTATTTAAAAAATGTTGTAAAAGTGAAAACGTATAACCACATTTAATACAAGATTATAAAATAATAGTCGTAAAAAATTTATTTTTAAAATATATTAATTAATAATAAATTTTTTATGAACCTCAATAATATATAGAAATAAATAGGAATAATCATACTACATCAACAAAATGTCAATATAAAATTGCAGATTCAAAACCTAAATGATGACTATCTGTAGATTGATAAGCTAATATTCTTCAAAATCCTACAGCTAAAAAAGCTGTTCCTATGATTACGTGTAACCCATGAAAACCAGTACCAAAATAAAAACAAGTACCAAAAGCTCCATCAGATATAGTAAAAGATGAAACTGAATATTCAACACCTTGAAATATAGTAAACACTACAGCTAATACTAAAGTCGCTATTAAACCGTATAAAACACCAGCTCTATTACCTTGAATTAAAGAATGATGAGCAAATGTTACTGTTACACCTGATGATAATAGTATAACTGTATTTAATAAAGGTAATTCAAAAGGATTAATTGCTTGTATTCCCATAGGTGGCCATTGGGCTCCTAATTCTACAGTTGGTGATAAAGCACTATGGAAAAATGCTCAAAATATAGCAAGGAAGAATAAAGCTTCAGATACTATAAATAAAGCTACACCTAAATTCAGACCACGTTGTACAGCTAAAGTATGATTTCCTAAATAAGTACCTTCAGAGATAACATCTCTAAATCAAAATGACATAGAACCTATTAAAGATAAAAATCCTAATAATAAAAAATAACCTCCATTTGAAAAACCATGCATTGTTAACACTCCTGTTGTAGTTAATGTTAATAAGGCTATACAAGTAAATAGAGGCCAAGGTGATGGAGAAACTAAATGAAATGGATGTGCTTGAAAATTGCTTCTTATTAAATTTGTCATAAATTTTTTTTTATTATTTTTATAATTTTACCTATGATTTATATATACATATTCAGTGGAATTGATATCATAGGACATTTATACACCTAACTATTAATAAAAGAAAAGAAAAAATAAAGAGGTATTACTTAAATTTTGTTATATTAAAAATATATTATTAACCTTCCTTAAAAATGAATTATAAATTCTAAATTATAAATTATTAATTTATAAATCAAAATTAAATAAAGATTTGATTTTACCCTAAAATCACAATAATAAATAAAAGGAATATTTGTGTTATTGGAGTCAGAATATTTTTTGATTTGATGTTTTTATTATTATTATTCTTATTATGAAAATATAAGAATATTTTTTTACTTAATTATTCATGTCAATTTATATCACTAAGTTGATAACTCTTCAGGTATTTTGGATTTATCATCAGATTTTATAGTAATTATTATAGATCCAACCATAGCCAATAACAATATAAATGCAACCACTACAAGTCAAAGTGAAAAAGTAGTATACATTATATTACCTATACTTGAAATATGTGAAGTGTAAATTAAATTTCCATCTCATTTAGTTGATGTAGATAAATCAATTTCTGTATTTACTACTTTTTCACTATTAACCATATTATATATTACTATTGAAAATATAAGAGCTAAGGGTAAACTATTACCAGTATAACTTAATAATTCAGAAATTCTAACATTAATTAGCATTAATATAAATAAAAAGAGAATAGACACTGCTCCTACATAAACTAATAAATAGGATAAACCTATAAAATGTATACCAACCATTATTAAATAAACAGAAATTACTAGAAATAAAGATATTAAAAAAAGTACAGATACTATTGGATTTTTAGTTGTTATAACTAATACTCCAGAGAATATAGAGATTAAAGATAATATATCTAATATAACAGGATATAACCCATTAATTAGATCTACAGATACAATATATAAATTCATGTAAAAAAAAGTTTTAACCTTATAACTTTAAGTAAAAAATATATTTATATATATTTTAAATATAAATATTATATATTACCAAGATATAAATTTAAGACTTAACTCTAAAATTTATAATATATATTTTTGAATATTATAATAATATTTAAAAGAATTATTATTATATTTAATTGGCTAATAATAAGATAATCACATTAATGATTATAAAGAAATGTTATATATATATATATTATTAACTCATCTATCTAAAGATAAATTAATCAGTCTCCAAGATGAATTGAACATCTATAAGAATATTAACAGTATTCCGCTCTACCATTGAGCTATGGAGACTTTAAATGTTATATATATATATATTTCTATACTAGGAAGAAAAGGACTCGAACCTTCGACAGCTATAAAGCTATTGAGTTTACAGCTCAACCCGTCATACCTACAAACGGAACCTTCCTTTTTATAATTTAGGTCAGAAAATAAACCATATATACTAATACATAATAAGTTTATTTATATTACAAGTGACTTAATATACATTTATTACTAAAAATTAGTGTGTTATTTAACATATACTTTTAAAAACAGTTAATCTAAAAGTATTTTTTTTACATTTATTGTGTTTACTTATATACCTCTATGTAGATATCAAATATTAAGACAATATTATAATTTTTAAATATTGTCTTTATACATATATTAAATAGATTTTAAAATCTATTTAATATAAACTAATATATTACATAATATATAATTTTTTTTTAGGGGGTATTGTTTAATTAATTAATCCCGTGCAATTTCCACTACACGAACCATATTTCGACTTAACACCAATTAGGGTCACGCATACGAAGATCTTTAAACAAAACTTTAATTGCCTAATTACAATATTGTAATATAATAAGACCAAACTTATTGCATGTACTCTTTTCAGTGCCTGACGAGTAGTTAGTACCTATCTGAGGGTAAAATCCACCGTGACATGGTGATACACGATTACTAGTAATTCCTTTTTCATGTAGTCGAATTTCAGACTACAATCCATATTATATCCTATTTTAGGGGATTAGCGAGAATTCACATTTTAGCATCCCTTTGTAAAGGCATATGTGGCACATCTATAGCCCACAACATTTAGGTCATGATGACTTGTCTTAGTCCCTTTTATCATATTCATGTCTCTACATACAACTTTATAAAACAAAATTTAAATAAAGTAAGGGTTTGCGTTAATTAAGCGGAACTAACCAAAATCTCACGACATTAACTGAAGACAGCCGTGCAACGCTTGTATAGAGCGGAGTAGAAAATTAAAAAAACTTTCCACTAATTTAGTACATATTACTAAAATCATTACTCACTCAATATTCAAGTTGTGGTAAGGTTTTTCGTGGATCATCGAATTAAATAACATACTTCACTACTGGTTTCAGAAACGGTCTAATGATTTCAGTTTCTGCGTTGCCACATTACTCTTGAGGTGGAATGCTTACACTTTCATTTATAGGCCATTATATTATAACCTATGGCATTCAGCATTTTCTGCTAAGACTACTAGGGTATCTAATCCTGTTTATTACCAAAGCCTTCGTCCCTCAACGTCAGTTTTTACATAAAAGGTTGCCTACGCCATTACCAGTCCTAAAGGTATTATAAAATATCATCTCTCCACCAATAATTCTCCCCTTCTCATATAAAACTCTAGCAAATCTGTTCCCTTTTAAAGGCAAGATTTGCCGTCTAGGTACCCTTTAAACCTATTAAAGATGAATAACACTTGTCTTCCACGTCTTACCGCGACTGCTGGCACGTGATTTGGTCAAGACTATAAATAGAATTTTGTCATTATCATTATTCTACTTTGAACTTGGTTAATTTACCATATTCCTTCAAATTGCTGGTTCAGCCGTTAGGCTATTGACCAATATTCCTCACTGCTGTACTTACGCATTGGACTTGTCTCAGATCCAATGTGGTCGATCGACCTTTCAGACTCGACTACGAAATTTTTGGCTAGTTAAACAATTACTTTAACTACTACCTATCCGAGATTTAGATAACATCTTAAAGCGAAAATTTTTTCTTTATGTTTTATGTAGTATTTATTACCACACTTTAAGGTAGTCATCTTATCATTTACTCACCTGTACACCACTTCTAGTTTAATTTATATTACAATATAAATTATATAGACGTTCGATTAGCATGTGTCAAGCATTTGAACAGCATTCAATCAGAGCCATCATCAAACTCAATTTTTTTTTACCTTTTTTTAATATATATATTTAATATATATAGGGTTTTTCCATTCTAAATTTAATAATTTATTTATTTATTACCTATAGTATAATATCCGAAATCATTTAAAATCACAGCTAAATCTACATTTCCATGTAGCAAAAATGAAATATCAAGGGGGTCGTATATTTGAAAAAATAAACTATTACTTATTTACAGAAAATTATTTAATAAAAAAACCTCAATAAATTTAAGCTTAAATGCTTAAGCAATTAAGCTTATGCTTTTAAATAAATTTTAAT
>Ga0193728_1000325_pt1 | contig 22777 bp, 21 predicted proteins | sample U1c1metaG_FD_143037 | JGI IMG/M metagenome (GOLD analysis project Ga0193728, IMG submission 143037) | Soil microbial communities from a riparian zone of the East river system, Colorado, United States - U1c1 | ecosystem: Environmental > Terrestrial > Soil > Riparian zone | place: USA: East River...
TTTCAGCCGGACAGACAGCAGCATTTACATGGACATCCTGCTTTACCTGCCGCAGGAAAAAGATGGATCCGTGCCCGTTTTCGCCGGATTAAATTTTTATGGAAACCAAACGGTGAGCAGCGAACCGGGCATACGGATCACCTCCCGGTGGGCGATGGAGGGTGAAGGCATCGTGAATGGCCGGGCCACCGAAGCATCCCGCGGCGCGCAGGCCGGCCAATGGGATATCCTGGCCATCCTTAAAGCGGGTTACGGCCTTGCCACGGTTTACGACGGAGACATGGAACCTGACCACGCCGATGGCTGGAAAACGGGCATTCGCACTTCATTGAAAGACTCCCTCCAAATTCAGCCCGCCGAATGGTGTGCGATGGGCGCATGGGCCTGGGGACTAAGCCGGCTGATGGATTACCTGGAGCAGGACCCCGCTATTAATGCAAAAAAGGTTGCGCTCATGGGGCACTCACGGTTAGGCAAGGCCGCATTATGGGCTGCTGCGTCTGATCCACGGTTCGCCCTGGTCATTTCCAATGAGTCCGGCGAAGGCGGGGCAGCCCTGTCTAAAAGGGATTTTGGCGAAACGATCCTGATCATCAATACTTATTTTCCGCATTGGTTTGTGGCAAAATATAAAGACTACAACGGCAAAGCGGCAGCATTGCCATTGGATCAGCACATGCTGCTTTCTTTGATCGCTCCCAGGCCCTTGTATGTGGCCAGTGCGGCCGGTGATCAATGGTCAGACCCCAGGGGAGAATTTCTTTCCGCCTGGCATGCCGGCGAGGTGTACCGACTATTCAATGAAAACGGCCTGGGCACGGATAGCATGCCCGGAATCAACCAACCTGTGGGCGATTTTGTGCGTTATCATATCAGGGATGGCAAACATGATGTGACGCATTATGACTGGAAGCAGTACATCGAATTCGCGGAGCGGCATTTCAATAGCAAATGATCAAAGCTGTATTATGACATTCCACGCTATCAAAACAACTCTTCCGCAAATCCTGCCATGGAGGAATTTATTTCTTCAGGAAACCAATTTCCAGATCAGGTACCATTCGTGTCATGAAAGAGGCTGGTCTGATTCCTACCTGCTCAGGATTGATGATGATGCTATAGGATACGGTGCCATCAAGGGAAAAGAGCAGCGTTCCGACAGGGATGCCATTTTTGAGTTTTATATCATTCCCCCTTATAGAAAATATTCCGGTCAGCTCTTTGCGCAATTGCTGGCGACAGCAGGAGCCACATGGATAGAATGCCAAAGCAATGATTTGCTGCTGTCCGCGATGGCTTATGAGTCTTCGCAGCATATTCGCGCCAATACCATTCTTTTTGGCGACCGGCACACGACCTTCCTTGACCTACCGGGAACGACCTTCCGGCCCATCAGGGAAGATGACAAAATATTTGAACACAAATCAGAACCGGAGGGGTCGTTTGTATTGGAAAAAAAAGGAGCTGTACTTGCAACCGGCGGGTTCCTGCTTCACTACAATATGCCTTTTGCCGACCTGTACATGGAAGTAAGGGAAGACGCCAGGAAATCGGGCCTTGGCGGGTTTTTGATCCAGGAATTGAAAAAGGCCTGCTACTGGTCCGGGCGGGTGCCTGCAGCGCGTTGTAATATTGATAACGCAGCTTCAAAAGCAACCCTGTTAAAAGCCGGCTTAGGCATATGCGGTTACATGTTGGATTGTAAGCTGTGAATGCGAAGCCCTTTTATATTTAATATTCCAGATCTTACATTCCCGGATAATACAATCTCCATCCCGGCGTTGTATACAAAACCATCCTTTTAAAAACTTAAAAACAGCACATGAAAACTACTTTTCCTTTCCGGATTGCTATAATAATTATTGTAGCATTTGCCGGATTTGTTTTTTCCTGCAAAAAGGACAATTCAAATAAAAATAATGAAAACACCTCCAGCCTTCAAACCCAGGCCGACGACCAAACCATGGTTTCGGATGAAAACGACAACCTGACCAATGACATAAACACTGCATTGACCAGCCAGCCGGCTACCAATGGCAATTCCAATAAGCCGGCCATCATTTCGGGCTCTACGGGCGTCAATAGCGCAACCCGGGTTAATGGACCAGGATCTGTTAACAACGTCCTGATCTGTGATGCCACCGTTGCCTTCGACACAGTTTCTGCTCCAAGAACAGTAACGATAACGTATAACGGAACGAATTGCTGGGGCAACCGCACCCGCACGGGATCTGTGGTGATTTCCATAGCTGCGGATGTTCATTGGCGTGACGTAGGTGCTTCTGTATCTGTCCATGTACAGGACCTGAAGATCACCCGGGTGCGCGACAGCAAATCCATCACGTTGAACGGATACAAGACCGTCACAAATATCAGTGGCGGAAGTTTAAAAGATCTTTCCAGCCTTGGCAGCATAACGCATACCATCAGCGACAGTTTTGCCGTCTTATTCAGCGACAGTACAACGAAGAACTGGCAGGCTGCGAAAAAAAGGGTATTTACTTATGACAATGGTATCGTGATCACCACGACCGGCAACCACAGCGATAATTTCCATACCGGTATTGCAGAATGGGGAACCAACCGTTTTGGCGTCAATTTCACGGTGTTGATTTCGCAACCCATCGTGATCCGCCAGGATTGTGATTTCAGGTTGGTAAGTGGTCAGGCAACGATCCTGGGTTCGGATGACGTTAATGCAACGATCACTTTTGGGCTTGACGTAAGCGGCAGTCCCACCAGTTGTCCGGGAGGCGGAAATTATTACCTCGAGGTGGTTTGGATCGCGGCAAATGGGAAATCGTATCCGATTATATTGCCTTATTAGAAAATAGAGAATAGAGAGAAGAAAATAGGAGGAAATGGGTTCCCCCCAATCTTTCCTATTTTCTTCTCTCTATTCTCTATTTTCTATTCTCTACTCCTCACTTCGAAATCGCCAATCCCACAAATGAATCCGCGGTACCGTAATACAGGAACCATTTCCCCTTAAAATAGACGAGGCCTTCTGAGAAGGTTGTGCCGGCTTGGTATTGGCCTGATGTTTCGTGCGGCAGGGTTGGCCTGAGAAAACAACTGTCTGACCGTTCGATCGCCGTTTCAGGATTTTCCTTGTCAAAAACAACCTGTCCAACGGAGTACGTTCCTTTCGGCAGGTTTGGGTCAGCATTGTCGTTTGTCGCATTTCTTCCGTTATACAGCAATACAATTCCTTTCTCCATCATCACCGCCGGTGGTCCGCATTCGGTCAGGTCGCTGTCAAATTTTCCGGGACGTGTCCGCACAAATGCTTTCAGCGCTCCTTTTACGTCCAGCAGCGGGTTCCAGTCGATCAGGTCATCTGACCAAGCCAGGTTGATGAAATGTTCGCCCCAATACATCCAGTACTTACCCCTGATCCTGGCGGCAACAGGTTTCTTATTGACAAATTTTGTAATAATGGAGCCTGATTTGCTGGCGATGTCTTTGAACTTGCCCTGGTAGGCCTTGTTAAAAGCCGGACCTTTCTTCTCCCAATGAAATAAATCTTTTGAAAAAGCAATGGATAGCCTTGGTATTTTGTAATTCCAGGAAGTATAGGTCACCACATAGGTTCCATCTTCCGTTTCCACGAGTCTCGGATCCTCACAACCGCCCGGATAATCATATTCCATAAATTCATCATTGTCGGGATACAAGACGGGCGTGGGAAATTTCTTAAAATGAATGCCATCTTCACTTTCTGCCAGGCCAAGCCTCGATGTGCGACCACCCAGGCTGGCCGCGGGATTGTCTTCACAGCGATACAAAAGATAAACCTTATTGTCTTTCACAATGGCCGCGGGATTAAATACATCGGCCCTTTGCCAGCCGACGGCTGATTTTTTGATCGGATCGATGAAGGTCAGGGCAGAATCGGCTTTCAGGATTGGATTTTCCGCCGGTTTATAAAAATCGTTCAATTCTCCCTTTGGCGCTTGTGCAGCAGCGTGAAAAATAATCAGCGACAGGAAAATGGATAAAGCGGGTCTTCGCATGCGAGATGGTTTTGGTGATGAAGCCAGCATGGCCATGATAGTCATCGTTCAGGGAAATTAATATTATTATCCATGATCTTGGTAAATTTATTGTTCATAAACGCAGCTTGCAGGAAAAAGTCGAACCATATTTACCATTTTATATTGGATGTGATACCAACAAAGGCAAATTGATTGGTATCGGAAAACAGGTGGTCGAGACCGAAAGCGAAGACAATCAAATCATCGTGCATGATATAGAGGCAGACGATTTTTCGGTCAGGCCCCGCCTGATCAGGCTGAGCAGCCTATCGGGCGCCGAAAGCCAGGAACTGATCCGTCTTGGGTTTTCAATTGGCAGACCAAAGGGTTATAGTTTCGCGCCAGAAGCATTTTTATACCTGCTCTCCCTCCATGTTGATTTGTTTGGATTGATCGATAAAGGTCTTGCCGAGGAAAAAAGCAGATTTTGAAACATTAAAAATCAAGCATTGAATGGAAAAGAAATTACAAAATCAGGTAGCCATTGTTACTGGTGCAAGCAGCGGCATTGGAGCCGGCGTTGCCAAATGCCTCGCGGCAGCCGGAGCCGCGGTAGTAGTGAACTATCCTGTGCCCGCGACACGGGAGGCAGCGGAAATGGTTTTGTCTGAACTGATTGCTGCCGGGGGCCAGGGCATCACAGCACAGTGTGATGTGAGCAACGAAACTGAGGTACAGAAAATGTTTGCAGATGCCATAAGGCAATTTGGAACGGTTGACATTTTGGTTAATAATGCCGGTTTGCAAAGGGATGCTCCACTCGAAGACATGACGCTTGATCAGTGGAATGTTGTGCTCAGCGTAAATTTGACCGGTCAGTTTTTATGCGCGAGGGAAGCCATTCGTGAATTCCTGAGAAGGGGCGTGGACCCCAGACGTTCAAGAGCGGCCGGGAAAATCATTCATATGAGTAGTGTGCATGAAGTTATTCCCTGGGCTGGTCATGCCAACTATGCGGCTTCCAAGGGGGGCATCATGATGCTGATGAAGACCCTGGCCCAGGAGTTCGCCTGGAAGAAAATACGCGTCAACAGCATTTGTCCGGGAGCCATTCAGACACCTATCAACCGGCAGGCCTGGGAGACGCCGGAAGCCCTGCGCGCATTGCTGACGCTGATACCCTACCAACGGATCGGCCTACCCGAAGACATCGGCAACGCTGCTGTGTGGTTAAGCAGTGATGACAGCGATTACGTCAACGGGATATCGCTCTTCATTGACGGCGGTATGACCTTGTACCCGGGATTCACAGAAAACGGCTAAACCTGGTTCATGTTATTGCAAAAAGATAAAACAGTCCTGGCTTCATTCGACGGAGCCTGCAGCTTTGAATGGCTGGAAACAAACGGCCTCGGCGGCTGGGCCAGTTCCTCAGTCATAGGATGCAATACCCGCCGTTATCATGGCCTGCTCGTTGCCGCCACCCGGCCGCCTACAGAAAGAATGGTACTGGTTTCCAAACTGGACGAAACCATCGTGACGGATGCCAATAGATTTGAATTGGGTACCAATGACTATGGCGACGGCATTCAACCTAACGGCAATCAATATCTCCATTTATTCAACAGAAAGCTCTTCCCTGAATGGAAGTACATCGTGAACGGCATTGAACTAAAGAAGACAGTGGCCATGGTACAGAATGAAAATACAACGTTGGTCATCTACGAGGTCATCAGGGCGGCAACAGCTTTTACCATGGAATTGCTGCCCCTGATCGCGGGCAGAAATTATCACGCATTGCAACATGCGGGGAATAATATTTTCTGGGATGTGGAATTTGATCAGGGCATATTTCATAACCAGCCAAATAAAAACGCTCCGGATATTTTCATTTCCATACCAGGAGCAACATACCATCATGATCCGAAATGGTATTATCGATTCAACTACTCCATGGAGAAATCCCGTGGACTTGATTACGAAGAAGATCTCTTCAATCACGGGATTTTCAGTGTAAGCCTGAAGGAAGGCGATTCACTGGGCATCATGCTGTCCACCGATCCACTCGTCGGAAAAGAGGCGCATGATTTGTTTCTGCAGGAAGAAAAGCGAAAAGAATTGCTGACCGATGATCCTGCTGAAACGATCCCCGCCCGCTTGCAGCTTGCTGCCGATCAGTTTATCGTTAAACGCAGTGTGACAAATGCAGGTAGTTCAGGAGAAGCAGACCTGGATCTCAGGACCGTTATTGCAGGCTATCATTGGTTTACTGATTGGGGAAGGGATACCATGATTTCCCTGCCGGGACTTTGTCTGACCACCGATCGGGAAGATGATGCCAGAAAAATCATGGCGGCATTTGCCGCGAGCGCGAGCATGGGCATGCTTCCCAATCGCTTCCCGGATAACAACCAACCACCTGAATACAATAATGCAGATGGCACGTTATGGTTTTTCAATGCTGTGTACAAATATCTGAAGGCCACCGACGATGACGATTTCGTTTTGCAAAAAATATTGCCTGTCCTGAAGGATATAGTTGATTGGCATTACCGCGGTACCCGCTATAATATCCATGTTGCTGAAGATGGATTATTATATGCAGGCGAAAAAGGACAGCAACTAACCTGGATGGATGTGCGGATCGGCGATTGGGTTGTGACCCCCAGGATGGGAAAACCTGTAGAGATCCAGGCGCTTTGGTATAATGGCTTGCGTATATTCAGTGAATTGCTGGAACTGAACGGCCAACTGGAGGATGCAGATAAGATGCTGGCGCAGGCAGCCAAAGCAAGGGAGAGTTTTAACCGTCAATTCTGGTACAAAGAGGGAAATTATTTATTTGATCATATCGATGAACAAGGACGGCCCGACCCAACCTTAAGGCCAAACCAGCTTTTTGCGGCCAGCCTTCCTTTTCCACTGGTTGAAAATGAAAAAGCTAATGCGGTGCTGAAGATCGTGACGGAAAAATTATATACGCCGGTGGGACTCAGGAGCCTGACTCCGGATGATATTCATTATGCGGCGGTATACGACGGAGATCCGATGAAAAGAGACGCATCATATCATCAGGGGACAGTTTGGACCTGGCTCCTGGGCCCATATGTAGATACTATCATGAAGAATGAAGGCTCTGCAGCAAAGGCCCATGCCAATAGGATCATCCACGACTTTTCTTATCACCTCAATGAAGGATGCATCGGCAGCATTTCCGAAATCGCGGATGCCGGTGGCAGCCATCATCCGCGCGGTTGTATTGCACAAGCCTGGGGCGTTGCCGAAATATTACGCGTGATCAAAGAATATGGACTTAATGGCTTGCAATAAACTTCTTAACTTCATCGGCAAATTCATCGAACAGCCTTGAACATTCACTTCATATTGTTGTATATCGATCCCGGAGGTGGCAGCTACCTGGTGCAAATGATCATCGCGGCGGTATTGGCCGGCCTGTTCTATTTTAAAAACCTATGGCGGAAATTCAAAGCCTTCTTTACCAAAAATAAAAAAGACGATCCGTCACAAGATGCTCCCTGAAATGAAAAATGTTTTTCAGCTTCCTGCTTCCTTCAAAGATCCATCTGGTTTCATCTTTCAATTCAACGGACAGCATTACAGACAGGTGAATGAAAGTTATGCCGCAAACTATGATTTGTTGAGGTCTTCTGGTCTATACTCCCTGCTTACAGAAAATAAGTGGCTGATTCCTCATATAGAAATCGATGAGACCAGGAGCGGATTGCCCGGCTGGTATAAAACCCTGCTTCCGGAACAATTGTCTTTTACAAGCTATCCCTACGAATGGTGTTTCGATCAGCTCAAAGATGCCGCGCTGCTTACCCTGAATATAATGAAATCAGCTGTCGATTATGGAATGATCCTCAAAGATGCCAATGCTTTCAATGTGCAATTTCACAAGGGGAGGACGGTTTTTATTGACACACTTTCTTTTGAGAAATATGATGCCTCCAGACCCTGGGTAGCCTATCGCCAGTTTTGCGAATGTTTTTTGTTCCCTCTGCTGCTTGGGCATTATCTTGCCGTGGACATACAGAAATTATTGTCTGTTTATCTCGAAGGCATTCCCGTCAAAACGGCTGCCGCCCTGTTACCCGTCAAGAGCCGGTTTAAATTGAGCGTTTGGCTTCATGTTTATCTACAGGATTCCCTGAGTGCCGGCAGGGCGCCAGGCCGGCAAAAGCAGGTCAACTTCAGCAAGGAAAAACTGATGCGGCTGATCGACCACCTTGAATCGACGATCCGCCCCCTGCAAATGAATCAGGCATCCTATTCGGCATGGAACAACTATTACGGCGGCAGCATCCCCGGCAAAAATTATCTCGAAGAAAAGGCACACATCTTTCGATCAATCATACAGGGGATCAACCACGGCCGGTCGCTCGATCTGGGTTGTAATGATGGATATTTTTCAAAGATACTCGCCGAAGAAAACCCCAACGTCGTCGCAGTTGATTTTGATAACCAATGCATCAATCATCTGTATCGTTCTATTAAAAATGATGCCTTAGATGGGATTTATCCCATTTGCATGGACCTTTGCAATCCTTCTCCGGCATTAGGGTTTGGCCAGGAAGAAAGACAATCTTTTTCAGAACGTGCCAGGTCGGACCTGGTATGTGCGCTCGCGTTGATCCATCACCTCGTGCTGGGGAAAAATATTCCTTTACAGGGGGTAGCGAAGGAAATGTGCCGGCTGACCAAAAAAAATCTGGTCATTGAATTTGTGCCGCTCGACGATGAAAAAGCGCAACAATTGACCATAAACAAATCCACCTATCATAAACCTTATGATACCCTTGCCTTTGAAAAAGCCTTTCTCGTTTACTTTGCGATAGAACAATGTAAAAAAATACCGGGCACAAACCGCGTGCTTTATCTGATGAGGAGAACATGATACGGATAAAATAGAACCGGGCACAGATACACTCTTCACAGTACTGTCCTGCATAACTGTGCCGGTTCATATTCGCTATTTGCCGATTGATTAGTCTTCCACTTCCTGTGCTGCTTCGTAGTTAATACTGCTTTCAGCCACTTCTGTTAATTTTTCATCTGCTTCCTTTTCTTCTTCAAGTGTCGAATGCAATACTGAAGCAACATCTTCCAGTCCGAGGGTCTTGGCCAGTTGTGTCAGGCCGCCATAAGTTGCAATTTCGTAATGCTCTGCCTTCTGGGCGGCCAGGATCAAACCTACATCTCGTGTAGCCGTTCCTGCTTCTGTGTCTTCAATGATGGAATCGCCTTCTTTGGTAATTCCTTCTATCGCTTCGCATTTCTTTGCCTGTGCCTTTTCTCCAAGCATCTCAAAAACCTGTTCCAGTCGTTGTACATGTTGTTTCGTTACCTGCAGGTGATCCTCAAAAGTTGCCTGCAACTCATCCGATGTGGATGCTTTTTTCAGTTTAGGCAAAGTTTTCACCATGTGTTTTTCAGCCCAATAGATATCTTTTATTTCATCAACAAAAAAATCCCTTAATTCGGAATTTTCCTTTCCAGCAACAGACTTATTATTGCCCGCAGAGGAACTTTTTTTAGTTTGAGTGTTCTTATTCATATTTCAAGTTTTCTTTCATGAATAAAAAAACTATGCCAGCCAGAATGCAGGTTGTGCTCCGATGAGTGACGGAGTCCTGTATATTTTTATCAACAGGTTTGAGGAATTACGTGCCTTGTTTTGGAGTCGGGAGTCAAAGGGTTTGTCATTCCGGGCGTAGCGAGGAATCCGCGATAGAACGACTCTCCTCAGGCGCCGATTCCTCGCTACGCTCGGAATGACAAGTCAACAAAAGTTACCCCACGACTACCTATGCCTTTTCTTATGATGATGCGATACCTTCTTTGGTCTCGGATTACAGGTTGTACATTTTTTTAACATTTTCAAACAAACAGGATTGGGGATATCTATTTGTTCTCCGGTCGGGTTGAGTTGCCCTGTTTTGGGATCGATGCTGAAGATGACAATATTATCGCTGTCTTTATTGGCTACCAAAAGGAAATGTCCCGTAGGATCGATGATGAAATTTCTGGGATGTTTGCCCAGGGTGGATTGAAATCCTTTTGAGTGTAATTTTCCGTTGGAGGGATCGATTGCGAAAATCGCAATGCTGTTGGCGTCTCCCCGGTTCGATGCATACAAATATTTGCCATCGGGAGAAACATGGATGTCGGCGCTGCCTTTATTTCCATGGTAATTGTCCGGGTGGCTGCTGATCTCCTGGATATTCTTGATTTGTCCATTGCTGTACTGAAATGCGTCAACCGTGCCCGACAATTCATTGACCAGGTAAGCATAGGGCTTCACCGGGTGAAAAGTAAAATGCCTGGGGCCGCTGCCTGGAAGCAGGTTCTCAACAGGTTCTTTTGCGGCCGACAATGGCTGTTTTTTGGAAGGATCGACAGCATACACAAACTCTTTGTCCATTCCCAGGTCTGCCGTAAATAAATAATGCTCGTCTGGCGAAAGCACCGTGGAATGCACATGCGCTTTTTCCTGCCTTTCCTTATCGGCCCCACTGCCTTCATGCTGGATGAGCTGGGACAGAGAATCAAGAGACCCGTCTGCATTGACCGGCAGGGCGGACAGGTTTCCGCCGGAGTAGTTGGCAATAAAAACCCATTTGCCTGTTTTATTTTCTGTAATATAGCAGGGATCTTCGCCGCCACTGGATTGACTATTGAGGAAATGCAGTTGCCCATTGGACTTGTCGAATGAGAAAGCGCTGATGGCGCCCGGTTTGCCTTTCCCGGTTTCGTTGACGGCGTAGAGATATTTTCCGTTCGGTGAAACAGCCAGATAGGACGGATTGGTAGAAGCTATATCGCTAACGGCTTTGACATGGCCGCTGGCCGCGTTGAATTGGTAAACATAAATACCTTTGCTTTTCCCGGTTGTGTAAGTGCCAATGAACAAATAGTAATCCTGGGCAAAACCGGAAAAAGAAAATAACAGCGTGAACAGGGAAATGATAAAACGCATAATAGTATTTGATTTGTTGGTTGAACAATGCAATTTACGGCTCGTGACTCGTATGGGCATTCAAAAATAATAAAATCTGATTGCCGCAATCTGTTAAATTCTGCTGTATGAAAAGGAACAGTCTTTTCTTCGTTTGCCTGCTTCTGTTATGTTGCTTTCATGGCGATACCCAGGAAAACAAAAAATTGATCGTTCCTGGAGCGGTATGGAAGGATGTGGACAACCATACCATCAATGCCCATGGCGGTGGCGTCCTCTATTTCCATGATACCTACTATTGGTTTGGCGAGATCAAAAAAGGAAAGACCTGGCGGGTACCCGGAATTACGTCCTGGGAGGATTACCGCGTTGCTGCGGGTGGGGTTGGCTGTTATTCCTCAAAGGATCTAATGAACTGGAAGTATGAGGGCGTGGTCCTGGCTTCGGAGAAGCATGATCCCGCGCATGATCTTCATACGAGCAGGGTCATTGAGAGGCCCAAGGTCATTTACAACAGCAGCACACACAAGTTTGTGATGTGGATGCACATCGATAAGGAAGATTACGGGTATGCGCGCGTGGGCGTGGCCGTAAGTGAACGACCGCAGGGTCCATACCGGTACGTAGAAAGCCTGCGGCCAAACGGACAAATGTCAAGGGATATGACCCTTTTCCAGGATGACGACCGTAAAGCCTACCTGGTTTATTCTTCGGAAGACAACCGTACCATGCAGGTTTGTCTTTTATCAGATGACTACCTCAGGCCCACGACCAGCTATAAACGCATTTTGATTGATGCCAACCGGGAGGCGCCGGCGATGTTTAAATACCAGGACAAATATTACCTGATCACATCGTTATGTACCGGCTGGGATCCCAATAAAGCGCTCTATGCAGAATCCCTGCAGCCGCTGGGCGAATGGAAAATGCGGAATAATCCCTGCACGGGCCCGGATGCAGACAGTACTTACCATGCGCAAAGCACTTTTGTATTGCCCATTGCCGGGAAAAACAATGCGTTTATATTTATGGCAGACCGCTGGAATAAATCAAACCTCGAAGATTCAAGATACCTGTGGTTGCCACTCCGTATCGACCAGGGAAAGCCGGTGGTGGAATGGAAGACGGCCTGGTCACCCGTTGATTGAAGGGGGATAAAAAAATAAAGGGCTGGTTTCTAAAACCAACCCAATAAGGTTTGTAAAAAGATCTGGTTTATCGGATCACTTTCACATTGACGGCGTTCAGGCCTTTTTTTCCGTTTTGTACATCGAATTCTACACGGTCGTTTTCTTTGACCTGGTCGATCAATCCGCTTGCATGTACAAAAGTTTCCTTGCCGGAATCATCATGTTTAATAAAACCGAAGCCTTTGTCGACATTGAAAAACTTTACGGTGCCTGTTGTTTTTGTGTTCATTATGAATTGTATTGGTAATAAAATGGAGTGCAAGATACATTATTTTACCAAGTCGGGGGGAGATTTCTTTCATTTTTGGACCGCTTGCCCGGGACTTTTACCTTCGCAGAAAAAATGTGCTCAAATAAGTTGTTCTTATCCATAGCCTTACTGTCATTTTTTGGCATCGCCTGCCAGTCGCCCGGCAATGAAAAGCAACGGGTTGAACAAACACCCGATTCGGCCTCCACGCAGGCGAAGGACAAGAAAGCGACGCCGGATGCAATTCAGCCCCTGCATGCGACCCCCTCCATAGTGCTCAAGCGAAAGGAAGTGCCGATTCTGTGCTACCACCAGATCAGGGACTGGAGGCCAACCGATTCAAAGAGGGCAAAAGATTATATCGTTCCGGTGGACTCCTTCCGGAAGCAGGTGAAAATGCTCGCCGACAGCGGCTATCATACGGTCCTGCCCGATGAACTCTACACCTGGCTAGCCGGAGGAAAGCCCTTGCCTTCAAAGCCGGTTATGCTCAGTTTTGATGATACCGATCTCGATCAATACGAGATTGCCATGCCCGAAATGAAGAAATATGGGTTCAAGGGTGTGTTTTTTATTATGACTGTTTCGCTTGGCAAGCCCCACTATATGAGTCGTGAACAGGTCAGGGCGCTGTCGGATATGGGGCATGTCATAGGCTCTCACACCTGGGATCATCACAATTTTAAAAAATACCAGGGCCGGGACTGGGTCGTCCAAATAGACAAGCCAACGCAGCAATTGGAAACCATAACGGGGAAATCTATACGCTATTTTGCCTATCCTTTCGGCCTATGGAACCGGGAAGGGATTCCGGAACTGAAAAAAAGAGGCTTCCTGGCCGCCTTCCAGTTGAACGAAAAAAGGGATGAGCAGGATCCGCTTTTTACCATCCGGAGGATCATCGTTCCGGGTACCTGGAGCGTCGGAACGCTCAAACACGCGATCATCGATGCATTTTAATTAAACCGGGCTTCACGTATACAAAAAAATATCAGGCATGGAAAAATTTAATGAAGGCCATTTTGATCCGGAGCAGACCAATTCGTTGATCAGATCGCGAAGAAGTGTTTTTACTGATCAGTTGCTGAGCGGCAAGCCGGTACCGGATGATGTGATCTGGCAATTGCTCGACAATGCGAATTGGGCGCCTACGCATAAAAGAACAGAACCCTGGCGGTTTACTGTTTTCAGCGGGGCGGGACGTCAAAAGCTGGCGGATTTTCAGGCATCCCTTTACCGCGAGACGGCCGTAGAAAAATTCAAAGAAGATAAATACCAGAAGCTCTTAAAAACGCCCCTGGCCTGTTCGCATGTTATCGCCATCGGCATGAAACGAAACGAGCAGGCCAATATTCCTGAAATCGAAGAGATTGCGGCCGTGGCCTGTGCGGTGCAGAATATTTATTTGTCAACGACTGCCTATGGTCTGGGTGGATATTGGAGCACGGGTGGTATAACCTACAATGATAGGGCGAAACCCTTTTTTGGGTTGGAGAAAAATGACCGCCTGATGGGATTTTTCTATATCGGGTATGTGCAGATCCCTTCTGTACCGGGCTCCCGCGGGGCTGTGAAAGATAAAACGGTTTGGGTAAAGGATTAAAATAATTTTCATCGCCGCAATTCATGGTACATAAATTGAGTACCTTGTAGGTAATTCCCACATTTTAATAACCTTAAAAAATAAACAATGCGAACAAAACATTTTATTCCTGTTGTATTATTGGCTGCAGTGGTTGCCTGTAATAGCACCAGTGATAAAACAACAACCACGGATACCGCAACGGCAGCGGCCCAGGATACCAGCATGAATAGCATGAAGCATGATTCGGTATCGTCCAGCGTTACACCTTTGCCAGCCGTGCCGGCAGGCGCCAAAGTTTTTTTCATCAATTTAAAAAATGGTCAAACGGTTAAATCTCCGTTGAAGGTGGAATTTGGTGTGGCAGGAATCCAACTGGATACAGCCGGTCCAATCGTAGCCGGATCCGGCCATCATCACCTTTTGGTCGATGCCGGAGATTCTTTGGCAGCCGGAACCGTGGTGCCCAAGGATGCTACCCATTATCATTATGGAAAAGCTCAAAAAGAAGCAACCATCACCTTAACGCCGGGCAAACACCGGTTGGCGCTTCAATACGGCGACGGCATCCATCGTTCTTACGGAGCCCAGCTTGCGAAAGCCATCACGGTGACCGTGAAATAAAAAATGTAAAATGTAAAATGTAAAATCTAAAATGTAAAAGTGAGGACACTCTTTACTTTTACATTTTAGATTTTACATTTATTATTTTACATTTCCAGGTTATTTCCCGAGGCCTAATGCAGAGATATACCCGCCATTCGGTGTACAGTTGGGAAACAGGCAGTTTGTAAGGAATTCATCCAGCGCTTTCTTAACGGCATCCTCGTCTTTTGGCCGAAATTTTCGAATGTTTTCAAAACTTGTTCTGGTCGTATCCGCAAAATCCTTCACGAGGCCATAAGTGGATGGCATTTTGAAGGTCACAATCCCCTTTGTATTATCCATCTTCTTGTACGGCCAGAAATGCCAGCCAATATTGTTCTGTTCAAGTAGACTTCTGAATTCCATGATCCATTTGTCGTCATTCTCCCCGGTTTCCCCGCAATAGATCGGAACCTGGTATTTGTTCCTGAAGTCAATATACTCCTGGATCGCATCCCGGGTAGTGGCTGTCCAGTATTTGTGAAAAGTATAGACCAGCTTCTTGTCGAAGGGTGCGCCAAAAATTTTAAAATTAGAATCCCATTGCGAACCACCCAGGAATACGAGGTGATTGGGATCTACCTCGCGGATCGCTTTCACGATCTTTTTATACAACGGCTCGAGCAAAGCATTGAAATGACCGGCGTCAAAATAAGTGGCGATCGGTTCATTAAGCAAGTCGTAGCCAAGGATGCTGGTTTCATTTTTATAGTGCGCGGCTATTTTTCGCCAAAGACGGATCGTCAACTCCTGGCTCTCCGGGCTGTCGAATAAAAACGGATAAGCATAACCGTCATCAATATTATCGCCGGTTTGACCACCTGGTGCGCAATGCATATCCAGCAGTACATATATTTTCTCCCTTTTGCACCATCCGACCAGTTTGTCGAGCAACGCAAAAGCTTTGACTTCTCCCAGGCCGCCCAGGTACTGATTATCGGTGAACATCCGGTAATTAAAGGGAACACGGATAGAGTTCATGCCCAACTCTTTCAAATAATGAATATCCCCGGCAGTGATATAGTTGTTCAAATATTTTTTCCAGAAAGCATTTGTTGCATCGGGACCGATCAGTTCAGACAATGTTTCATTGATCAACCGCGGGGAATTGGCACGATTGAACTTAAACATATATCCTTCGGGCACCAGCCAATTGCCCAGATTGGTTCCTTTCATCAGGAAGTTTTTCCCGTCCGGACCGATAATATCTTTTCCTTTTGCCGCGATAAATGCGTGGCTCGTCTGACTATAGTCAGCGAGGCTAAAAAGAAATGAAAAAAACAAGACAAACCATCTTTTTTGCATAAGCGTATCAGTTGAAATATATTTTGTCTATTCCCCGTTTCTCACGTCTTTTAATTTCTTTTCCTGATAAGATATTTCAGAGAAAATGGTTTCGCAGGACGTACCTGTCGGGGATTGTGAAGAAAATCCCACCCTGACTTTTTCTTTTGTCGCGAGAGAAAAATACCTTACAAGTTGCCAGTATTTGCCATCTAAGGAATAGTGGAAGACGAAAACATGGCCGCCCAATCCCGACACTCTAATAAACACTTTGTTGCCTTCAATGGGAACGTGGTTGCAATCATCCGATATCCCATTATTCACTACGGAGACAATGAAAGGCTTTTTGTCGGGAGAGAATTCAAAACAAAGTTTGGCCCAGGAGGTCTTTCCTGCGTAAATGACCAACACGCCTGCGTCAAAATCGGTTTTAAATTCAACAGTTGTCCTGGCTGAAAGCAGAAAATGCTCAGGTGCAATGAAGATTGCCTTGGGAGAGTTGGTGAAGCTATATTCATGCCGGGGATCAAGAAACAGATCGGTCTTGGCTCCGGCCTGTATCTTCAGTATTTTTTTCTCGTAACTCCAGCGCGCCGGTCTGTTGACCCAGCTTAGTTTTTGCGGAATGCCGTCGATGCTGAAATCGTTACTTTCTGTCTGGGCAAAGACATTGTGAAAACTGATCAGCATCAATATTTGGACAATCAGGGATTTCATGGCAATATCTTTATCTGCGGTGAAAGATGCTAATTTATAGAAAAATCACCGGATCATCCGCAACCCTGGACCGATCATCGAAAGTTTTCATCCAGTCCACATCTTCCTGGCTTAGTGTGAAATCGAAGATGTCAAAATTTTCTTTCAGTCGTTTCGGACTGGATGATTTGGGGATGGCAGAAACACCGAGTTCAATATCCCATCGCAGGATGATCTGCGCGGGCGTTTTGTTGTATTTTTCGGCCAGTTTCTGCAGTCTTGGATCGCTCATTTTTTGTCCGCGGACCAGTGGAGAATAAGCTTGTAATTGAACGGCATGTTTGCGGCAATAGCTGAGCAGGTCATCCTGGTACAGGTAAGGACTAAATTCTACCTGGTTCAAGGCTGGCACAAGATCTGAGTAAGTGGCAAGTTCTTCCAGGAAGGGTACCAGGTAATTGGCGACGCCGATCGCCCTAGCCCGTCCGCCTGCGTATATCTTTTCCAGCGCCTTCCAGGTATCCTTCCTGGTTTTTTTCAGTGGCCAGTGCACGAGGTAAAGATCAACATAATCGACCTGCAATTTGTTCATGCTCGTTTCAAATGCCTTTAAGGTTGATTCAAAGCCCTGATCGGCATTATTGACCTTGGTCGTAATAAAGATGTCGGATCTCGGAATCGAACTGCGTTTAACGGCATGCCCGATCTCAGTCTCGTTTTGATACATGGCGGCCGTATCAATGAGCCGGTAACCGGTCTCCAAGGCATAAGCAACGGCATCCTCGGCCTCACGGCCATGCATATTGTAAACACCCAGTCCCAACAATGGCATGTCAATGCCATTGTTGAGGGTGACCTTCGTGGATATATTGATTGCGTTTACCATTTCTCGAGTCCCAATAATTTTTTGCCCAATGCAGACAATACCGCTGCAGGATATTTTGTTTTTTCCCAACCGCGGGGATCTCCCGGGAATGCATATCCTTCAGGAGCCTGTCTTTCCTTCCAGGACGTAATCCTCCATTCGCGCAGTGCGCCATTGTCTTCTTCGGCGGGCATCATGGAGATGTATTGGGCAATGCGCACTTTATCGCCGCTCCTGTTTGGCCTGATGCCATGTGGCTGCAGGCTGTTAAATATCAACAGGTCCCCGGCATTCATTTTCACTTTTACAATCTCAAAACCCGTTACGTCAGGCTTGAAATGGTCGCGGTCCTGCGGTTGTGTAAGCTTCCAGGTTTCATAACTGCGGTACAATTCCGGTATGCACTGAAATCCTCCCATATTCTCATCGGTCTGGTCCGCCAACGCCAGAACGCCCTGTACGTTTTGTGGTTTGGTTTCGGGATCGTAATCCCAATGAATAAATCCTTTGTATTCGTAACCCGGGCGAATGGGCAGGTTCAGGTTAGCCCTGTCGATGGTCACCCACAATTTTTCTGTACCCCAGATATCTGCAAAAGCCTGGTGGACTTTTGGAGACTGGCGGTTATCCCATAGATATTGGTGGTTGTACACTTCAACCATTCCTGTATTGGTTAGCTCTTTCATTTTCATTTCAGCCCGGGGAGGAGCATACCAGGTATCCTGATCATGGGGGTCCTTTTCTTCAAATTCCCAGAGAAAGCTGGCGAGGCGCTCCACCTGTTCCCGGGGCACGGCCTGGGGAATCACAATATATCCGTTCTCTTTCCAGAATGTCCAGTCCGCTTCTGAAAGGATCTTCAATGGTTTTCCATTGGACCGGTCGTTTAGTTTGACCGAGCTGCTCTTGGCAGTGGATGGATTACCCGGGATGTCCTTGTGCGCATTATTCGGCGCCATGGAAGGGGTCATTGTGGGCGCCATGGTCTTTTGTTCATTTTGCATATGGCTGATATTTATTGTAAATGAATAACCAAAATTACTCCTTTAACCCGGCGGCTTTCTACAGCTGTAATGGCCAGTTTTTGTTCTGTATTGATATTTTTTAATAAAACTGGCAAGAAAAGTATATTTACAGACAAATTTGGCAGATGAAAGTCGTATTAGAGAAACTGCTGCCCGATATGGGCAGTTCATTCAGGATCCTGCTTACGCCCAACCTGAACGACCTTTTCTACTGGCATTTTCACCCCGAATATGAAATTGTCTACGTGGAAGCAGCAGAGGGTGTGCGGCATGTCGGAGATCATATATCAAGGTATAAAGATCATGACCTGGTTTTTATTGGTCCGAATATTCCCCACCTGAATTTTGATTATGGTGTTCACAGCGAATGCGAGCAGGTCGTGATACAGATGAAAGAAGATTTTCTGGGCAAGGATTTTTTTTCGAACCCGGAACTGTCTTCCATACGCCAATTGTTTGAGCGTGGACGAAAAGGGCTTTCCTTTTCCGGAGAGACAAAGTCAAAAGTAGGTGTAAAACTCAAACGGATATCCCAGCTCGGTCATTTTGAACAGCTGGTAGAATTGCTGCATATCCTGCAGGAACTGGCCAATACAGAAGAAGTAACGTCATTGGATAGCCGCCCGGTGTCGAACCAATTTGTGGGGAAGGAACAGGTCAGGATGAACATCATCCACAAATATATCGAGGATCACTACCAGCAACCCGTCAATGTCGGAGAGGTGGCTACCCTTGTACATATTACGACAGCCGCTTTTTGCCGTTATTTTAAAAAAAACACCCGCATGACATTCACTGATTTTCTGAATCAATACCGGATCAACCAGGCCAAAAAAATGCTCCTTCACGATAAAAATGTCACCGAAGCCTGCTATGGAAGCGGTTTTGAGAACCTATCTTATTTCAACAAAACATTCAAGAAACTAACAGGAGAAAACCCATCGCAGTTCAGAAAAAAACACAAAGTTTAATGAACCAGCATCATGAACGAGAAATTAGTTATGTTCCACAACCGGCTGGCCAAAGTGTTCAGGCACCTGGGCAAACAGGCAAGGAAACAAGGGATCTCTTGTTTTCGGATCTACGACCATGACCTGCCTGAATTTCCTTTTTGTATTGAGCTGTATGAGGACAAGATATACCTGGCCGAATACAAAAGACATCATCATATGACCGAGGAAGAACACGAGAACTGGTTGGAATCCTGTTTGCCGGTCATCAGCAGCATCATGGACATTCCGGACGAAAGGATTTATTGGCGTCAGCGCCAGCGGAAAGCGGGAAGACAGGGGCAGTATGAAAAGATCGCCACCGAAGCGGCATTCTTTGTTGTTCAGGAACAGGGCTTGAAATTCAAGGTCAACCTAACGGATTACCTGGATACCGGGCTTTTCCTTGATCACCGCATCACACGGAATATGGTCAGGGAAGAATCGAGGGATAAAAACGTGCTGAACCTGTTTTGCTATACCGGTTCTTTTTCGGTGTACGCTGCTGCAGGTAGAGCAGCCACGGTTCATTCCGTTGATCTTTCCAAAACTTACCTGGCCTGGGCCGAAGAGAATATGCAGGCGAATGAGCTGACTAACGAAAAAAAACATCTCTTTATACACGCAGACGTAAAACAATGGCTTGATGAATTACAGGAAGACTTTTACGACCTGGTGATCATGGATCCTCCAACTTTCAGCAACAGCAAGCGGATGATCGATTTCCTCGACATCCAGCGTGATCATGTTGGGCTGATCAATAAAACACTTCGGGCTACAAAGAGGGGAGGGGTAATCTATTTCAGTACCAACTTCAGGAAATTTCAACTCGAAGCAGACAAAATCGAACATGTGGTCATCAAAGATATTACCAGGACCACAACGCCTTTTGATTTCCAGGGAAAATTATTCAGGTATTGTTACAGGATAACCAAGAACTGACTTGTCTCGCGTCAGGCGAGATGCGGGCTACACTTTAAACCTGTTCGAATAGATGATCAATGGAATCAACAGCATTAATCCCAACAACAAGAATACAGGCAGGTGAAGTGATCTGGGGTATTTGTACCAGAACCCTCCTCCGAATACCGCAAGAGAAACGCCGATGATGATTCCCTGCAGCCATGCACGTCGCAGACCTTTTCTCAGGTCGGCCGAAATAAAAAACAGCCAGATCCCCATCAAAAGAAGAAGAATGCAGGAGAGGCTCCAGTCAACTAACACCGATGCGCCCAAATGCTTACTGATGTCGCCTGTCGTAATGGCAATGATGAGGTTGTTGATGCTTAATCCCCGGTAAGCAGCAGCCAGCATCAAGACAGCGCCGACCAGCATACACATTCGGGGAACAATGTTCTGTTGATTCATTGTTTCGATATCAGGTTGACCTCCCATTCGTCTATAAAGGGATATCTCTTTTGATCATCCCATCGCGATTGGCCATCTCCCATGCAGTAAAAAAAACAAATTTGGCCCTTTTGGCCAGGATATCATAATTGATCTTGTCTGGTGTATCCGTGGGACGATGATAATCGTTATGAATGCCATCAAAATAAAATATGATGGGCACGCCTTTTTTTGCAAAATTATAATGGTCGCTGCGGTAATAGATCCTTTGGGGATCGGCCGAATCATTGAATTTATAATCCAGCTCCAGCCTGGAATATTTTCTATTAATGCCCTCGCTGAGCGGTTTTAGTTCCGAACTCAACTTATTATCACCCACCACATACACATAATTTGTAGAATCTCCTTTCTTTCGGTTCGGATCGATCCTTCCGATCATATCGATGTTGAGGTCGGCAGTTGTTTTGTCCATGGGGTAGACCGGATGCGTTGCATAATATTCAGATCCCCATAATCCTTTTTCCTCCCCGGAATTGGCGAGAAAAAGCAGGCTTCTCCTGGGCCCTTTCCCTTCAGCTTTTGCTTTTGCAAAGGCCTTGGCAATTTCTATGATGCTAACGGTTCCCGAGCCATCATCGTCGGCGCCATAATAAATCACTGTATCGCGCGTGCCCAGATGATCGTAGTGTGCAGAGACCACCAGTAATTCATCTTTCAGGTCCCCGCCTTCGAGGTAGCCGAGCACATCGCTGCTTTGTAATCTTGCCAGGGACTTGCTGAATTCCAGGGTGGCCTGTACATTGTATGTTTTCGGTTGGATATGGCCGTTCTTTGCCGAATCAAAATCGTCGCCCATGATTGCCCTGGCAATTTTTTCAGAAACAAAAAAAGTATTGGGCCGGTTCACTTTCCGGTAAGGGTTCACGTACATATTCTCTTTTGGCGGGATGTCTTTTCTGGGGAAATCAGACTGGATGACCATGATGGCGACGGCACCATGCCGCTGGGCCGCATCTTGTTTTCCATAAGGCTTGAATGTGCCGTTATTGATTTCGGCCTGAAGCCTGTCCGGGGACATACTGTTGAGCAGCAGTACAATCTTTCCTTTTACATCGAGATCTTTGTAATCATCGCCGGCCGAATCCGTGATTCCATATCCTGCAAAAACAATTTCTGATGCCAGGAGTGTGGCCGTGTAATTGGACATGTACAGGTCATAATCTTCCATGAGCCGGAATGCATGGCCATCGACCTCCAGTGAGCTGCCCCGCAGGGAATCCTGGAAAACCGGATAGTTAAGCTGGTAACTGTCGTGATTACCCGGTTGCAAACCCATCGACTTGAATTGGGTTTCAATATAGGCAGCTGCCTTACGTTGTCCTTCGGTGGCGGTTTCACGTCCCGCAAATTCTTTGCTGGCGACAATGTAGAGATGTTTTTTTAGATCGGCTTCCGTAATGCTGTTTGCGAAGGGTCTGGGATCTGCAATTTTTTGAGCTTGGGATAAGGATGAAATGCAAAGAAGAGTGAACAGGAAAAAAAATCTCATGTTGTAGTTTTTATAATAAAATAGTCCTCTACGTTTCAAATATAGAGCAGGAAGGCCGTCCGGCAAGGATTCTAAGAAGTTTCTTGATGAACGGTCTGTAGTCAATAAGCAATGGGCAAAAACAATAAGAGCCGCTCTTCCCTGGAGCAGCTCCTATAATATTTTTTCCTGGCTGTTGCCAATGGCTTATTGCCAATTGTTACCTACTTAAGCTTAGCCACATCAGCCGGAGACATGGGCGCTGGCACTTTGTTCACGATAGGAGGCAGTGCCCTTAAATAAGTGAAAATGGCTTTCAGGTCTTCGTCTGTATATTGAGCGATCGATGGCCATGGCATGGGTGGAAGGATATGCCGGCCGCCGTCTTGCCCGAGATGCTTGCCTGTCCGCAGGGTTTTG
>Ga0193728_1000326_pt1 | contig 22747 bp, 19 predicted proteins | sample U1c1metaG_FD_143037 | JGI IMG/M metagenome (GOLD analysis project Ga0193728, IMG submission 143037) | Soil microbial communities from a riparian zone of the East river system, Colorado, United States - U1c1 | ecosystem: Environmental > Terrestrial > Soil > Riparian zone | place: USA: East River...
GAGGAATGTGGGTAATTCCTCCTGGAGTGTCACCTCGCGGAAGACCGCCGCGGCATCGTCGAACCGGTCATCCTCCGTGCGCGGCACGCTCTGGAGCAGGGCACCAAGCAGGGACTCGACGTAGTCGTGGGTCACCCGGACGCCCTCCTCGGTCGTCACGCCGCGGCGGATCCACTGCCACAGCTGCGATCGACTGATCTCCGCGGTCGCGGCATCTTCCATGAGGTTGTCGATGGCGGCCGCGCCCACCCCGCGCAACCAACTCTCGAGGTACCGAACCGCGATCGACACGTTGGCCGCGACGCCCGCGGTGGTCACCGATCCGTCGATTCGAAGGTCGAGCAGCTCGGACGCCGTGACATGCACGTCGTCCCGCAGCCGCTCGACCTGGTTCGGCCGATCGCCCAGTACCGCGTCGAACTCTTCGCGCGCCGTTTCGACCAGATCCGGATGGGCAACCCAGGTGCCATCGAACCCGTCGCCGGCCTCGCGCTTCTTATCCGCGTGCACCTGTTCGAGTGCGCGCTCAGTCACCTCGGGGTCGCGTCGATTCGGGATGAACGCGCTCATGCCACCGATGGCGTGCGCTCCCCGCTTGTGGCAGGTCGCAACCAACAGCTCGGTGTATGCCCGCATGAACGGCACCGTCATGGTGATCTTTGAGCGGTCGGGCAGAACGAAGTTGCTGCCGCGGCTGCGGAAGTTCTTGATGATGCTGAAGATGTAGTCCCAGCGCCCGGCGTTCAGTCCAGCGCAGTGATCGCGCAGCTCGTAGAGGATCTCCTCCATCTCGAACGCGGCGGGGATGGTTTCGATCAGGACCGTCGCGCGGATCGTCCCGTGTTCGATCCCGAGTGCGTTCTCCGAAAAGGTGAAGATGTCGTCCCACAGTCGCGCCTCGAGATGGTTCTCCAACTTCGGTAGATAGAAGTAGGGACCCGCTCCTCGTTTGATCAGTTCGGACGCGTTGAAGTAGAAGTACAGTCCGAAGTCGACGAGGGATGCCGAAGCCGGCGAGGCAAGGCCCGCCGAGTCGACGTAGCGCAAGTGCTTCTCTACCAGGTGCCAGCCGCGTGGGCGCATCACGATGGTGGGCGTCGTCTCACCAAGGCGGTACTCCTTGCCATCCTCCGTGGTGAAGTCGATGTGGCGCCGAATCGCATCGAAGAGCGACAGCTGGCCCCCGATGATGTTCTGCCAGGTCGGGCTGGTCGCATCCTCGAGATCCGCGAGCCACACCTTCGCGCCGGAATTCAGAGCGTTGATCGCCATCTTGCGATCGGTCGGACCGGTGATCTCCACGCGGCGGTCGTCGAGTCCGGGTCCGGGGCCCGCAACCCGCCAGGTCGGCTCGTCGCGGATGGGCGCGGTCGAGTCGAGGAAGCGGAAGTCGCGTCCGTTGTCGATGGCGCTGCGCTGGTGCATGCGTGCGGCCAGCCGATCGTGCCTGCGGCCCGCGAACGTGTCGTGAAGTCGCGCGAGGAAGTGCAGCGCTTCCGGCGTGAGAATCTCATCGAAACGGGTCTCCAGGTCGCCCAGAATCTCGATTCTGCTTTGTCGTGTGCTCATGGTCTTGTCCTTGTCTCAATCTGTGGATCGTGGGTTTAGTGGAACTGCGCGGATTCGGTCGAACCGACGAGCGCGAGCGTCGCGCTCTCGGGGTTGAGCACGGTCGAGATGCGGTCGAAATATCCCGTACCCACCTCCCGCTGGTGTTTCGTTGCGGTATAACCGTTGATCTCCGAGGCGAACTCCGCCTCCTGTAGCTCGACGTACGCGCTCATGTGGCGTTCGCTGTAGTCCTTCGCGAGCGTGTACATCGAGTGGTTGAGCGCGTGGAAGCCGGCCAGCGTGATGAACTGGAACGCGTATCCCATCGCGGCGAGCTCGCGCTGGAAGGTCGCGATCTGCGCGTCATCGAGATGGCTCTTCCAGTTGAATGACGGCGAGCAGTTGTAGGCGAGCTTCTTGCCGGGGAATTCCCGATGGATGCTTTCCGCAAAGGTCCTCGCGAGTTCGAGGTCCGGTTCTGCCGACTCCACCCAGAGCAGGTCCGCGTAGGGAGCGTAGGCGTGGCCGCGGGCGAGCACCGTCTCGATGCCCGGCGTGGTTTCGTAGAAGCCCTCGGCCGTGCGGCCGCCGGTGAGGAACGGACGGTCACGGTCATCCACATCGCTTGTCACGAGGTTGGCAGCGAGCGAGTCCGTGCGGCCGATGACGAGAGTCGAGACACCCGCCACATCGGCGGCCAGCCTGGCGGCGTTGAGGGTGCGGATGTGCTGACCCGTCGGGACGAGCACCTTGCCGCCCATGTGTCCGCACTTCTTCTCGGACGCGAGCTGGTCCTCCCAGTGCACGCCGGCTGCACCCGCGGCGATCATCGAGCTCATGAGTTCGTAGGCATTGAGCGGTCCACCGAAGCCGGCCTCGGCGTCCGCGACGATGGGGGCGAGCCAGTCCGTTTGCGTGTTGCCTTCGGTGGTGTCTATTTGATCAGCACGCAGCAGGGCGTTGTTGATGCGTCGCACAACCGCTGGCACCGAGTTGGCGGGGTAGAGGCTCTGGTCCGGATAGGTCTGGCCGCTGAGGTTGGCGTCGGCCGCGACCTGCCAGCCCGAGAGGTAGATGGCCCTGAGCCCTGCCCGCACCTGTTGAACCGCCTGATTGCCGGTCAGCGCGCCGAGGGCGGGAACCCACTCCTGCGAATTGATGAGCTTCCACAGGTTCTCGGCTCCACGCTTCGCCAGCGTGTGCTCCTCCGCGACGCTGCCGCGAAGGGCGATGACGTCTTCTGCGGTGTAGTCCCGCACGATCCCGTTCCAGCGGGAGGATGTCTTCCACTCGGTCTCGAGTTCTGCTGCGGTCTGCGTCGTGTCGCCGGGCCTGGTGTTCATGGCTGTGTTGTTCATAATGCCGCGCTCCTTTGGGTCGTCCTTTCTCGACTCTGCGGCCCGCGCAAGCGTTCTTCGCGACATTAGTTGCCAGAAAAACCCCCGTTCTTCTATTTACCGCAAGACCAGCCAATGCGAGAGTTGACGCATGGGTATAGATGCCTTCTCGGTCGATCAGGATCGAGACATGCTCGATTCGCTCACCATCGGCCGCCGTGTCCGACAGCTCCGTACCGACAGGGGGATGACGCTCGACGAGCTCGCCAAAGCACTCGATCGTGCCCCATCCCAGCTCTCGGTCATCGAGAACGGCAAGCGGGAACTCAAGCTGAGCGAACTGCAGAAGCTTTCGCGAGCACTGGATGTCACGGTCGACCAGCTGCTCACTCAGGAGCCGCCGTCCGAACGCGCGGCGCTGGAAATTGCTCTGGAGCGCGCGCAGCGCGGTCCGCTCTACGCCTCGCTGGACCTGCCGCCGCTCCCGGTGCGCAAGTCGCTCAGCGACGATGCCATCCGCACGATCCTGCAACTCCACGGGGAACTCGAGCGCCTGCACAGCCAGCGCGCGGCGACTCCGGAGGAGGCCCGTCGCGCGAACACGGCGCTTCGTCGTGCGATGCGCGCCCGCAACAACTACTTCCCGGAGCTCGAGGAAACGGCACGGGGTCTTCTCGCCGCTGTCGGCCACGCGGGTGGACCACTGTCCCAACGGGTCGCGTCAGACCTTGCCAGCCATCTTGGCTTTTCGCTGCACTACGTTACGGACCTGCCTGCATCCACACGCAGCGTGACCGACCTTGAGAACGGCCGTATCTATCTGCCGGTCACCGAGGCCGCCGGCACCGACCAGCGCTCGACGCTGCTGCAGGCGCTGAGCACCCAGGTCCTGAAGATCTCCGAGCCCGTCGACTACGAGGATTTCCTGCGCCAGCGCGTTGAGACCAATTACCTGGCTGGCGCGCTCATGGTGCCGGAGAAAAGCGCGGTCGAGTTTCTGCGTGCTGCCAAGGAGCGGCGCGAGCTGTCGGTCGAGGACCTACGCGATGCCTTCGCGGTGACCTACGAGACCGCCGCCCACCGCTTCACCAACCTCGCCACGCAGCACCTCGGGATTCCGGTGCACTTCCTCAAGGTGCACGAGAGCGGATCGATTTCGAAGGCGTACGAGAACGACAGGGTGCAGTTCCCGACGGATGCCCTCGGTGCCGTCGAGGGACAGATCGTGTGCCGGTACTGGAGCGCACGCCAGGTCTTCGATGTCGCCGATCGATTCAGCCCGTACCACCAGTACACGGACAAGCCGACGGGAACCTACTGGTGCACGTCGAGAATCCAAACGACATCACGCGGAGCATTCTCGGTGAGTGTGGGAACACCGTTCGCGCATGTGAAGTGGTTCCGCGGTCGCGATACGACGAACCGGTTCACGTCGACCTGCCCGGACGACGAGTGTTGTCGCCGAGCGCCCGTCGCCCTGGCATCCCGCTGGGAGGGTCACTCGATTCCGAGCGCCCGCCTCAACAGTTCCGTGCTGGCCGCGATGCCGATCGGCGTGTTTCCCGGTGTCGACAACACCGACGTCTACCAGTTCCTGGAGACCCACGCGCCTGCGGGCAGGTAGTTAATGGGCGGAGTGTTAATGGGCGGAGTGTTAGTCGGCGGAGCGGAGCTTCTCGCGTAGGGTCTCAAGCTGCCCGTAGAGCTCGTCGGGGACGTTGGTACCAAACTTCTCGAAGTAGCGTTCGGTGTCATCTGCCTCGGCAAGCCAGGCATCCCGGTCGATAGCGAACAGCTGGTCGAAGTCCACGGGCTCGAGACCGTCCCGGTTGATTCCGTTCGCGTTCGGTACGTAGCCGAGGGGAGTCTCCGTCGCACCGATCTGGCCGTCGACGCGACCCTGGATCCACTCGAGTACGCGGGCATTTTCGCCGAAGCCCGGCCAGAGGAACGAGCCGTCCTCGGCCGTGCGGAACCAGTTGACCTGGAACACGCGAGGAACCTTGGCGCTCGTGCGAAGCATGCGACCGACATCCAGCCAGTGCTGCCAGTAGTCGGCCATGTTGTAGCCACAGAACGGGAGCATCGCGAACGGGTCGCGCCTCAACTCCCCGACTGTGCCTTCGGCGGCCGCCGTTTGCTCCGAAGAGATCGTGGCGCCCAGGAAGACACCATGATCCCAATCGCGCGCCTCTACCACCAAGGGCACGTTCGATGCACGGCGGCCGCCGAAGATTATTGCGTCGATGACGACGCCGTCTGGATGCTCCCAGTCGTCCGAGATGGACGGGCACTGGGCAGCGGCAACGGTAAAGCGGGAGTTCGGATGCGCGGCGGGTTCGCCCGACGTCGGGCTCCACGGATTGCCTTGCCAGTCCCTCAGGTTCTCCGGAGCCTCCTTGGAGAGCCCCTCCCACCACACGTCACCGTCATCGCGCAGAGCGACATTGGTGAAGATCGTGTTGCCCCACAGCATCTCGACCGCATTGGGGTTGGTCTTGGGCCCTGTACCCGGAGCCACACCGAAGAAGCCGGCCTCGGGATTGATCGCGCGAAGGCGGCCGTCCGGACCCTGTCGCAACCACGCGATATCGTCGCCGATGGTCTCGACCGTCCATCCCGGAATCGTGGGAGTCAGCATGGCAAAGTTGGTCTTGCCGCAGGCGCTGGGGAACGCCGCGGCGACATGCATGACGCGACCGACGGGGCTTGTCACACGCAGAATCAGCATGTGCTCCGCGAGCCAGCCTTCGTCACGCGCCATCACGGAGGCGATGCGCAGGGCAAACGACTTCTTCGCGAGAATGGCATTTCCACCGTAGGCGGAACCGTACGACCAGATCTCGCGGGTCTCGGGAAAGTGAGCGATGTATTTGGTCGAGTTGCATGGCCACGCGACATCCGTTTCGCCCGGCTCGAGCGGGGCACCCACGCTGTGCACGGCGGCGACCCATTCGACGGATCCACGGATGCGGTCCAGTGCCTCCGTGCCCATCCTGGTCATGATTCGCATGTTGGCGACGACGTAGGCGGAGTCGGTGACCTGTACGCCCAGCTTGGAGAACGGCGACCCGATCGGTCCCATTGAGAAGGGGACGACATACATCGTGCGCCCGCGCATGGTGCCATCGAAAAGGCCGTCGAGAGTCGCGCGCATTTCGGCGGGAGCGACCCAGTTGTTCGTGGGACCGGCATCCGCTTCTCGCTCGCTGCAGATAAAGGTGCGGTCCTCGACCCGTGCGACGTCGCGTGGGTCGCTTCTCGCCAGAAAGCTAAAGGGGCGGTGCTCCGGGTTCAGACGGATGAGAGTGCCCTGATCGACCAGCAGCTTGGTGATCTGATCGAATTCCGCAACGCTTCCGTCGCACCAGACGACGGAATCCGGCTGCGTTATCGACGCGATCCGGCTCACCCAGGCGACGACCCGGGGGTCGGCTCCCGCGGGACTTTCAAACGACGGGCTCGAGAGATCGGCGACGGGGGTTGCACCGGCAGCGGAAGCGGGCTCGGTGGCACGGGTCTTTCTGGGGTTCAATGTCGTCGTCATGGGTCGTCTTTCGGTCGTTTGTTACAGCTTGCGCCGCTTTTTCGCCCCCGAATCCGGATATCGAGTGGTAAAAAGCCGAAAACTTTCGATATGGTTCAAGAATGAGCGACCTCATGACACTTGGACAGCGGATTCGACACTTTCGGACGGCTCGCGGACTCACCCTCGACGAACTCGGTGTCGCCGTGGGAGTGGCCGGCAGCCAGCTGTCACTCATGGAGAACGGAAAGCGAGAACCCCGGCTCTCGCTTCTCACCCGGATGGCGGACACGCTGGGCATCCAGGTCGCCGACCTGCTGGCGGAGGAGCCACCGACCGCGCGCGCCGCCCTCGAGATTCGGCTCGACCAGCTTCAACAGGGCGCGCTCTACTCGTCACTGGGTCTGCCGACTCTGCGAGCGTCCCGCAGTATGAGCGACGAGACCCTCAGAGTGATCGTCGGACTTCACGCCGAACTCGCCCGTCGCGCCAGGGAGGCAATCGCCACTCCGGAGGAGGCGCGCCGAGCGAACACAGAGCTCCGTCAGCTGATGCGGACCAAGAACAACTACCTGCCCGACATCGACGCTCTCGCGCAACAACTCATGACCAAGGTGGGGTACTCTCGCGGTGCACTTACCCACCGCGCAGTCTCGCGGATGGCAGAACAGCTCGGCTTCGAGCTGGTGCATGTCCCCGACTTGCCGCACTCTGCGCGATCTGTCACCGATCTCGAGAACGGACGGATCTACCTGCCGCCCGCGTCGATTCCCGGGGGCCACGGCATCCGCTCGATGGCGCTGCAGGCCATGGCGCATCGCCTGCTCGGACACCATGAGCCCAAGACCTACGCCGAGTTCCTGCAACAGCGGCTCGAGATCAACTACTTCGCGACCGCTTGCCTGATGCCGCTTCAGCAGTCCATCGAGTTTCTCGAGGCGGCCAAGGCCGATCGCAATATCGCGGTCGAGGACTACCGGGATGCGTTCGGCGTCACGCACGAGGCCGCCGCGCTCCGCTTCACCAACCTGGCCACGTCACACCTCGAGATGAACGTGCACTTTCTGCGAGTCGGGGACGATGGCGCGGTCGCGAAGGCCTACGAGAATGACGGCCTCCGGCTGCCGGTGGATGTCACGGGCTCGACCGAGGGCCAGCTGGTGTGTCACTACTGGGCGGCGCGGCAGACATTCGACCGCACGAACCGCACGACCGAGTTTTATCAGTACACGGACACTCCGGAGGGAACGTTCTGGGAGTCCAGCCAGACCGGTACGGGTCCCGACGACGAGTTCTCCATCACGATCGGTGTGCCATTCGCGCACGCGAAATGGTTCCGTGGTCGCGAGACGACCAACCGCACGCTCTCGCGATGCCCTGATCTTGCGTGCTGCAAGTCGCCGTCGAACGAACTGGCCGAGCGCTGGGCAGGCAAGGCCTGGACGAGCGCGAAGCTGCACGCCCACATCCTGTCGCCGCTGCCCAGCGGAACATTTCCCGGCGTCGACGATCAGGAGCTCTACGCATTTCTGGACGCGCACGCGGAATAGTCGCCCGGATGGTCGTCCAATTGACCGGCTCGCCGCCATCTGACAGAATTACTTTCCGAACGACCGGTAATAAAATGTTTTGAACGCAGGGTCCCAACGGAGGGTTGTCGCGGCATGAGTGAGGCCTTTCTGATCGGAGGCGTTCGCACGCCCGTCGGACGATATGGCGGAATGCTCTCCAGCGTCCGTCCGGATGACCTTGCGGCGCTCGTAGTGGCCGAGGCGGTCGCGCGCGCGGGCATCGATCCCTCCCTGATCGACGAGGTCATCCTCGGCGGCGCCAACCAGGCCGGCGAAGACAACCGCAACGTCGCGCGCATGTCGGTGCTTCTCGCCGGGTTGCCGGATTCTGTACCCGGCATCACGGTTAACCGACTCTGCGCCTCCGGACTCTCCGCCATCACGATGGCCGCCCAGGCCATCCGCGCCGGCGACGCCGACCTGATCGTGGCGGGCGGGGTCGAATCGATGACGCGCGCGCCGTGGGTCCAGGCCAAGCCCGAAAAAGCTTTCGCAAAGCCAGCCCAGCAGTTCGATACCTCGATCGGCTGGCGCTTCGCCAATCCGAGGCTCGTCGCGCGCGACAAGGCCACCTTCTCCATGCCGGAGACGGGCGAGGAGGTCGCGCGGGTCTACGGCATCAGCCGGGAGGATGCGGACGCCTTTGCCTACGCCAGTCACCAACGTGCGATTGCGGCCATGGATGCGGGGCGCTTCGACGCGGAGATCGTCGGCGTCGAAACCGCGCGCGGAACCGTGCTGCTCGACGAGGGCCCCCGGCGAGACACCAGCCTCGAGGTTCTGGCCGGCCTGCGACCCGTCGTTCGCGGTGGGTCGGTCGTCACCGCGGGTAACTCGAGCACGCTCAACGATGGTGCATCCGCGATCGTCGTCGCCAGCGGCGAGGCGGTCGACCGGTACGGCCTCGTGCCTCGCGCCCGCGTCGTGGTGGGAGCCAGCGCGGGCGTTGCGCCCGAGGTCATGGGAATCGGTCCGGTGCCGGCCACGCAGAAGGCGCTGTCCCGCGCGGGCCTTGCCGTCGCCGACCTTGAGACGATCGAACTCAACGAGGCGTTTGCGACGCAGTCGCTCGCGGTCATCCACGCACTTGGACTCGACCCCGCTCGAGTGAACTCCGACGGTGGTGCGATCGCTCTCGGTCATCCACTGGGCTCGAGCGGTTCCCGGCTGGTCGTCACGCTGCTCGGGCGGATGGAACGCGACAACTCGCGCTACGGACTCGCCACGATGTGCGTCGGGGTCGGCCAGGGCAGCGCGCTGATCATTGAACGGGTCGCGTGATCGTGCCTGCCCCGATCGGAGAGACCGAGACCCTTTCAACCATTCTCGTGACGAGGCTCCTCGACCGGGTGGTCGTGCGGCTCAACCGACCGGACGTACGCAACGCCATCAACCAGGCCATGGTGGATGAGCTGCACAGCGTGTGCGCGGAGCTCGAGGTGAGCCCGCGCATCCTGATTCTCATAGGCGGCGACGGAATATTTGCGTCCGGCGCCGATATCGCGGAGCTGCGCGAACGGACCGCCGCCGATGCTCTCAAGGGCATCAATACTCAGCTGTTCATCCGGATCGCCGACCTGCCGATGCCGGTGATCGCAGCGCTCGATGGCTATGCGCTCGGGGGCGGTGCCGAGCTGGCCTACGCAGCAGACTTCCGGATTGGAACGCCGCGCGTCAGGATCGGCAACCCCGAGACCGGGCTGGGAATCGTTGCCCCCGCGGGTGCACTCTGGCGACTGCGTGAGCTCGTCGGCGAACCCCTCGCGAAGGAGATCCTGTTGGCCGGGCGCGTGCTCGACGCAGAAGAGGCGCTCGCCGCACACCTGATCACTCGAGTCAGTGATCCCGCAGACCTGATGTCGGCCGCACACGCTCTCGCGGATGAGATCGCGGCGAAGGATCGACGGGCGACCCAGTACACCAAGTCGATCATGCGCGTGCCGCGCGGTGAACATCCTGGCATCGATCTCGAGGCCCAGGCCGTGCTGTTCGAGTCGCCGGAGAAGCGGCGACGCATGACCGAGTTTCTCGAGCGGAGGCGCACGTGACCGACATCCCCGGAGTCGTCGGCGTTCTCGGCGGCGGACGCATGGGCGCGGGCATCGCGCATGCCTTCGTTGTCTCGGGCTCCCGCGTGCGAATCGTCGAGCGGGACGACGACCAGGCGAGTGCGGCTCTCGGTCGCGTGACGTCCGCGCTCGCTGCGAGCGTCGATCGTGGCACGACGGGTGAATCTCTGGCGTCACTGAACGCCCGCATCGAGACCGGAACTGACGATGCGCTATTCGATGAGTGCGAGCTGGTCATCGAGGCGGTGCCGGAGGACATCGAGCTCAAGATCGCCTCCCTTGCACGCATCGAGGATCGCGTCGGCGCAGCGACCCCGATCGCAAGCAACACCTCGTCGCTGTCTATCGACGAGCTCGCGGCATCCCTTCGCTTCCCGCAGCGCTTCCTCGGTCTGCACTTCTTCAACCCCGTGCCCGCTTCCGAGCTGGTCGAGATTGTGGTCGGTGCTTCGACCGATCGGGCCGTAGTCGCGGATGCCCAGGACTGGGTCGCCGCCATCGGCAAAACCCCGGTAACTGTGAAGGACTCGCCGGGCTTCGCATCGTCGCGACTGGGCGTTGCGATCGGCCTCGAGGCCATCCGGATGCTCGAGGAGGGCGTTGCCTCTGCAGAAGACATCGACGCCGCGATGGTGCTCGGCTACAAGTTTCCGGTGGGCCCACTCCGCCTGACCGACCTCGTCGGGCTCGACGTACGGCTCGGCATCGCCGAGTACCTGCACTCGCAACTGGGGGAACGGTTCACCCCTCCACAATTGCTTCGCGACAAGGTCGCCGCGGGAGAACTCGGCCGCAAGACCGGGTCCGGATTCTTCAGATGGGACGATAGTCCCCGCCAGGGAGGCACATCATGACCGCAGTTCTGCCCAGCTATGTTTCGGGTGCGTGGTGGAGGCCGAAGCCGGATGCCGCCGCCACGGTCGTGCGCGACGCCTCCACCGGTGAGGTGGTGACGACGGTCAGCACCGAGGGGATCGACCTCGCGGGAGCGCTCGACTACGCGCGCACGGTGGGTCAGGCCTCGCTTGGCCGACTCACGTTCCATCAGCGAGCGCTGCTGCTCAAGCAGTTTGCCCAGGCGCTCAACGTTCGCAAAGACGAGCTGTACGAACTCTCGAGCCGGACCGGAGCGACCCGCGGCGATTCGATGGTCGATATCGACGGTGGGATCGGCGTGCTGTTCACCTACTCGTCGAAGGGTCGCCGTGAGTTGCCCAACTCCCGCGTGTACGTCGACGGCGCCGTGGAACCGCTCTCCAAGGACGGATCCTTCCTCGGCCGGCACGTCTTCACGCGCCTGCCCGGCGTAGCCGTACAGATCAACGCGTTCAACTTTCCAGTCTGGGGTTCGCTCGAGAAGTTCGCACCGGCGTTCCTCGCGGGCGTTCCGTCGCTGGTCAAGCCCGCGACCCCGACGGGCTACCTCGCGGAAGCCTTTGTGCGCATCCTGGTCGGGTCCGGTCTGTTGCCGGAGGGTTCGCTGCAGCTCGTGTCGGGCGCGGTTCCCGACCTGTTCGAGAACCTGGCGCTGGGCGACCTCGTCGGGTTCACCGGCTCCGCATCGACCGCGGAACGACTTCGCGAGAACGAGTCCGTACGCACGGGCGGCGTTCGCTTCACCAGCGAGACGGATTCGATCAATGCGTCCGTCCTCGGCAGGGATGCGGTCGCTGGCACTCCGGAGTTCGACGCCTTCGTGCGCGGCGTGGTCACCGAGATGACGGTGAAGGCCGGCCAGAAGTGCACGAGCATCCGACGCATCGTCGTGCCTCGTGCATCCATCGACGATGTCACCGCGGCAGTCGCTGAGCGCATCGCGCAGAGAATAGTCATCGGAGATCCGCGCGCTGAGGGTGTGACCATGGGACCGCTCGCGTCGCTCGAACAGCGCGACGAGGTGCTGCGCCAGGTCGACAAACTCCTCGCGGCAGGTGGTCGCATCGTCGTCGGCTCAACGGACGCGCCCGCCGCGCTGCACGTCGACGGATCGAGTGCGGTGGATGCCGACGGTGCCTTCACCTCGCCCGTTCTGCTTCGATTCGACTCGGCGAACGAGGATGCCGTGCACCAGGTCGAGGCGTTCGGTCCGGTTGCGAGCCTGCTCGCGTACGACACCACCGATGAGGCCATCGCACTCGTCGGTCGAGGCGGCGGTTCCCTCGTCACGAGCATCGCGACGCACGACCCCGAAGAAGCCATCGCGCTCATCGCCGGAATCTCGGTCTGGAACGGTCGCGTTCTCGTGCTCGATCGCGACGACGCGAAGAGCTCGACCGGGCACGGCTCTCCCGTGCCGCACCTGGTGCACGGCGGACCCGGTCGCGCTGGCGGCGGCGAGGAGCTCGGCGGCATCCGGGCGGTGCTGCACCACATGCAGCGCACCGCACTGCAGGGCTCACCCCAGATGCTCACCGCCATCACGGGCATCTGGCACGCCGGAGCGGTCTCGAATTCGGAAGGACGCCATCCGTTCCGCAAGACGCTCGAGGAGCTCAGGTTGGGCGACAGCGTCGTCTCACCCAGTCGCGAGATCACGCTTGCCGACATCGAGCACTTCGCCGAGTTCACCGGCGACACGTTCTACGCCCACATGGATGAGGAGGCGGCAGCCGCGAATCCGTTCTTCCCCGGCCGCGTCGCTCACGGCTACCTGCTCGTCTCCTGGGCGGCGGGACTGTTCGTCGACCCGGCTCCCGGCCCTGTGCTCGCGAACTACGGGCTCGAGAACCTGCGATTCCTGACTCCGGTGTCTCCCGGCGACAGCATTCGCGTCGTCCTCACGGCGAAGCAGATCACTCCGCGCGAGACCGATGCCTACGGCGAGGTGCGCTGGGACGCAGTGCTGATCAACCAGCGTGACGAGGTGGTCGCGACCTACGACGTACTCACGCTGGTCGCGAAGGACAGCTACGTTGCGGACAGTCCCTCGAGCGCCATCGCCAGTACCTCGTTGGCGAGCTGATCGGCGGACTCCGGGCCGTCGGGGCGGTACCACTCGACGATGGAGTTGATCATCCCGAACAGGAGTCGGGTGACCACCCGCGGATCGATGTCCGACCGAACCGAGCCCTCGTCGCGCGCCTCGGCGACCAGAGCCGTGACCGATCGGTCGAATTCGCGCCGGCGCCGCAGCGCCTCGCGTTCGACATCGGTGTTGCCGCGCACGCGGAGCAGCAGCGTCACGTATGGCAGTCGACTGGTGAGGATGTTGACGGCGCCGCGAAGCACGTACGCGAGCCGGTCCTCCGCGCTGCCGTGTAGCGCGCCGTCCTCGAGCAGAACGCCCTCGAGTCCGCCGAGCGCCTCATCGAGCGCAGCCCCGAGCATCTCGGCCTTCGCCGGATAGTGGTGATAGACCGCCGCCTTGCTGAGTCCCAGCCGCATCGCGATCATGCCCATGGATGTCGCGTCATAGCCGTACTCGATGAACGCGGCCACCGCGGTGTCGAGCACGAACTGCCGATCGAGACCTGGTCGGCCCTTCTTCGGCGCGGGTGCGGCATCCGGTTCTGACATCACTGCCCAGTCTGACAGAGCCACAGGCTGGCGCACGGGTTGGTGAACACTGACTTAGGGACGCAGGTCGTAGAGGCGCTTGAGCTTGCCCTCGCTGCGTGGCAGCGTTCCGGGCGTAACGACAACGACGCCGACCGAAGATCCAATCTGGACCTTGATGGTCTTGATCAGCGCGGCGACGCCGGCCTCGACATCGGTGCTGCTCGCATCCTCGCGCGGTTCGATGCGGATGGTCAGCTCGTCCATCCGGGCCGGACGGGTCAGCTCAAGCACGAAGTGCGTCGAAAGCGGTGCCACGCCGAGCACGATCTCTTCGATCTGGGTAGGGAAGAGGTTGACGCCGCGCAGGATGATCATGTCGTCGTTGCGCCCGGTGATCTTGGCCATCCGTCGCATCGACGGACGCGCGGTTCCGGGCAGCAGGGTGCTCAGGTCGCGCGTGCGATAGCGCAGGATCGGGAATGCGGTCTTGGTGAGGGACGTGAAGACGAGCTCGCCCTCGGTGCCGTCCGGCAGGCGGTCGCCGGTCTCGCTGTCGATGATCTCCGGCAGGAAGTGGTCCTCCCAGATGTGTGGCCCGTCCTTGCTCTCGATGCATTCGTTCGCGACGCCCGGCCCCATGACCTCGCTCAGGCCGTAGATATCGAGCGCATCGATCCCGAGGCGATTCTCGATCTCGGTGCGCATGCTGTTTGTCCACGGCTCCGCGCCGAGGACTCCGACCTTGAGGCTGGTCGAACGGGGATCGATGCCCTGCAGGACCATACAGTCCGCGATGGTCATCAGGTACGAGGGCGTGCACAGGATGGCGTCGGGCTCGAAGTCGCGGATCAGCTGCACCTGCTTGGTGGTATGGCCACCTGACATGGGGATGACCGTCGCGCCGAGTGCCTCGATCCCGGCGTGAGCGCCGAGGCCGCCGGTGAACAGGCCGTAACCATAGGCGTTGTGTACGCGCATCCCCGGTCGGACCCCGGATGCCCGCAGGCACCGGGCGACGAGGCCCGCCCAGATTTCGAGGTCGCCCTTCGTATAGCCGACGACCGTCGGCAGGCCGGTCGTTCCGGAAGACGCGTGGATGCGGGCGATCTGATCGGACGGCACCGCGAACATCCCGAAGGGGTAGTTCGCCCGCAGGTCATCCTTGGTCGTGAAGGGCAGCTTGGTGATGTCATCGAGTGAGCGAATGTCGTCGGGATGCACGCCGGCCGCATCGAGCTTCGTGCGGTAATGCGGCACGTTCGTGTAGGCGTGGCGCACGGTCGCCTGCAGACGCACTAACTGAAGGGCCTCGAGCTCGTCGCGGGACATCCGCTCCGCAGCATCCTGCTCGTCCAGGCTCGCGGGGCGAAGACGGGTCTTCGTTGCGGTCGTCGTTGACATGGGCGGTTCCTTATCTACACGGGAGCGGGAGAGTTGGTGCGGCGACTGCGGCCGCGGAACTCCGCGACGATGGCGCCGGTCGCGTCGAGCACCTCGACGTCATAGAGTCCCGAGCGACCGGATTTTGCCCGTTCGATCGCGGTTGCGGTGAGAACGTCTCCAGCGGTGGTTGCTTTGAGAAACGTGATGTCGGCGCCGGCCGCGACGGTGACCAGGTCGCTGTCGTTGCAGGCGATCGCGAACGCCGTATCGGCGAGCGCGAAGACGAAGCCGCCGTGGGTGATGGCGAAGCCGTTGAGCATGTCGTCGCGGATCGTCATGGTGACGACGGAGCGGCCGGGCTCGTTCACGAGGACGGTCATCCCGAGCCCCTCGGACGCGCGATCGTGCTGCATCATCCTGCGTGCCACGGTCACGGTTTCTGCCGGCACGGGTACTCCTCGATGAGCTGGTTTGAGACGTATGGATATTGCCCGGATCCCGGGTGTGAACATATACTAACTGAACGACCGGTAAATAATACAGTCCGCAATTGTTTGAGACCAACGGAGTTCAGGATGACCGCCCCAGTTGAAGCGCCCGTCGCCGAGAAGTCCGCCGAGGCAAGCGCCGTCGAACAGCGTGAGTTCGATCGCCTCATCGACGCCGACATGCGCATCGAGCCCCGCGACTGGATGCCGGATGCCTACCGCAAGACTCTGATCCGCCAGATCTCCCAGCACGCGCACTCCGAGATCATCGGCATGCAGCCCGAGGGCAACTGGATCACGCGTGCACCGAGCCTCAAGCGCAAGGCCATCCTGATGGCCAAGGTGCAGGATGAGGCGGGCCACGGGCTCTACCTCTACTCTGCGGCTCAGACGCTCGGCATCGATCGCGAGACCATGTTCGAGCAGCTCATCACCGGTGCGGCCAAGTACTCGTCGATCTTCAACTACACGACTCCGACCTGGGCCGACATGGGTTCGATCGGCTGGCTCGTCGATGGCGCAGCCATCTGCAACCAGGTTCCGCTGTGCCGCGCATCCTATGGTCCGTACGGTCGCGCGATGACGCGGATCTGCAAGGAGGAATCCTTCCACCAACGGCAGGGCTTCGAGATCCTGCTCGAACTGATGCGGGGAACCGACGCCCAGCGGCGGATGGCGCAGGAGTCGGTCAACCGCTGGTACGCGCCCGCGCTCATGATGTTCGGCCCGCCGGATGAGGATTCGCCGAACTCGCAGCGCAGCATGGCGTGGAAGATCAAGCGCTTCAGCAACGACGATCTCCGCCAGCGGTTCGTCGACATGCTCGTGCCGCAGGCGGAGGTACTCGGCATCATGCTGCCGGACCCCGACATCACGTGGAACGAGGAGCGCGGCCATTACGACTTCGGCGACCTGAACTGGGACGAGTTCTACGAGGTTCTCGCCGGCCGGGGCCAGGCCAACGCAGTTCGCGTTGCCCGTCGCAAGAAGGCGCACGACGATGGCGCCTGGGTGCGCGAAGCCGCCCGCGCCTATGCCGACGCCGAGGCGGCCGAACGGATCGCGTCATGACCAGCCCCGGCGATTCCGGCGGTCGCGAGACCTGGCCGCTGTGGGAGGTCTTCATCCGGTCATCCCGTGGCCTGTCGCACGTTCACGCCGGTTCGCTGCACGCGCCGGACGAGACCATGGCGGTTCGTAACGCCCGCGACCTCTACACGCGTCGTGCGGAGGGCGTCTCCATCTGGGTGGTGCGCGCCTCCGACATCACCTCATCTGACCCGGACGCTAAGGGCGAATTCTTCGAGTCGCCGCAGGGCAAGGAGTATCGCCACGCGAGCTATTACAAGGAGTCAGAGGCGGTGCCACACCTGTGAACCACTCGAACCACGTTGTCTCGACGGCCATCACGGCGGAGTCGATCGCCGACTCCTCTGTGGTCGCGCCCGAGCCAGTGGCGCAGTACGCGCTCGGGCTCGGCGATGACGCGCTGGTGCTTGCCCACCGGCTGGGCGAGTGGATCGCGAACGCTCCGGAGCTAGAGGAGGATGTCGCGCTCGGCAACATCGGTCTCGATCTGCTCGGTCACGCCCGGAGCCTGCTGACCTATGCGGGAACGGCCTGGGACAAGTCCGAGGATGACCTCGCCTACTTTCGCGACGAGAACGAATTTCGGTCGCGCCAGTTGTTCGAGCAGCCGATCGGCGACTTCGCGGTCACGATCGCCCGGCAGCTGATCGCTTCCGTCTACTTCGCCGAGTTGTATCGCGCGCTGAGTCGCTCCGAGGACCCCACGCTTGCCGCGATCGCAGCGAAGGCCGTCAAGGAGGTCGACTACCACGTCGACCACAGTGCGCAGTGGCTGCGTCGGCTGGGACTCGGAACCGAGTATTCGCACGAACGCATCCAGCGCGGCCTCGACGCGATGTGGCCATTCGTCGACGAGCTGTTCCGTGCCGACCCGTACGCGACCGAGCTGGACGGCATCGCTGTCGACTCCGAGCAGCTGCGTGCGGGATTCGACGCTGTCGTTCCCCTGCTCATCGTCGACGCGGGGCTGGTCGTGCCCTCGGGCGCCCCGGCACAGGGGGGTGGACGCCTGGGTCTCCACTCCGAGGCGCTCGGCCCGATGCTCGCCGAGATGCAGGTGCTTGCTCGTGCACATCCCGGAGCGACCTGGTGAACGTCACTGTGTCTACTACAGAGGCCATCGCGCGACCGCGACCGGACACCGGGGAAGAGCTGGCGATCTGGAATCTCGCCGCGACCGTGGTCGATCCCGAGGTTCCCGTACTGACTATTGAGGATCTCGGCGTCCTCCGTCGCGTCGTGATCGACGGGTCGACTGTCCTGGTCGAAATCACCCCCACCTACTCCGGCTGTCCTGCGGTCGACACGATGCGCGACGACATCGTCACGGTGCTTGCGCGAGCAGGCTACGACGATGTCGTAGTCCGTTCTGTGCTCGCTCCGGCCTGGACGACCGACTGGATGAGCGCCGCCGGCCGCGCGAAGCTCGAAGAGTACGGCATCGCCGCTCCCGCCACGCGCGGCGCAGGCGGCCCGGTCAACCTCGGCCTGGGCATCCGCTGTCCACACTGCGGGTCGATGCACACGCGCGAACTGTCCCGCTTCGGTTCGACCTCGTGCAAGGCGCTCTACGTCTGCCAGCGCTGCCAGGAGCCGTTCGACTACTTCAAGGAACACTGATGGCCGAGACGACCGTTTTGCCGGCACGGCGGCGCGCCAGGTTCCACTCGCTGACGATCTCGCAGGTGCGCAAGCTGACGGATGACGCTATTGAGGTGTCGTTCGAAATCCCGGTCGAGCTCGCCGGGGACTACAGCTACGACCCCGGGCAGTACATCGCGATTCGCACTGCGCTCGACGGCGAGGATCTGCGGCGCAGCTACTCGATCTGCCAGGCGCCGGTCGAGGGAACCCTCAAGGTCGCCATCAAGCGCGATCTTGGCGGCCTATTCTCAACCTGGGCCGTCGACAACCTTCGCGCGGGAATGCAGCTCGACGTGATGAGCCCGGAGGGCAAGTTCACCTCGCAGCTCGTCGAGAAGACGGCGCCTCACTACGTTGCAATCGCGGCAGGGTCCGGCATCACCCCTGTGATCGCGCTGATCGAGAGCGCACTCAGCGCGTCGCCACTGAATCGGTTCTCGCTGGTCTACTCGAACAAGACGGCAATGGACACGATGTTCGTCGACGAGCTCGCGGACCTGAAGGACAAGTATCCGGTTCAGCTCGCGCTGTACCACGTGCTCACCCGCGAGCGACGAAGCTCCGAGCTTCTGTCGGGCCGGTTGGATGCCGAGAAGTTCCGCGACATCCTGGGCAAGCTGATCTTCCCGACCGATGTCGACGAGTGGTTCATCTGCGGCCCGTTCGACCTCGTGCAGCTCTGCCGCGACACCCTCGCCGACCTGGGCGTCGACGTCAGCGCGATTCGGTACGAGCTGTTTGCGACGGACCGCCCCGACCGGCCACAGGGTCAGACCGGCCGGCCCATCGACGTCACACCCGGTGGGGACGTGCACACCATCACGTTCCGGCTGGACGGCACGACGGCGACCGTCACCTCACCCGTGCACAGCAACGAGCGCATCCTCAATGCGGCGCTCAGGGTGCGCGGCGATGTGCCGTTCGCCTGCGCGGGCGGCGTGTGCGGCACCTGTCGCGCTGTAGTCACCGAGGGCACCGTCGAGATGGTCGAGAACTACGCCCTCGAGCCCGAGGAACTGGCCCGTGGCTACGTGCTGACCTGTCAGGCGATCCCCACCAGCGCGACCGTCTCGGTCAACTACGACGCGTAGCGGGCATCCGCTACATAAGGAAGCAGGACCACATGGTGATCGACTTCTCGGTGTCAGACGGCGTCGCGGAGATCGTGCTCAACGATCCGTCGAAGCTCAATGCGCTCAACGAAGCGGCGCTCGCGGATCTTGGAGCGGCGTTCGACCGGGCGGAGAACGAGTCGGTGCGCGCCGTGATCCTTCGCGGCGAGGGCCGGGCCTTCTGCGCCGGCCGCGACATCTCGAACGTGACGCCGGCGACGGATGACGCGGTCGCATACCTCGACGGCCTGGTCGCTCCCCTGATGCGAAAGATCAGCGAGTTCCCCGCGCCGACCTTCGCGGTTGCGACCGGCGCCTGCCTCGGGGTCGGCCTCGGACTTTTGATCGCGTCCGATGTCGTCTACGTCGCCGACACCGCCAGGATTGGCTCCCCGTTCGCGAACCTTGGGGCGACCCTCGACTCGGGCGGTCACGCCCTGTTCTACGAGCGGCTCGGCGCGCACCGTACGCTCGACCTGATCTTCACGGCCGAGTTGATGACGGGAACCGAGGCGGTGCAGCTTGGGCTGTTCAGTCGCGTCGTGCCCGAGGCCGAAGTTCTCGAGTTCACTCGTGAACGCGCGCGACGCGTCGCGCAGGGTGCGACCGGTGCATTCCTCGCGAGCAAGAAGCTCGTTCACCAACTGCGCGACGAACGAGTCGGCCTATGGGCATCCATCTCGGCCGAGAACATCGTGCAGGGCGAACTGTGCGCAACCGAGGACTACGCGGAAGGGTTCGCGGCGTTCCAGGAGAAGCGCCGCCCGGTGTTTGGGCGACCCTAGCCGCACTCGCGCGGTCGAGGCCACTCGGACGGCCAGGCCAAGTCCTCTGGCATAGCCTGAGGAGGGAGGAAGCAATCGACGAGGAGCAGGTGTGAGCGAAGACCCCATGCTCGGCCGGGTACTCAATGATCGATTCGAGATCGTCTCGCTCGTCGGCAGAGGCGGCATGGCGAGCGTCTATCAGGCACGCGACACGATGCTCGACCGCCTCGTCGCAATCAAGATATTCGCGGTCGATACGTCGGAAGATCGGGCGCGACTTGGGAGCGAGGTGCGCCTGCTCTCAGGCCTGAACCACCCCAACCTGGTCACAGTCCACGACGCCCACCTCGCGCTCGGCCCCGACGACGGCCCGAGCTTCCTCGTGATGGAGTTTGTCGGCGGCACAACATTGCGCGAAGCAATCTCGACGTCAGTGATCTCGGGGGACCTCATTGTGGCTGTCGCGTCCGGCATTGGCGAGGCGCTCCACGTCGTCCACGAAGCGGGGATCGTGCATCGTGACGTGAAGCCCGCAAACATCCTCATCGAGACTGACGTGCCGACCGCGAGTAGCGTTCGAGCGAAGCTGGCCGATTTCGGCATCGCGCATTCCCTGGGTTCAACGCGGCTGACTGCGCCGCACACGGTGCTTGGTACCGCCGGCTACCTGAGCCCCGAGCAAGCCACGGGTGCAACAGTCACCAGTGCGTCGGATATCTATTCGTTGGGGCTCGTCCTCTTGGAATGCTTCACGGGGCAAATGGAGTATCCCGGGACAGCCGCAGAATCCCTCTCCGCGCGAATCGCTCGCGATCCCGAATTGCCACCATCGCTTCCGGTCGGCTGGTCGGCGCTTCTCGGTAGCATGCTCGCGCGCGATCCTGCCGACCGTCCGTCTGCGCTCGAGGTAGCGCAAAAAAGCGTGCTGCTCTCCGGCGAACTTGTTGGAATCTACCCCGGTTCGCGTGCCGAGTCGCCCGAATTGGCGAAGACGCGAGTGATGCCTGGGCCAACAGTCGGCGCTCCAAGCTCGCTCAGCGTGCCCACCCGGGTGATGACAAATCGGGCTGGCGCGCCGCTTTCACAACCCACGAAATCCGAGATGGACCGATGGCGGCTTCCCATCAGGATCGCCCTGATTGTCTTGGGGGCGGTGCTGTTATCGACGGTCCTGGTCTTTATCGCTCGAGCGCAACCCCAGTCGGCCCCAACGCCGTTTCCCACCGTTACCAGCTCGACGCCGTCACCTACTCAGCCCGCGCCCGCGGTAACGCCCGCACCCCCGCCGGGAAAGGGCAAGGGGCATGGCCCCGGCAAAGCTCCTTGACCCGTCGCAGAAGAACGGTGTGTTCTAGACGCTGCCCAGCAGCGTGAGCGGTTCCTGCACACAGCGCGCGATAAACGTGAGGAACCCGGATGCGACATCTCCGTCGCACACCCGGTGATCGAACACGAAGGACAGGGTGACGACCTTGCGAACCGCGAGTTCGCCATCCACGACCCACGGCCGGTCGAGAATCCGACCGATCCCGAGCATTGCTACCTCGGGGTAGTTGATGATCGGGGTCGAGCCGTCGACACCGAATCCGCCGTAGTTGTTGAGGGTAAAGGTCCCGCCGCTGAGGGAGGACGGTGGGAAGTCGCCCTTCTCGGACTCCGCAACGATCGCCGCGACCTGGTCGCGCAGGTCGCGAGTCGTGAGCGACCCGGCATTGTGGATGACCGGAACCATGAGCCCGCGCGGGGTCTGGGCTGCAAGCCCCAGTCCGATCGTGCCGTGCTGCACGATCTCGCTGGCTTCGGCATCCACCCAGGAGTTGAGGATCGGATACTCGGCGAGACCCGCGACCACAAACCGTGCGAGCAGCGTCGTCAGGCTGAATCGCTCTCCCGTCGATTTCAGCAGGCGGTCCTTGGCGTTGACGAGCTCGGTTGCGTCGACGTCGAGCCAGATCGTCGCCTCGGGGATAGTGGAGCGTGAGGTCGACAGACGGGAGCCGATCAGCTTGCGCATGCTCGACATCGGGATCCGCGTATCGCCCGCAATGGACGGGACGGTCACGGCCAGGCTGGACTCGAGGGCCGCGATCGCGACATCCACATCAGCGCGCAGCACGAGCGAGCCGGGCCCGCTGCCAGCGAGCTGGCTCGCGTCGATCCCGTGGAGCTGTGCCTGTTTGCGGACCAACGGCGAGACGACCGGCGAGTGGCGACCGGCGTCGAGCAGGCTGGTGGCGGGCGCGGGCTGGGCCGTCGCGGCGCGACCGCCGAACCGTCCGCCTTCCGGCCGTTTGAGGCGCAGGGTCGACTCCCTGGTTCCGTAGCCGACGAGCACCGCGCCCGACTCTGTCCCGTCCGATCCAGTTGAGGTTGCCTCTTCGCGGAGCGCGGTCCCCGGCACGATGTCCGGCAGTTCCGGGGTCGCGTCGACAGCCGCGGTGTAGTCGCTCGCGACCGTGATGAGCGGAGCACCCTTCTGGATGACATCACCGATGGCACCGTGCAGTAACTCGATGCGCCCGCCGTATGGCGACGGCAGTTCGACGGTCGATTTCGCGGACTCGACCTCGACGACCGGCTGATCGACCGCGACGATGTCGCCGGGCGCGACCAACCACGTGACGATCTCTGCCTCGGTTAGCCCTTCACCCAGGTCGGGCAGCACAAACACGCTGGACACCTGGCTCACCACTCCCACGTATCAAGCGCCGC